>ERZ778515.209-NODE-209-length-51723-cov-5.508071_pt1 | contig 51723 bp, 48 predicted proteins | sample MGYA00510343_ERZ778515 | MGnify/ENA primary metagenome ERZ778515 (study PRJEB29527, sample SAMN07138965) | mouse gut metagenome | material: feces | host: mouse | place: China:Nanjing | collected 2016-01-25 ...
CACAGTCATAATTGCGCGTTTTAATTCTGCTGATTCAGAATCCTTTAATATATATCCATCCACACCAATATCAACAGCTTTTAAAAGATATTCTATTTCATTATGTACTGTTAAAATTAATACTTTCACTTTTAAATTTTGATTGCGGATACTTTTTAAAACTTCAATTCCATTTTTCTTTGGCATATGAATATCCAATAAAAGTACTTCCGGCTTTACTGTTTTTAATTTTTCTAAACACTCCTCTCCATCATTTGCTTCTGCTATTACTTCTATTTTTCCATCAAATTCTAAAAGTTGTTTAATGCCTTCTCTCATTAATATATGGTCGTCTACTATCATTACTTTTATACTGTTTCCCATAATCATCTCCTCCTACATCATAATCACAGGTCTGCAATCCTTGCAGCAGCACAAAAATTTGAAATTATTCTAACGGAATCATCATTTTAATTTCAGTTCCTTCTCCTTTTTTAGAATGAAAGGAAATCTTGCCGCCTAATAAATGAATCCTTTCTGTCATCACAGCAATACCAAAATGCTTAGAACTATTTTCTACTTCCTCCGCCCATGAAAATCCTTTACCATTGTCTTTAATCAATATATAGCAATTTTGTTTTTTTTGTTCTATCACAATCGTAATTTTATTTCCCTGAGAATGCTTGATTGCATTTTCACATGCTTCCTGTACAACACGAAATATAGTCATCAAAACCAAATCATTCTGACATACGATTTGCTGCACCTTCGCATTGATATCAAATAAGGTATTATTCTCCTTCAATTTGGAAAACAATATTTCAAAGGATTCCTTTAATCCCAAATCATCAAATGTCATAGGACGCAAATCAAAAATCGTATTTCTTATTTCTTCAATAACAGCTTTTAATCCTTTACTTACAGTTGCCAACTCCAACTTTGCCTGTAATACATCTTTTTCAATATACATAGATGCCAGTTCTATTTTATGTAATAAATGTGATAAATTCTGTAATGAAGTATCATGCAAATCTCTGGCTATACGATGCCTTTCTTTTTCTTGAATATCTAAAACTTCAAAATTTCTTGTAACAGGACTTTTTGAAATAAAATTATCAATAGTAGTTAAATATGTATTTACTTTATTAAGGCGGCTATAGAGAGAACGATTATTCACTTCCAGTTTATTCTTTTCTTCCTTATGAATAACAATGTCATCTCTATAAATATGCTCTACATTTCTAGGAGAAAATACTTTAAAATTTTCTTCTTCACTTCCATAAATAGAATCCAAATATTTATCTATTTCTGCAATTCTGACTAAATTCTCATTTATGCTTTTTTTTAATCCTTCCGCTTCGGCTAAAAGATTATGCTGCATTTCTCCAAAAGAAAAATTATTTTCTTCAGTCATAATTTTATCACATCCTTCCTTTATTTTTCAATATAAGATCTATGGTAAATATAAGTCAAATTATGACTAAATAATTATATCAAAGGTTCCTTTGCCGGCAAACCTGCTTTTCTCGGATATTTCTTAGGAGAAGCTTCTATTTTTCTTATTACAAAAAGAACACGGCAAATATCAGAATTCGGCAAAGAAAATTTTATTTCTTTTTCAACACACCCACCCAGAATAGAAATTGCTTTTTCTGCTTCTCGTTTTTCTTCAAAAAGTTTCTCGGATTTATAAGAAACAAAAATCCCTCCTTTTTTTACAAAAGGAATACAATATTCTGACAGTGTCGTCATATTTGCTACAGCACGGGAAACACAGATATCATATTGTTCACGTAATGATTCAGGTTTTGCAAAATCTTCCGCCCTGCCATGTACCGTATGGATATCTGTAAGTCCCAGCTTTTGAATGACTTCATCTAAAAATTGAATACGTTTATTTAAAGAATCCAATAAAGTAACCTTTAAATTTGGAAAGGCTATCTTTAAAGGAAGTCCCGGAAAACCTGCACCCGTTCCCACATCAATTAAAGATATCTCCTCTTTCAAATCACATACTTTTACTAAAGAAAGACTGTCCACAAAATGTTTCTTTAATACCTCTTTATATTCTGTGATGGCAGTCAGATTCATAAATCCATTCCACTTTATAAGCAGCTCATAATAGGTTATAAATTGCTGTATTTGTGCATCAGATAAAGAAATTTCCAATCTGAACAAATCCTCTTTAAACTGCTCTACATCATATACCATACTCATACCTCATATTTGCCTCAGTAAGTTAAATCTTTCAGACTTTCAACTACCAACAGCTTTAACGCAACCGGTTCCCAGCAATTTGGAACTACAAAACTGAACGATTATACTGCTCTAAATATATCAATAAAACTGAAATATCTGCAGGCGACACACCGGAGATGCGAGATGCCTGTCCGACAGAAACCGGTTGAAAAGCTTTTAACTTCTGTCTGGCTTCTATCCGAAGGCTGGCTACATCATCATAATTCAAATCTTTCGGAATTACCTTTTTTTCCATTTTCTTAAATTGATTTACTTGACGCATTTGGCGTTCAATATATCCTTCATATTTAATTTCAATTTCAACCTGACAAATAACATCTGCCGGAAGTGGTTTTCGATTGTTATCAATTTTTTCTAAAATTTCATAAGAAAGCTCCTGTCTGCACATAAGCTCCGCCAGAGAAGCCGCTGTTTTTAAGCTGTTGCTTCCATGCGCTTCCAAAAATTGCTGCACAACAGCAGAGCCTCCTACTTTCGTTTCCTTCAGTCTTTTTATCTCTTCTGCAATCATTTGCTCTTTTACAAGGAGCTTTTGATAATCCTCTTCTGCAACAAGTCCGACCTCATATCCTATCTTACGTAATCTTAAGTCAGCATTATCCTGCCGCAATAAAAGGCGGTATTCCGCTCTCGAAGTCATCATGCGATAAGGCTCTCTATTATCTTTTGTCACCAAATCATCGATCAATACGCCTATGTACGCCTGAGATCTGTCCAATACAATTTGCTTTTTTCCTAATAAAGAGAGGGCACAATTCATACCCGCCATCAATCCTTGGGCTGCCGCTTCTTCATATCCGCTGCTTCCATTGAACTGTCCTCCCGCAAAAAGTCCGGAAATATTTTTAAATTCCAAAGTAGGATAAAGCTGATTTGCATTGATACAGTCATACTCGATTGCATAAGCGTTTCTTACAATTTTACAATGCTCCAGCCCGGGCACCGTGCGATACATGGCAAGCTGTACATCTTCCGGCAAAGAAGAAGACATACCTCCTACATACATTTCATTGGTATGCACACCCTCCGGCTCTATAAAAACTTGATGTCTGTTCTTATCCGCAAATTTCACCACCTTATCTTCAATAGAAGGACAATAACGAGGTCCTGTTCCTTCTATGATACCGGCATAAATAGGAGAACGGTCCAAATTAGAACGAATGATTTCATGAGTCTGTTCATTGGTATAAGTCAGATAACAGGAAACTTGCTCCTTTTGAATTTCTTCAGGATTCGTTGAAAAAGAAAAAGGTACGATTTCTTTATCTCCCCTCTGTTCCTCCATCTTTGAAAAATCAATACTTCTTTTATCCATTCTGGCAGGGGTTCCGGTTTTAAATCTTTGTAATACAACTCCCATATTACGTAAAGAATCCGAAAGAGAATTGGCTGCCTGTAAACCATTTGGACCTGTATAAGTAATGGCTTCTCCGCACAAACACCTTGCCTTTAAATAAGTACCGGTACACAAAATAACAGCCTTACTATAATAAACTGCACCCGTAAATGTCTTTACACCAAGTACCCTTTTTTTTTTTTTTTTTTTATTAATTGGTATATTATCTGATACTGCTTCCTTACAAATTTTCTGCGTATTGCCGACAGGTACCTCTTCCCATAAAATTTCACAGACTTCTGCCTGCTTAATTGTAAGATGTGCCTGATTTTCTAATACATTACGCATTTCGCGGGTATAATCTGCTTTGTCCGCCTGCGCACGAAGAGAATGAACGGCAGGACCTTTTGATAAATTTAACATTTTAGACTGGATAAACGTCTTGTCTATATTTTTTCCCATTTCTCCGCCAAGCGCATCAATTTCTCTCACCAAATGCCCTTTTGAAGAACCTCCAATATTAGGATTACAGGGCATCAAAGCAATACTGTCCACACTTACCGTAAACATAACTGTTTCCAAACCAAGACGTGAACAAGCAAGAGCCGCTTCACAGCCCGCATGACCTGCACCGATTACACAAACATCTACATTATCCATCAAAAAATTATTTTTAGCGGACATACCAAACCTATGCCTTTCTTCTATTTTCCCAAACAAAATTTAGAAAAAATCTCATTTATCAAATCATCAGAAACCTCTTCTCCTATGATAAATCCAAGAGAAGTATATGCATTCATCAAATCTATCGAATAAAAATCTTCCGGCATATGATTATGAATACTCTTTTGTACAAAAAGAAGAGAATTTTTGGCATCCATAAGAGCTTCCTTATGACGTATATTTGTGATATACACTTCATTATCAAAGGAAATCTCACCTGAAAAAAACATACTTTTTACAGTGTCCTCAAAAACAGCAATGCCTGTTGCATCTTTTGTTGAAGTTTTTATAATATGAATATCATCAATAGATTCCTGCATAGAGCTTTCCATAAAGGCATCCCATAAAGTTTTTTCTGTTACGACAGCTTCTAAATCTGTTTTGTTTAAAAGAGCAATGCATTTTTTTGAACCAATTATCTGCATAATATCCATATCATTTTCATCAAGCGGAACAGAACTATCTACTACATATATAATCAAGTCTGCATCAGCCGCGTATTTTCTTGTTTTCTGTACTCCTATTTTTTCTACAACATCCTCCGTAGAACGAATTCCGGCAGTATCGATTACATTAAAACAAATACCATGAAGTCTAATCTGCTCTTCCAGCACATCTCTTGTTGTACCGGCTACCTCCGTTACAATCGCTTTTTCCTCTCCTATTAATAAATTTAAAAAAGAAGATTTTCCGGCATTTGGTTTTCCGACGATGACGGTATGAATTCCTTCTTTTAAAATTTTTCCATTTACAAAAGAAGATAAAAGTTTTTCTATTTCCAAAATAAAGTCTTGTAGTTTTTCATCTAAATTTTTGGCATACCCATCCAAACTAATATGTTCAGGGTCATCTAAAGCCGATTCTATAAACGCTATTTCATAAATAAGTTTCGCACGTAAGTCTTTTATTTTTTTTGAAACAGAACCTTTTAACTGACTGACAGAAGCTTTTAAAGACAATTCACTTTTTGCATGTATGACATCCATCACAGCTTCTGCCTCCGACAAATCCATTCTTCCATTTAAAAAAGCTCTCTTTGTAAATTCCCCGGGTTCTGCCAGTCTTGCTCCTGCCTGCAAAACAATTTCCAAAATGCGGCGCATCATAAAAACACCGCCATGACAATTAATTTCAACTGTGTCTTCCGCGGTATAACTTTTTGGCGCCTTCATAACCAATACCATAACTTCATCTATCACTTCATTACCGTCTATAATATATCCATAGTGAATCGTATGACTTGGCACATCTTTTAAATGTTTTTTTCCACTCTTAGAACTATAAATTTTATCTGCAATTACAACAGCTTCCTTTCCGCTTATACGGATAATTCCGATTCCCGATTCAGAAAGGGCTGTTGCAATTGCTGCAATTGTATCTGTGTTCATACTACCTCTTTAATTGAATATGTCCTGTGTTTATTATGCTTCATAAACACAGGACAGTCCATTTTCATTTATCTCTTAAGAGAAACTACTACTCTTCTGAAAGGTTCTTCTCCCTCACTATGAGTTGTCACATACTTATCATTCTGAAGAGCAGAATGAATAATTCTTCTTTCATATGGGTTCATTGGCTCTAAAGAAACAGAACGTTTTGTCCTTTTTACCTTATATGAAATATTCTTTGCAAGATTTTCCAAGGTTTCTTTTCTTCTCTGCCTGTAATTTTCCGTATCTACTTTTACACGGATATAATCTTCTTTGTTTTTGTTTACCACCAAAGAAACAAGATATTGAAGCGAATCTAAGGTCTGCCCTCTTTTACCGATTAAAACGCCCATTTCATCACCGCTTAAATCAATATCCATATTTTTATTTTCTTCATCATAATTTACATCAACTACAACAGCCATATTCATAGCTGCAAAAACATCTTTCAAAAAATCTTTTGCTACATCTGCAAGAGAAATCTGCTTTTCTTCCTCTTTTACCCATGCTTCTATTACAGCAGGCTTAGAACCAATTCCAAGAAAACCGGAAGAGCCTTCTTCAATTACATTGTAACCAAGTCTGTCGCTTGTTACCAAAAATTCTTTACATGCTTCCGTAATCGCATCATCTACCGTTTTTGCAGAAAATTTTTTGTAATCCATTTTCATAACCTCCCTACTTTTTCTCTTTGTTATTTCTTTCATTATAATCTTTAACCATATTTGCTCTTGCCATAAGACTTCCCGGTTTTGTAGAAGAAGATGTATTTTTATTTGTATTTACTTCCGTATCTATCGCCTTTTCTGTTGCCTCTTTTGCTTTCTGGGCATAATTTTTTGTGTTTACAGTACCGCCAATACCCTTTGTACTCATATTTGCGTATTGCTGCAGCTTGGCTTGATTTGCTTTTGCTTTTTCCAGCTTTTTCGCACTTTTATCTTTATTCTTTTCAATAAGCTCATTCAAATCCATCTTATCAATGTGCTTATTGATAATAACCTGCTGGATACTTCTTACCACAGAACCTGCAACCCAGTAAAGACCCATACCTGCAGGAAGCGTATAACAGAATATAGCTGACATAATAGGCATAACCATATTCATGGTTTTCATGGAAGAAGCCATCGTATCAGCCATCTCGCTGGATCCATCTTTGCTTCTCTCCTGCTGAGGCATAAGCTTTACGTTTATCCACTGGGTAATTGCCGACAATACAGGAATGGCAATCGCCGCAATTACCAACGCCCATGCTCCTGCTTCCAAAGCCGTTTTTACAATAGAAGCAGGGGAATTTGCTATATTCAATCCCAAAAAATTATTGTAAGTATCTAATAAACCTCTTTCAGCGCCCTGTGATAAAATATGATGTCCATTATACTGTAAATCTGCAAATCCGTTCTGTTGTGCAAAAGAAACCAAGTCCGCAGAGTTTACTTTGTTTAATACGTCAATGATTGCTTTTTTCTGGTCAACATCAAAATTTTTAGAATAGGCGGCTGCCTGTGCAAAATTTCTTACCTCATCTACAAGTCCTTTTTCTATAATTTTATCTGCAAGAGTACCAAAAACATCCCCTATCTTTCTTACATAGGCAGGCATTCTATAAATAACCTGATACAATGCAAGCAATATGGGCATTTGAATCAGCATCTGCAGACAGCTTCCCGTAGGAGAAACACCATATTTTGCATAAACTGCCTGCGTCTCCGCATTCATCTGCATCATAGAATCCTGATCTTTACGATTCTTATACTTCTTACTGATAGCCTGCAGTTCAGGATTCATTTTAGCAGAAAGCTTTGAAAACTTTTGCTGCTTAATTGTAAGAGGAAGCATCATTAAATATACAACGATTGTAAAGAGAATAATAGATAATCCTATATTCGGAATTCCTATAAAATCAAGTACATTAAAAATTCCTTCCATAATAAGACCCAGAATACTGGCAATCCAGCCAATAATGGGCGTACCGCTTTTTGTCAATAAAATACCTGTCATTATTCCTCCTAAAATTTTCCTTTTTCCAATATAACCCTTTATTTAAGCAAATTATTTAAGGTACAGGGTCATATCCTCCTTTTGAAAAAGGATTACATCTCAATATTCTCCATGCAGCAAGCATACCGCCCTTCAAAGCGCCATATTTTTCAATCGCTTCCAATCCATACTGGGAACAAGTAGGATAATAAGGACATTTCGTACTTTTTAAAGGAGACATATATTTTCTGTAAAATTTTATAATAGCAATTAATATTCTTTTCATAGATAAACTTTTACCGCTTCGTGAAGCTTTGCCAAATGTAACAACGCTCTTTCTATTTCATAAAAGCCTACGAAAGCAGTGCTTGTCCTTGCGACGATTACCATATCCAAACCACTATTGAATATGTTTTCATTTAATCGATAACTTTCTCTAATCAGCCTTGTAACACGATGTCTTACAACACTGTTTCCTACTTTCTTGCTCACACTGATTCCAATTCTGTTTATACCGGTGCCATTTTCCTTTACATACATTACAAGGTATTTGTTTACATAAGATTTGCCATTCTTATATACAAACTGGAACTGCCTGTTCTTTTTTAGTGACTCTGAAAATTTCATATCCTCTAACCTTTCGGTTATGCCATTTACAATAACAAAAATATTCCTATTATTATTTCAGAGAAAAATAGGTCACATTACTGTGACCTATGCTGATAATTTATGTCTTCCTTTTGCACGTCTTGCTTTCAGAACTTTCCTTCCGCCCGGAGTACTCATTCTTGCCCTGAATCCGTGAACTTTAGACCTGGATCTCTTTTTAGGCTGAAATGTCATCTTCATATCAATACACCTCCTCTTCCATAACCTTATATATAAAGGTATTCTAATCATCATTTTATTGGAAAATAGCATATTGATTGTACTGGAAAAACCTCACAATGTCAAGTAAAATCAGCCATAAAAATATTTTTTAAAAATTATTTTTTAGTTATCCACATATTTTTTAATCCATTCTGTCAAAACACATTCATCCACATATTGTGAATATTTTGTGGATAAATTAAAAAATAAAGAGGTATTTCATGTGTAAAACTATTATTTTTGTTTATTTTTCAATGTTTTTTAATTCCTTAAAAATAAATAAGTTATACACATGCCTTTTTCATTTTTAATTTATACACCATTTATAAATTAAGTTATCAACATTTTGTGGACAACTTTCGCGATAACTTTTATTTGAAATATTTTCTTTTTTATATTAATATGGTATGTAAGGCAGAGTTTCAGAAAGAGGTAATTTGCAATATGGATATCATAAAAGATAATTGGGAAGAAGTAAAAGAAACCGTAAAACGCGAATATAACCTTACAAATATATCATACTCCACTTGGATTGCTCCTCTGGAAGTATATTGTGTAATGGATAATATTGTTTACATTTTGATACCCAATGATAATGCAAATTCATTTTCTTATATTTCTTCAAAATACAAAACCTTTTTTAAAGTAACAATATCAGAAATGTTCAACAATACGTATGATGTCACTTTTATACTGGAAAAGGATATTCCTTCTTTACTAAGCGGTGAAGGAACTTCCGAACCAAATCCTATATATAACATTAATTATGTAAATGCAAACCTGAATCCAAAGTATAAATTCGACACCTTTGTAGTAGGAAGTAATAATAAGCTTGCCCATTCTGCTTCTCTTGCCGTTGCAGAATCTCCGGGTAAGGCTTACAATCCCCTCTATTTATATGGAGGAGCCGGTTTAGGAAAAACTCACCTTATGCATTCTATCGGACACTTTATATTGGAACAAAACTCCGAAATGAAGGTATTATACGTAAATTCTGAAGAATTTACAAACGAAGTAATTGATTCCATCAGAAGCGGTAACGCTGCTTCCATGACAAAGCTGCGCGAAAAATACCGGACAGTAGATGTTCTGATGGTAGACGATATTCAATTTATAATAGGGAAGGAAAGCACACAGGAAGAATTTTTCCATACCTTTAACGTACTCCATACGGCAGGAAAACAGATTATTCTTTCTTCCGATAAGCCTCCAAAAGAAATGGAAACTTTAGAAGAACGTTTCCGTTCCAGATTTGAATGGGGACTTATGGCAGATATTCAGGCTCCTGATTATGAAACCCGTATGGCTATTCTTCGCAAAAATGTGGAAAACTGTGACTTAAAGATTGATGAAGAAACCATAAAATACATTGCTACCAATATAAAATCAAATATAAGAGAACTGGAAGGCGCTTTTAACAAGATAATTGCTTCCGCCAAATTAAATAAAGTAAATCCTTCTCTCAGCCTTGCAGAAGAAGCATTAAAAGACATTATTTATCCGGACAAGCCAAAAGAAATAACGCCGCAGCTTATCATAAACGTCGTTTCTGAGCATTTTGGAGTAAGTCCTGATGATATTACTTCCAAAAAAAGAAACTCGGAATTTGTACAACCCCGCCAGATTGTCATGTACCTTTGCAGGACACTCACGGAGACATCCCTGCAAAGTATCGGCAAAATACTAGGAAAAAAGGACCATACCACTATCATTCATGGCGTTAATAAAATAACGGAAGAAATAGAAAACAATGAAGACCTTAGAAATAAGATTGATATTATAAGGAAAAAACTAAATCCATCCTAATTACAGTTTTCCATTTTATGCTGTTTATAATGTGTGGGTAACATGTTTATATCTGTTTCTATTTATGTGCCGGCTTTTTTTAACTTTTTCAGATTCAAAATGAATGTGAATAACTTTAAAGTTAATCATAAGTTATTCTTTGTTTTCAACAACGTTATACTATCATTTTTTACTGGAAAATGCTATAATGGAATAGGTTTTACACATTTACACACCCCTTATTATTACGATTACTAAATTATTCTATTATTATATACCGAAAGAAAAAGTTGTTTTGCTTACTTTAACGAGAAGGGAGTTATTCACAATGAAATTAATTTGTTCTAAATCTAACCTGCTAAACGGAGTACAGATTGTATCAAAAGCTGTTCCTAATAAAACAACGATGTCTATTTTGGAATGTATTTTGATAGATGCTTCTAAGGGAGAGATTAAACTTACAGCCAACGATATGGAACTTGGTATAGAAACCATAATAGAAGGTGAAATTGCAGAAAAAGGAATTATTGCTCTTGATGCAAAAATATTTTTGGAAATTGTGCGTAAGCTTCCTGACAGCGATATTGTGATAGAAACAGATTCCAATTTCAAAACAACGATTACTTGTGAAAAGGCGAAATTTAATATTATAGGAAAATCAGGGGAAGATTTTTCTTATCTTCCTTCTGTGGAAAGAAATGATTGTGTTATTATTTCACAATTTACCTTGAAGGAAGTAGTAAGACAGACTATATTCTCCATTGCAGATAACGATAACAATAAATTGATGACAGGAGAATTATTCGATATTCAAGGTTCTGAATTAAAAGTAGTTTCCCTTGACGGACATCGTATTTCCATCAGAAAAATAGATTTAAAGGATTCTTATGAGCCAAAGAAGGTAGTAGTACCGGGTAAAACCTTAAATGAAATCAGTAAAATACTTCCCGGGGATACGGATAAGGATGTAAGTATTTTCTTTACACCAAAACAAATTGTATTTGAATTTGATAATACAACTGTAGTTTCAAGATTGATAGAAGGCGATTATTTTAAGATTGACCAAATGCTTTCCAGCGATTATGAGACAAAGGTAAGGATTAACAAAAAAGAATTTTTAAATTGTATTGACAGGGCGACTCTTTTGATTAAAGAAGGGGATAAAAAGCCTATTATTATCAATATAACGGATACTTTCATGGAACTTAAGATAAATTCTATTATAGGAAGTATGAATGAGGAAATTGATATACAAAAGAATGGTAAGGATATGATGATTGGGTTTAATCCTAAGTTCTTGATTGATGCCCTTCGCGTAATAGATGATGAAGAAATCGATATTTTCCTTGTCAATCCAAAAGCACCTTGTTTTATCAAAGCGCCTGATGAAAAATACATATATTTGATTTTGCCGGTTAATTTTACAACTGTAAATTAAAAGAATAATATTTTAAGGTTGAAAGGCAGCAAAAAATGGAAGAGATATATTTAAAAGATGATTTTATTAAGCTTGGACAGGCCTTAAAATTAGCAGGTCTTGTAGAATCGGGTGTAGATGCCAAATTTGTGATTCAGGATGGTCTTGTAAGGGTAAACGGAGAAGTGGATGAAAGAAGGGGCCGGAAGTTGTACGCAGGCGATATTGTGGAATTTGACGGACACAAAATAAAAGTGTGTAAAGGATAGAATCCATGATAATCAAAAGATTAGAATTGGCAGATTATAGAAATTATGAATCTTTGCATTTACAGTTTGACAAAGGTACTAATATTTTATATGGGGATAATGCACAGGGAAAAACGAATATTTTAGAGGCTATTTATGTAGCGGCGACAACAAAATCTCACAAAGGAAGTAAAGATAACGAAATTATAAACTTTGACAAAGAAGAAGCACATATTCGTACTTACCTTGAAAAAGATGAAATTGAAACAAGAGTGGATATGCATCTTCGAAAAAGCAAATCAAAAGGAATTGCAATAGATGGACAAAAGATAAAAAAAGCTGCAGATTTGCTTGGTTTGTGTAATGTTGTATTTTTTTCTCCTGAAGATTTAAACATTATAAAGAATGGTCCGGCTGAGAGAAGAAGATTTGTAGATATGGAGCTTTGTCAGTTGGACAGCTTTTATTTGTATAACCTGAATCATTACAACAAAATAGTAAATCAACGTAATAAGCTGTTAAAAGACATGTATATGAATCCTGATTTAAAGGATACACTTACAATATGGGATTCCCAGCTTGTGTCTTTTGGCAGCAAAATTATTGAAAGAAGAAAAGTTTTTGCAGAGCAGCTTAACGAAATTATTTTAGGAATACATAAAAAACTTTCCGGAGGAAAAGAAGAAATTGTAGTTTTTTACAATCCGGATGTTTCCATAGAAGATTTTGAAGCTAAATTGAAAGTAAATCAAGAAAGAGATATTAAACTAAAGCAGACTACGATAGGTCCTCACAGAGATGATTTTTCTTTTATGATTGGAAAACTGGACATTAGGCGTTTTGGTTCTCAGGGACAACAAAGAACGGCAGCATTGTCCTTAAAGCTTTCAGAAATAGAGCTTGTGAAAAAAATTGCAAAGGATTCTCCTATACTTTTACTGGATGATGTATTGTCTGAGCTTGACAGTAACAGGCAAAATTATCTTTTAAACAGCATAGGAGATATACAGACAATTATTACCTGTACCGGACTTGAAGAATTTGTGAATAACAGATTTGAAATTAATAAGATTTATAAAGTAAGTGACGGTAAGGTAAATTCGGAAAATTAAGAGGCGCCGCCGCCTTCGGCGGATGAATGGAGGAAAAATGAGTGAAGAAATCTTACAGAATACAGAAGTTGAAAATGAATATGGTGCAGACCAGATTCAAATTCTGGAAGGATTGGAAGCTGTAAGAAAAAGGCCTGGTATGTACATAGGCAGTACTTCTTCAAGAGGTCTTCATCACCTTGTTTATGAAATTGTAGATAATTCTGTGGATGAAGCGCTCGCAGGACATTGTGATACTATTGAAGTTACGTTAAATCCTGATAATTCCGTTACAGTTCAGGATAATGGAAGGGGTATTCCTGTAGGTATCAATCATAAGGCAGGTATTGCGGCAGTTGAAGTCGTATTTACAATTTTGCATGCCGGCGGAAAATTTGGCGGCGGGGGATATAAGGTATCTGGCGGACTTCATGGTGTAGGAGCCTCCGTTGTAAATGCTTTGTCCGACTGGCTTGAAGTGGAAATTTGTCAGGAAGGAAAAGTTTACAGCCAAAGATATGAAAGAGGACATGCCTGCTATTCTTTAAAAGAAACAGGCACATGCTCTTTGGAAAAAACGGGAACGAAAGTTACTTTTAAACCTGATGCTTCTATTTTTCAAGAAACAATCGTTTTTGATTTTGATATATTGAAAACAAGACTTCGTGAAATGGCTTTTTTGACGAAGGGACTGCGCATTATTTTAAGAGATGCACGTACAGAAGAGAACAAAATCCAAGAAGAAGAAGCAATTCATAAACTTTTAGAGCGTGCAGAAGAGGATGCTTTATTAAGGCAGGAGGAAGAATCTGAAAGACCTGCGGAAGAAAAAGATATGATGGCGGCTGAAGCTGTGGAAGAAGCGGAAACCGGAAATAAAAAGCATCGGGTCATGGAATTTTATTATGAAGGCGGCATCAAAGAATTTGTCACTTATTTAAACAAGAGCAAAGAAGCTCTTTATGGACAGGTTCTCTATTTTGAAGGCAGTAAGAACAATGTTTATGTAGAAGTTGCTTTTCAGCATAATGATTCCTATTCAGAGAGCGTTTATAGTTTTGTAAATAATATTAATACGCCTGAAGGAGGTACGCATTTACAAGGTTTTCGAAATGCGATAACCAAAACCTTTAACGATTATGCCAGAAGTGCAAAGCTTTTGAAGGATAATGAAACAAATCTTTCCGGTGAAGATATCAGGGAAGGATTGACCGCTATTATCAGCGTAAAAATAGAAGAGCCGCAGTTTGAAGGACAGACAAAGCAAAAACTGGGTAATTCGGAAGCCAGAAATGCAGTTGACAGTATTGTATCTGAGCAGCTTACTTATTTTTTAGAGTTAAATCCCACGATTGCAAAGACGATTTGTGAAAAATCCATTTTGGCGCAGCGCGCAAGGGAAGCAGCCAGAAAAGCAAGGGATTTAACTAGAAGAAAAACGGCTTTAGAAGGAATGGCTTTACCCGGAAAATTGGCGGATTGTTCTGATAAAGACCCTAAAAATTGTGAAATTTATATAGTGGAGGGCGATTCTGCAGGGGGCAGCGCAAAGACGGCAAGGTCCCGCGCGACACAGGCAATTCTTCCTCTGCGTGGAAAAATTTTAAATGTGGAAAAGGCAAGGCTTGATAAAATTTATGCCAATGCGGAAATAAAAGCAATGATTACGGCATTTGGTACAGGAATACATGAGGATTTTGATATTACAAAGCTTCGTTACCACAAAATTATATTGATGACGGATGCGGATGTAGACGGCGCTCATATCAGTACCTTGCTGCTTACTTTTCTTTACAGATTTATGCCGCAGCTTATCAAAGAAGGGCATGTTTATCTCGCCCAGCCTCCTCTTTATAAGCTGGAGAAAAATAAAAAGGTCTGGTATGCTTACAGTGACGAAGAATTGGATAAAATTCTTTCTGAAGTAGGACGCGACCAGAACAATAAGATTCAACGTTATAAAGGTTTGGGAGAAATGGATGCGGAACAATTATGGGAAACGACCATGGATCCGGAGCGCCGTGTTCTTTTACAGGTTAATATTGATGAAGAAACAGAATCAGAAATTGATTTAACCTTTACTACCCTTATGGGGGATAAAGTAGAGCCGAGGCGTGAATTTATTGAAGAAAATGCAAGATTTGTAAAAAATCTTGATATTTATTAAGAGGAAAAAGAAATCATATGGATGACAATATTTTTGATAAGATTCAAGATAACGGTGAATATGATAAGATTCATGTAGCAGACTTAAAAGAAACAATGGAAAGTTTCTACATAGATTATGCAATGAGTGTTATTGCATCCCGTGCTCTTCCTGATGTAAGAGACGGGTTGAAGCCGGTGCAGAGAAGAGTGCTTTATTCCATGATTGAGTTGAACAATGGTCCTGACAAACCGCATCGTAAGAGCGCGCGTATTGTCGGCGATACAATGGGTAAATACCATCCTCATGGAGACAGCTCTATTTATGGCGCATTGGTAAATATGGCACAGGAATGGTCTACCCGTTATCCCCTTGTAGACGGACATGGAAATTTTGGCTCTATGGATGGCGATGGCGCAGCAGCCATGCGTTATACGGAAGCAAGGCTTTCCAAAATTTCTATGGAGCTGCTTGCAGACATCAATAAAGACACGGTAGAATTTGTTCCGAACTTTGATGAGACGGAAAAAGAACCTTCTGTGCTTCCAAGCCGTTATCCCAACCTTTTAGTAAACGGTACTACCGGTATTGCCGTAGGTATGGCGACGAATATTCCTCCTCATAATTTGCGGGAAGTGGTAAAAGCGGTTGTGAAGATTATTGATAATCAGGTAGAAGAAAACAGGGCGACTACCATTGAAGAAATTCTGCAGATTATCAAAGCGCCTGATTTTCCAACCGGCGGTTTGATTTTAGGAACGAGGGGAAGCGAAGAGGCATACAGAACCGGAAGAGGAAAAGTCCGTGTCCGTGCAGTAACCAATATAGAAACTCTTGCAAACGGAAAAACGCAGATTATAGCAACAGAGCTTCCTTATATGGTAAATAAGGCAAGCCTGATTCAGAAAATAGCGGAACTGGTAAAATTAAAGAAAATTGACGGTATTACGGATTTGCGGGATGAATCCAACAGAGAAGGTGTCCGTGTGGTAATAGAACTGCGCAGGGATGCCAATGCCAATGTAATATTAAATCAATTATATAAGCATACGCAGCTTCAGGATACTTTTGGCGTTATTATGCTTGCTTTGGTAAACAATCAGCCGAAAGTAATGAATCTTCTGGATATGCTGAAATACTATCTTGCACATCAAAAAGATGTTGTAACCAGAAGAACGAAGTATGAATTGAATAAGGCAGAAGAACGAGACCATATTTTACAAGGCTTGCTGAAGGCTTTAGATTTTATAGATGAAGTGATATCTATTATCAGAAGCAGCCAGAATGCACAGATTGCCAAAGAGCGTCTGATTGAAAGATTTGAACTTTCCGACGTACAGGCACAGGCGATTGTGGATATGCGTCTGCGCGCATTGACAGGCTTAGAAAGAGAAAAGCTTGAAGATGAGCACAAAGAATTGCAGATAAAAATAAAAGAATTGACAGCCATTCTTTCGGATGAAAAGCTCTTATTAGGCGTTATTAAGACGGAAATTACCGCTATCGCCGATAAATTTGGAGATGACAGAAGAAGTAAAATAGGGTATGACGAGTTTGATATTTCCATGGAAGATTTGATTCCAAAGGATAATACCGTAATTGCCATGACAAGGCTTGGCTATATCAAACGTATGACGGTGGACAATTTTAAATCCCAGAATCGCGGCGGTAAAGGGATCAAGGGTATGCAGACGATAGAAGAGGACTACATAGAAGACCTTTTGATGACGACTACCCATCATTACCTGAATTTTTTTACCAATCAGGGACGCGTTTACAGATTGAAGGCTTATGAAATACCGGAAGCCGGCAGAACTGCGAGAGGTACGGCAATTATCAATCTGCTTCAACTGAATCCGGAAGAAAAAATTACGGCTATGATACCGATTCGGGATTATTGTGAAGATAAAAACCTGTTTATGGTAACCAGAAAAGGTATTGTAAAGAAAACCTCTTTGATGGAGTACAGTAATATTCGAAAAACGGGTCTTGCGGCTATGGTTTTAAGAGAGGATGATGAGCTGATAGAGGTAAAAAGCACTGATAAAAACAGTGAAATATTCCTTGTTACAAAACAGGGAATGTGTATCCGTTTTAAAGAAACCGATGTGCGTGCTACAGGGCGTAATACGATGGGCGTTATCGGTATGAATCTTTCGGACGGGGATGAAATTATCGGTATGCAGCTTCAGAGTCAGGGAGATTCTCTTTTGATTGTTTCTGAATTAGGACTTGGAAAGCGTACTTTCCTTGATGAGTTTACGGTACAGAAACGTGGCGGTAAGGGCGTAAAATGCTATAAAATTACCGAAAAAGCAGGTGATGTAGTAGGCGTTAAGGCTGTCAACGACGGCCATGAGATTATGATGATTACGACAGAAGGGATTATCATTCAGCTTAGGGTACAGGAGATTTCTAATTTAGGACGTATTACCTCCGGCGTCAAGCTGATTAATCTTGACAAAGGCGTCAAAGTGGCACAAATTGCCAAAGTCAGAGAGAAAGTTTCCGATGGCAGTCAGGAATTTGAAAATATTGAAGATGCTCTGGAAGAAATACCGGAAGAAACTATATCGGAAAGTATGGAAAATATGGAAGATACAGCAGAAAATGAAGAAGTATAGTTTTGGAAACGGCATAGCCTGCAGGCTGTGCCGTTTCTTTTTGTTTTTCATATGATTACGAAAAATTTGTTAAATATATTTAGTGTCCAAGATTCGGATTTTAGGATATAATAGCGGGTGTGGTATAGATATAATAGAGTTTAATGAGATTTTTTACAAACAGTAGGAGAAAATATGATTTATATAGTAGATAACATTTTAAATTATTTAATTTATCTATTTATAATTTATTTTTGCTTTAAATTAAGACCAAGGAAAAGCAAATTTTTACTTGGCATATCTGTATCAATTGTACTTTTTGCAGGCGCTTTCAATGCATATTTTGATACAAATTCCCCAATTACCTATGCGGTTTGGCAGTTGATTTGTGCTGTTTATGCAAAATCTGTGTCGTTTGTGCAGCGAGTATTTTATTGTTTTTCTTCTTGTGATATAAATAGGGCGTTAAGAATGATATCATTTTAGTAATGACTTTTTGGAGGTATGTGTATGAGCAGGTATAAAAAAATAATCATATTGGTATGCGCTTTTCTAACGACTTTGAGTATTGTTGCTTGCGGGCAGGTAAAAGAAGATGAATTTGCTGCAAATCAGCAGGAAAGCGATATACAGACAAGTGAGAGTACAGATTCAGAGATAAAGGGAGATGAAATCATAAATACAGAGGAATCTTCTGTAAACCAGCAGGAAAACAATGAACAGAAAGTTGAAAATACAGATTCGGAAACGACAGCGGAAGAACTATTAGAGTTATTTATCAGCGGTTCAATAAGCGCAGTTGACTCTACCGATGCGACATCGACTTTTTATATTAATGATTTAAATGTGAATTCTGAAGAACGGGATTCCTATTCTATTGGAGAGAAAGTCGACCTTGACAATGATGGAGAAAACGAACTCATTATTTGCGGTCCTTATGGCGGAATATACCTTGATGCGCGTGATAACAAAATATATAAGTTTGCCGGGGGCGATGGCACTGCTCTTATTCTGTCTTATACTTATTATAATGGAGATATATGGATTATGTATAGTAACAGGTCGAGTGCAGGATTTGAATTTTACCATATGGAAAAATTTGAAGGAGCTGATAACTTAGTCGCGGAAATGAATTTTGGAGAGGAATTTGACGTTAATAATGCAGAGGCTGGAGTGAAATATACATTAAACGGGGATGAAATTTCTTATGAGGAATATACAACATTATGCAGTAAAATTTTTGCTGCTGAAGTAAGTACAAATTAAAAACATAATAATATCTCCAAACTGAGTAATCATATTTTACGTCAGTTTGGAGATTCACACAAATTTTGGATAGTCCCAATTTAGATATATTTATGTCTCTCAGCTTCAGTTGTTCTTTATTGCTTTCTTCATTTTTATCTGAAAACAAAAATCTTTTTGATTTTGTTGTTTTTGGCTTTTCGGTTATGTTATTTTATTTCCGTTACTTCATTATCCCCTGTATTCTTTACGGTGTCACGCAGAGAAGCAATGGATTTGGTAAAACGGTTATAAGCGTCATAAGCAAGATTAAACAGCCGCAGCGATTCTTCTCTGTCGCCCTTGTCCTTTGCGTACCATGAATCGCAGGCATATTTGTGAATATCTTCATGGTCTTTTACTACCTGCTTAAAGCTTGCAGAGTTTGTAATACGGGTATCATTTTGTTTTTCAATCCATTTTCCAAGCTTGCAGCCTTTGGGATTGTTTAACTGTTCAATCTTCAGGTTTTCAAAATCTGCCAAATTGTTGTATACGCGCCACGTAAAAATCAAATGGTCTACTTCAAATATAGTCAGCCAGTCCAAGGTAGAGAGCAGAGAGCTCTTTCTTGCCATATCGCTTCTTGACTTGTCCACATCCCGCGATATCTGATAGAGATGTCCGCCGGTGGTTACGCATTCTTCAGATAAGGTTTCATAGCTGTCCGCAATGGAATCGATGGAGGAAACAAAGGAGTGCGTCAGAGAGGACTGTGTGTTGATCTCTTCATAAATGCCATCTATCTCTTTGCTGATGTCATTGAGCTGTTCCGTAATCATATCCATTTCCCTTACGGATTTATGTACGCTGTCGTTTCCTTCCTGAAGCTGTCTGGTGGTAGAATTGACCGCTTCGGAAATTGCGGAAATTCCTTCCATCAGTTCTGCCACATATTTTACTACGTCTTCCGCAGAAGAAGTGGTATTGGAAGAAAGGTCCTTTATCTGATTGGCAACAACTGCAAAGCCTCTGCCGGCCTCTCCTGCCCTTGCTGCCTCAATGGACGCATTTAAGGCAAGCAGACCGCTTTTTTGCGCAATTTTTTTAACCATATCCAAAATTTCATTTATCTTAATTGCTTTTTCTTTGAAATTGGACACTTGGTCATTTATTTTTAAAATCTGTTCCGAGGAACCGTCCACAATTCGTATGCTGGAGTTCATATCTTCAATACAGTGATAAGCCGTCTCAATGACACTGTGGGAATTGCCCTGTATTTTTTCAACGGAAGACTGGATATTCTGAATGGAATCTCCAAGGTTCTGGCTGGATTCACGCATATCGTTAATGGCAGCAGTCTGAGAATTTACCTGTTCAATCATTTCCTTTACGCAGGAGCTGTCGCCAATCTTTGTCATGGAATTATTCAAACGCATGACAAAATTATTGTTGGACTTTAAAAACGACAGAATGACGGAATTGAATTTTTCTCCAAGCGCCTGATTATGGAAGGCAGTGGCATCAACGGAAGACGTATCGCCGGCTATGACTTTTTCCATACATTCCATCAAAAGAGCGTTGTCTTCTTCATAGAAATTATTTTTGTTTTTTTTACGGAACATAAGGTACCCTCCTAATCTCAAGTATATAAAATAAACTATGTTACAAAAAGATAATAGCACATTTTATACAGATTTACTATATTTTTAGCAAAAAAAATGTAAGCATTTACAAAATAAATTTATCAATTACATCCACAAGTCCATCTTCGTCATTGGAGCCTGTAATATAGTCGGCGACAGCCTTCACTTCATCTCTTGCATTTGCCATAGCGACGCCTATACCGGCGTAGGCTACCATGGTTACGTCGTTGTACCCGTCGCCGCAACAGATGACGTCTTCTTGTTTTAGTCCGACTGTTTTAAGCATACGGCTTAGAGAAGAAGCTTTATCTATATTTTTAGGCATAATCTCAATAAAGAAAGGCTCTGAGCGATAAATGCTCAAAATGCCGTCAAATTTTTCCTGAAGCATTGCCGTCAATTTTTCCGCTTTTTCAGGAGGCGCCGTCATAAGACATTTGTTCACTTCAAAATCAATAAAATGAATAAAATCATCCACTTCCCTGACAGGCATGTTATTTATTCTGGCTTCCAGTTCAATGTATTCGTCTGTTCTGGTGCCGGATACGACATAATCACCGCAATAAGTAATAAGTCCGCAATCATTTTCCTTGGCAAAACGGTATATTTTGGGAAGAATAAACTGCGGAATCGTCTGCTGGTATACAATATCTCCCGTGCGGCAGTTGATAATTCTTGCGCCGTTAAAAGAGAGAAGGTAACCGCCGTACTTTTCCAGAGAAAGCTCTTCGGCGTACCGCATCATACCAAAAGAAGGTCTTCCGGATGCAAGTACAATGGTGTGCCCTCTTTCTTGTATCGTCATAAGTCCTTTTTTGGTTTGCGGCGAAATGGATTTTTCCGAATTGGTAAGTGTTCCGTCTATATCAAGAACCAATATTTTGTTATGCATAATACCTCTCATTCCGGTTATGCGGGCGGCATAACACTATTTTTATCAGTAAATTTTTGAAAGTACTTTGAGTGTATCATAAATAATCTCATAGAAAAAGCCTTTATTTCTTTTCGTTGTTGTTGACATATTTAGACAACCTGTTATAACATGGGTATAGATTGAAAAATGGAGGATTCTATATGTTTTGTAATCAATGTGGAAAGCAGCTTCCCGATAATGCTGCGTTTTGTCCGGAATGTGGAGCAGTCAGGGAGCAGGAACCGGATACTGTAAAAGAAGTAATAGAAGAAAAAACCGCTTCTTCACAGGCAGCGGCTCCGATACAAAATATGACATTTAACCCGATTCCGGCGGAAAACAAAGAAAAGGGGAAGAAAAAAGGATTTCCGTTTAAAATTCTGGTTCCCGCAGCTGTGGTTTTTGCCGTACTGGTTGCCGCATTGGTGATTCTGCTTACAGGCAGCAGAAAGACGGGTATGGATACTTATGCTGACACAAAGGATTATGTACAGGCTTACTGGAGCCTTGAAAAGGGAATCTATGAGGGAGAAATTTCTACCTTCAATGTATTAAAAAATGGAAATGAATCTTTAATTGCTTATATTTTGGACGGGAACAATGATTCGAGTGCCTTGTATTATATGAAATCCGATTTAGAACCTAAGCTGGTTGCAGAAAATGTGGGTACTTATGCCGTTAGTTATACGGGCGATTATATTGCTTATGTGCAGGCGGATGGGTTTGAAGGAGGCGAATTGTACCTGTATTGTGTGAAGGATGGCAAAATCACACAGATTGATACGGATGTATTTCCCGGGTATCTCTGTCTTTCTCCTACAGGAAAAGTCGTTGCCTATCTGAAAAATTATGAGTCCTATACGGAAAATGACCTTTATATAGGCGGCGTCGGAATTAAGAATCAGAAAGTGGATGACGACGGGAGTATGCCGGTTGCCGTTTCCGATAATGGGAAAACCTTTTATTATGTTGATGACAGCAGTAAGCTTTATATTTATAACGGTAAGGATTCTGAGAAGGTTTCTTCCAGCGGATGCAGTAATTTTTGGGTAAATAAGGATGTATCGGAAATTCTCTATACCAAGGATGAAAAGACTTATTATCACGAGCCAAAAATGGAAGACCCTGTTAAAATTTCAGATGAAGCGTTATATGGGGTTGCTTTGCCGGAAAGAGTTATTTCTTTTGAAGATCCGCGTGTAGGCGGCAGTATCATAGCAGGTATGAAATCTTTTAAGGGTTGTGTTCTTGAGCTGTCCGGCGGTCTGTACTGGCTGAATGATAAAGGAACGGACACCATAAAAATTTGTTCCACCATTTATGATTATAAGTTGTCTGCGGACGGAAAATCCATATTGTTTATCAAGAGCGGCGATTTGTATCGGATTAAAAAAATCGGCAATAATATGGAAGCAGAGCTGCTTTATGATGAAGAGTATGTGGACTACGTCACTGCAAGCGATAATTTATCCAAAATATACATTGTAGTAGGAGACGAAGAGCTTTTCTACTTAAAGGGCAAGAATAAGACGGAGAGAATCACAAACGATTTGTCTACAGACGACTATTATTCTTATGTTATCGCTTACAATGAAGATATGAAAAAGATATTCTTTATAGAAAATGACACACTTTGTTATGCGGGAACAAATTCCAAATCGAAGGTTAAGGTTTGGGAGGATGTGGATGATGTGGAAAGATTTTTAAATATGATTCTTTTTACAACGACAGAAGATGATGTTGTAAATGTTTATTATATGAATGGAAAAGAACCTGTGAAGATAAACGAATAGGAAAACAGCCCGGATTTATGATTTATGAATTCGGGCTGTTTTACCAAAAAGTCGTGCAAAGCATATGTGAAGAATATATGTGGGGAAAGGCAAAAATGGAACAAAAAGAAGAAAAGAAAGAAAACATAAAAAAGGAAGCTTATATGGCAGCGAAAGAAATCCTTTCCGCTGCCGGATTAAAAAAAGGCGCTCTCTTTGTAGCAGGCTGCTCTACAAGTGAAGTAGAAGGCTGTTGCATCGGCTCCTCTTCCAGTCCTGAAATTGCGGATGCCGTTTTTGAAGGAATTTACAAAGCAGTTTGTGAGCAGGGTGTCTATTTGGCGGCACAATGCTGCGAGCATTTGAACAGGGCGCTTGTTTTAGAGAAAGAAGCGGCGGAAAAATACGGCTATGAGACAGTAAATGTCGTACCGCAGCCGAAGGCAGGAGGGTCCTTTGCCTCGGCAGCATGGAAATATTTGAGAGAACCGGCAGCAGTAGAACATATAAAGGCGGACGCCGGAATAGATATCGGGGATACTCTGATTGGTATGCATTTAAAAGATGTGGCAGTACCTGTCAGAATTGACATAAAGAAAATTGGGGAGGCACATGTGGTATGTGCCAGAACCCGTGCAAAATTTATAGGTGGAGAACGGGCAGTTTACAATGAAGCGCTATTATGAAAAAACGATTTGCTTACCTAAAAAAGTAAAATGGATTATAAATACCATACAGGCTGCAGGATTTGAAGCTTATGCTGTGGGCGGCTGCATACGGGACAGTATACTTGGGAGAACGCCTGACGACTGGGATATTACTACCTCTGCAAAGCCGGAGGATGTAAAAGCGCTTTTTCGCCGGACCTTGGATACCGGTATTCAGCATGGAACCGTGACGGTAATGTTGGAAAGGGAAGGATTTGAAGTGACGACTTACCGTGTTGACGGAAAGTATGAAGATGGAAGGCATCCAAAAGAAGTTTCTTTTACAGCCAGCCTTACGGAAGACTTAAAAAGGCGTGATTTCACTATAAACGCCATGGCATATAATGAAGAAATCGGGCTTGTGGATATATTTAACGGTTTAGAGGATTTGAGAAACGGTATTATCCGTTGTGTGGGAAATCCTGAGAAGCGGTTTGGCGAAGATGCGCTTCGTATGCTGCGCGCCATTCGGTTTTCGGCACAGTTGGGATATGTGATAGAGGAAAGTACAAAAGCTGCGGTTCGAAAGCTTGCGCCCACGTTAAACCGTATCAGCGCGGAGCGGATTTTAGTGGAGCTGACGAAGCTTTTGCTTTCCCCCAATCCCGATTATCTCCGCATAGCATATGACACGGGTGTCACAAATGTGTTTTTTCCGGAATGGGACAGGGTAATGGAAACCCCCCAAAATCACCCCCATCATTGCTATAGTGTGGGAGAGCATATTTTACATTCCTTAAAGGAAGTTCCGCCGGATAAGGTTTTGCGTTTTGCCATGCTTTTCCATGATATTGCAAAGCCGGTGACTATGAAAACGGATAATGAAGGAATTACACATTTTCATGGACATGCACAAGCAGGGGAGCAGATGAGCAGGGCGATTTTAAAGCGTTTTCGAATGGACAAACATACAATTAATCAAGTAAGCAGACTGGTCCTGTATCATGACTATATCAATGGAATAGAGCCGGACAGTAAAATAGTGCGCCGGGCAGTTTATAAAATTGGTGAGGATATATTTCCGTCCTTGTTTGTGGTAAGCCGTGCAGATATCATGGCGCAAAGTGATTATATGCGCAAGGAGAAGCTGGCAAACGTAAAGGCATGGGAGGATTGCTATCAAGAAGTACAAAAAGCAGAAGCGTGTATTTCCTTAAAAAATCTTGCAATAAGCGGAAAAGACCTAATGGAAGCAGGCATTCCTGCAGGAAAAAAACTTGGCAGTATTTTGGACAGCCTGCTTTTAGAGGTATTGGAAAATCCGGACAAAAATACCAGAGAATATTTACTTTCTAAAGCGCTGAAAACTGCTTCAGAACCCTAACATACTTTTCTGGTGTTTCTCATATGATAGGTTAGAGCCCTAAAAAGGACGTGACTAACATATGGGAGGAATCAGAGTGAACGACAGAGCCGTTGGTTTATTGGACTATTATGACATAGAAGTGCTGCATACCAGAAAGGGCAGGGGCGCTATTCTCTGTGATACAAATAAAGGGTATCTGATTTTGAAAGAATATACCGGAAATCCGGAAAGAATAAAGGTGCAGAACAGATTGTTAAAGCAAATCCTTGAGACGGATGCGGTTCCTATAGAACAAATTCTGAAAACAAAAGAGGAAGAACTTCTGGTAGAAGATTTAGATGGAAAAAGGTATATTCTGAAGACCTACTTTGAAAACAGGGAATGTAATATTCATGATTTGGAAGAATGTAAAGAAGCAGTTAAAACTTTGGCAAAGCTTCATAAAGTGATGCATCTTCCAAAAGAAGAAGTCGAAGCATATGGACTTTCCGTGTTTTCTCTGGGCAGGGAATATGAGAAACATAATAAAGAGCTTAGAAAAGTATGGAAATATCTTCGCACAAAAAGCCAGAAGTCCTTTTTTGAGACAGCTCTTTTGCAGCAGTACGATTATTTTCTTGCACAGGCAATGGAGGTTACGGAGGATTGGAAGGCATTTGCAATAGAAGATGATTTGGAGTATATTAAAGAGCAGGGAATGTTCTGTCATGGAGATTACCAGTACCATAATATCATCCGGTTGGAAGACAGGTTTGCCATTATCAATTTTGAAAGATGTATTATGGATAATCCCGTCAGGGATTTGTATCTTTTTATGAGAAAGCTTTTGGAAAAAAGCAACTGGTCGCAAAAGCTTGGGGATGCTCTTCTGAATGCGTATGGCAGTATTCGTCCTTTGTCCGCGCGTTCCTTTGTGGAATTATATTACAGGTTTTCTTATCCGGAGAAGTTCTGGAAGATTGTGAATTTTTATTTTAATTCCGGAAAGGCTTGGATTCCCGACAGAAATAGCGAGAAACTGGATGTACTGTCAGGACAGGAAAAAGAAAAACAGGATTTTTTGGAGGCGGTGTTCAGGACGGTTTCACCGTAAACGAATACAAGGATGTAAGGCAGCAGCCGCGCGATAAACAGCGGTTACAGGAAAGGTATGGTTGTTTGCATGAAATACGGAAAAGAGAAAAGGAAGAAATTTACTTTTATACTGGGGCTTCTTGGTATGTTCTTTTTGGCAGGCTGTTCTTTCGGCGAGGAAGGGAAAAAAGAGGAAAATCCAAATACGCAGGGCGCTGATACCGGATTTATCCTTATGGGTCCCGGAAGTTTTGATTCCGCCGATACGGCGGTTGTGGTTAAGATTAATAAAGAAGAGGAGAAAATCACTTTTTTAAATTTAACGGTAAACAGAAACTATACCCTGCAGTACGACGGCACTACGGTTTTTTCCGACAAATACGGCCAGTCTATGACTTTGGAACAGATACGGGAAGGGGATATTGTAGACGTCACCTTTTTGAAGAGTAAAAAAAGGCTGGCAACGCTTGCGATATCCGGCGACGGTTGGACGACGGCAGACATCAGCCGTTACCAGTTTGATGCCGTAAGCCATGATGTGACGATTGGAAATGAAATTTATAAGGTGACGGACGATACGAAGATTTTTTCCGACGGGCGGGAAATTGAAATGATGGATTTGAACAGTGTGGATGTTCTTACATTCAATGGTATCGGAAACACGGTTCATAGCATTGTCGTGGAAAAAGGACATGGATATCTGCGTCTTAGCGGTGATGAGAATTTTATCGGAGGCTGGATTGAGGTTGGACAGAATATTATCCGCCAGATTACAGAGGATATGCTGCTTACTGTGCCGGAAGGAAGCTATCAGGTATTAATCAGCACAACCGGCGGCGGCGGCACGAAGAGTGTGATTATTAACAGAAATACGGAAATTACGTTGGATATTGGCGATTTGGAGATAGAAGCGCCCCGATACGGGCAGGTTCTGTTTGCCATGTCGCCTTCTTCTGCAAGTCTTTATGTGGATGGAAATTTAGTTGATACCAGCCTTCCGGTCACACTGGAGTATGGGATTCATCAGTTGATGGCGAGGGCGGAAGGTTACAGCACGGTTACCAGCTATTTAAAGGTTGCGGAAGAATCTGCAGGCATTGATATTACGCTGGATTTGGAGGATGACGAGGAGGAGGAAGAGGAAGAAAACTATGAGACCGTATCCTCCGGCAATGGCGTCACTACCGCAGGCTACTATCAGGTTTATGTGGATGCACCGGAAGGGGCCGAGCTCTATGTGGATGGCAATTATATCGGTATCTGTCCCATAAGCTTTAAAAAAGTAGAAGGACCCCATGTGATTACTTTGCGCAGGACAGGCTATGAAACCAGAAGTTATACCATACAGATAGACGGCGAAGACAAAGATGTCAGTTATTCCTTTGCGGAACTGGCGATAAATTAAAATTGCTTTTTATACGGCGGAATAAGAGGAGAGTATGGCGGAAAAATATACGTATGAGGATTTTTTGGAGATTATAAAAACGCTGAGAAGTGAAAACGGCTGTCCATGGGACAAAGAGCAGACACATGAAAGTCTGCGTCCTTGTATGATGGAGGAAGCGGCGGAGGTAATAGCGGCAATCCGAATTTTGAGAGAGACCGGCAATGCGGAAAACCTGCGGGAAGAACTGGGCGACGTTCTGCTGCAGGTGGTTATGCATTCCTGCATTGCAGAAGAAGAGGGTATCTTCACAATGGCGGAGGTCGTGAATGAGATAGCGGAAAAGATGGTGCGCAGGCATCCCCATGTATTTGGAGATACGGAGGTAGACGGTTCCGCGCAGGTGCTTCAGAATTGGGAAGAGATTAAAAAGAAAGAGAAAGAGGGAAAAGACTGGATACCGTCTCCGCTTCGGGAAATTCCGCGGGAGCTGCCGGCGCTTATGAGAGCGCCTAAAGTGATGAAAAAGGCGGAAAAGTATTATGGCAGGCAGAGAAACAGCAAAGCAGATATTGCTATTTTAAAAAAAGCAGTGGAAACGCTGGAAAAAGCAGACAATTCACAGATGGAACAGTGCGTGGAAAAAGAGCTGGGAGATATTTTGATGGCAGTATCAGATATGGCATCCTTATATAAGATGCCGCTGGAGCAGCTTTTGACGGATAAAATTGACGATTTAATAGATAATTATGAAGGAGAAAATCCTTAAAATCCTTACAAATGCTTATAAATAGGCAAAAAACCTTGACAAAAGAAGAGAAAACAGATATATATATGTATAGACGTTTCAAGAAGGAACATCTAAGTAGTATACAAACAAGAAAACTCATTAAGAGGAGGAGTTCGTCATGAACAAAACAGAGTTAGTAGCAGCAATGTCTGACAAGGCTGGTATTTCTAAAAAGGTTGCAGAAGAAGCTTTGGCAGCTTTTACAGAAGCAGTTACAGAAGAATTAAAGAAGGGCGGAAAGGTTCAGTTAGTTGGCTTTGGTACTTTTGAAATTTCTGAAAGAAAAGCAAGAGACGGTAGAAATCCTCAGAATGGCAAGCCTATGAAGATTGCAGCTTCCAAGGCACCGAAGTTCAAAGCCGGAAAGGCATTAAAAGACGCTGTCAACTAATTAATTTGATTGCATAAATGCAGACGGCACCAACGTGCTTTAAGAGAACCTGATAACCGCAGGTTCTCTTTGTTTTATATGTGGAACATGCAAGCATGTTCATTTAACCATGGAGGCAAAAATGAGACTGGACAAATATTTAAAAGTATCACGGCTGATTAAGCGCCGCACCGTAGCCAATGAAGCTTGTGACGGAGGCAGAGTCATGATAAATGACAAACCTGCCAAAGCATCTGCCTCGGTGAAAGCAGGAGATATCATCACGATTTCTTTTGGCAATAAAGAGGTGAAGGTAGAAGTTCTGCATGTGCAGGAGACGGTAAGAAAAGAAGAAGCAAAAGAAATGTTCCGTTATATTTAAGTCATAATGCAGTCCCCTTCTTAATATACTGTTATAAAGTATGGCAGGGGGGTATTTTCATGGAAGATTTAAACAGCACAGGCAAACGGGTACATAAAATTATGCTGACCAATCGAAGGACATGTACCATAAACGGCGTAAGCGACGTACTGTCTTTTGACGTTCACGAGATTCTTCTGGAAACAGACCAGGGAATGCTGATGATTAAAGGAGACGAACTGCATGTAAACCGGCTGACCTTAGATAAGGGAGAGGTAGATGTCGATGGAAAAATCGACAGCCTTACCTATTCGGAAAACGCCGGCTATGGCGGTAAAAGTGAATCCCTTCTGTCCAAATTATTTAAATAGAAGGAGACTCTTATGAGCAGTCCCGTTATGAGTGAAAACCTGTTTCTGCTCTACTCCTTTGGCATGGGGATTTTTATCACTTTTGTTTATGATATCTTCCGCATATGGAGAAGGGTCTGCAGTCACAGTCGTTTTTGGATTTCCGTGGAAGATATTTTATTTTGGCTGTTTAGCGCAATCAGCGTCTTCTATTTGATGCATACGCAGAGTAATGGCACGCTTAGATGGTTTGCCGTATTTGGTGCTCTGATAGGAATGGTAATTTACAAAAAAACAATCAGCCCGTTTTATGTAAAATGGTTTTCTTTTTTGTTAAATAAGATAATTGCTTTGCTCAAAAAGATTTTATCTATTATAGGAAAACCTTTTCAGTTATTAGAAAAAAGAAGCAAAAAAGTGGGAAAGCAGGCAGTAAGCGGCAGCAGGCGGGCGGTGGGGTTAATAAAAAAGAGGTTGACTGCCTTTGGAAAATTGCTTAAAATAACAGTAACGAAGCATTAAAACTTTAGAGGCGGTATCGCAGATACAGGAGAAGGATATGGCGGCAGGCAGAAGAAGGAGAACCGTTTATCGCAAAAGGCGCCAGAATAAGCTCAGTATGTTTTTGGTAACACTGGTTGTTATCATGATACTGATAGTGGTAGCTGTCAAGAGAACGGAAATTGAAGCCAAAATGGAAATAAATCAGGCTAAAATAGAACAGTTAAACGGACAGATTGCGGGTGAAGAGGCAAGGTCCGAGGCAATAGAGCAGTATGAAAAGTATACACAGACAAAAGCGTATGTGGAAGAGATTGCGCACGATAAGCTTGGTCTGGTGTATGAAGGTGAGATTATATTCAGAAAAGAAAAGTGATGCCGGAGCCGGCTGCAGGTTCCGGCAATTTTTGTCGGAAAAAAAAGCCGCTTTCGGGTAAAAAATTGACAAAAAACGAGAGTGCCTTTTTCTATAATGGATAAACGCAGTAATATCGGGAAAGGGCTGGTTATGAAATATGAAAAAGTTATTTGACGAAAAAAAAACCGAGCAAGTTTTTCTGTTATCTGAATACGGCAGGCAAAAGCTTTTGGGGTATGCGGATTCTTTTAAAGAAATTGCAAAAACCTTGGAGGAAGAATTTAAGTGGGAACAGGGAGAACAATCACGGCAAAGCCGGATTTACAATAGAAAGCTATGGGAAAACCGCTGTATGCTGGCAGAAAATCTAAATGAGATGGCTGGTGTTATGGCGCAGGTGGCAGGAGAGGTTTTCTCTTATAAGCCATTTCCTGAGAGGCTTTTTAGGCAAATTTCGCAGGCACTTAGGGCGGAGGGTATTATAGTAAGAGATTTACACTATATAAGCAGAAGAGATGGCAGAACCATGATAAGCGCTGCCATGCTGACCGAAAAAAAGGGAGGAATCAGCGTAGAAAATGCATCGGACATGCTCTCTGTCCTTATGGATTTGCGGCTTGTACCCTCCATGAACTGCTATTATTACATAGATGCAAGCCTGCGCAATTATACCTTTATTGAAGAAGCCGGTTTTGTAGTTTTGACCGGTGCGGCAAAGGCAGTCAAGGAAACAGAAGCAAAATCAGGGGATAACTATACCATTTTAGAATCGGAAAAAGGAAAGATAACGCTGCTGTTATCGGATGGAATGGGTTCCGGCGAGAAAGCATCACAGGACAGTGAAACGGTGCTGGACCTAATGGAAAAGCTGATGGAAGCGGGTTACAGGCCCGGGGCGGCAGCCAATCTGGTAAACAGCGCACTGATAACGGGCGGGGAAGAGCAGAATATGTCCACGCTGGATATCTGTGAAGTCGATTTATATGACGGCATTTGTGAATTTATAAAAATAGGAGCGGCGGCTTCTTTTATCAAACGGGGTCATATGGTGGAACAGATTTCAGGCGGCAGTCTTCCGCTGGGGATTTTTAAGGGCATTGAAAGCGATTGTATCCGCCGCCGGCTGATTGACGGGGATTATGTGTTTCTGATGTCGGACGGAATTGTGGATGCGATAGAGGATTGTGACTATAAAGAAGACATTTGTGAAATTTTAGGCGCTTTGGAACAAGAAAACCCACGGGAGCTGGCAGAGGCGCTTTTGCAGATTGTTTTGAGAAAAACAAAAGGGCATATTCGGGACGACATGACTATTTTGGTATTTGGATTGTGGGAAAATGTATAAATTCTTGCAATTTTTCCCTAAAGCTACTATGATGAAAGATAGAAACGGCAATAGATTTGCAAATAGCGGTAAGGAAAAGAAATAATTCATATGTGGAAGACAGTCAGCGCATATATTGAAAAATATAACATGCTGCAGCCGGATGACACGGTTGTGGCAGGCGTATCGGGAGGGGCAGATTCTGTGTGCCTCCTTCTTTTGTTGTCTGCCGCCAGAAAAGAAATTCCGTTTCGGCTTTTCGTCGTGCATGTCAATCATGGCGTGCGTACAGAGGCGTCTGCGGATGCAGAATTTGTGCGTCAGTTATGTAAAGAACAAGAAATCCCTTTTTTTCTTGTAGAAAAGGATGTGCCCGCCATTGCAGCAGAGCAAAAGATTTCTACGGAGGAGGCGGGCAGGCAGGTGCGGTATGAGGCGTTTGAATCCGTTCTTTTGCAAGAAGCGCCAAAGTCCGTATCAGAAAAAAAGGCAAAAATAGCGGTGGCACATAATTTGAATGATCGTGCTGAAACGATGCTGTTTCATTTGTTCAGGGGCAGCGGATTAAACGGTCTGTCGGGCATTCGTCCTTTCCATATCAGGAAGAGCGGCATCACGGTGATTCGTCCGCTTCTGTCTTCTTCCAGAAAAGAAATAGAAGACTTTTTGCTAAAAATAGGAATGAATTGGTGTATAGACAGTACAAATGAAGAGGATACTTATACGAGAAATCGAATCCGGCACCATATTCTTCCTTTTGCCGAAAAAGAAATTGCAGGCGGCGCCATTTGTAATATGGGAAGGGCCGCGGATATTTTGGAGGAGACCAGAGATTTTGTGCAGAAGGAATCCGAAAAGGCATACCGTGACTGCATGATCCTTGGGGATGAGGCTGCGGAAGGTCAAATCCGATTGTCGGCTTCCCGATTTGCTTCCTTGCATCCCTTGCTGCAGAAACAGGTGGTACTATGCTGTCTGGAGAAACTGGCACCATCACAGCAGAATATTACGGCGGCGCACGTGAATGCCGTGTGTTCTCTGTGCGATACGGAGAAAAACCGCGAATTTATACTGCCGAATCATATTGTCGCCAGACGGGAGTATGATGCTATCGTAATGGAAAAAAGAGCAGCCGGCTTTCTGCAAAAAGGATGTCACGCCGTTGAGATACCCCTGCCTGATGCAGTACCGCGAAAGATTAAGCTGTCTGACGGCTCGATAATGGAAATTTCGGTTTTTTCCTGTGAAAATTCCATGAATATTCCGCAAAATCAGTATACGAAATGGTTTGACTATGATAAAATAGAAAAACCATTAATGATTCGAACCAGACAGACCGGAGACTATTTTACCTTTAATGCGGCCTTGTCAAAAAAGCTTCTTCAGGACTATATGATTGACGAAAAAATTCCCAGACAGGAAAGAGACAATGTCTGGCTTTTGGCGGAAGGAAAGCATGTTCTGTGGACGGTAGGGTATCGTATCAGCACTTATTATAAAATTGATAAAAACACAAGATACATTTTACAGGTACAATTCAGAGGAGGGCAATAGTATGTCAGAACATGTAAGGGTGCTTTTAACGGAAAAGGAAGTGGACGACAGAATACAGTCAATCGGGGACCAGATAAGCAGGGACTATGCAGGCAGGCAGGTGCATTTGATATGTGTTTTAAAAGGCGGCAGTTTTTTCATGTGTGAGCTTGCAAAACGCATTACCGTACCGGTTTCCCTTGATTTTATGTCGGTGTCCAGCTATGGAAGCGCGACAAAATCAAGCGGTGTGGTAAAGATTGTGAAGGATTTGGATGAATCCTTGAAGGATAAGCATGTGCTCGTGGTGGAGGATATTGTGGATTCCGGAAGGACGCTGAGTTATCTGCTGGAGATGTTAAAGGACAGAGGACCCGCAAGCCTGCGGCTTTGTACGCTGCTTGACAAACCGGAAAGGCGGATTGTGGATATTAAGGTTGACTATACCGGATTTCAGATACCGGACGAATTTGTAGTGGGATATGGACTGGATTACGACCAGAGATACCGCAATTTACCATATATCGGAGTTGTAGAATTTGACAGTTAGAAAAAAGACGCCGTTTGCGGCAACTAGGAGGAAGCATTTTGAAGCATAGCACAAGAGGTTATAATCAATATTTTGTGATAATCATACTATTGCTTTTAGGGCTTGTGTTTATCAATTCCTGTCAGAAAAACAGGGCGGAATACACCAGAGCCGCCTTGATTCAGGATTTGGAGGCGGGTGAAGTTACGGAGGTAATCATCCATCAGAACAGGGAAACCCCGACAGGATATTTGGATATCAGCTTAAAGACAAAGGGCGACCGGACGCTTTATGCAACGGATGTAAAAGAATTAGAAGAACTGGTACGTTCTTACGATATGGAGCCTCAGGTGCTTGATGTGGAGCCGGAGCCTTGGTTTTTCACTTCCGTATTGCCGGTTTTGATAGTCGTCATAGTGGGCGTATTTATGTTTGTCATGATGAGCGCACAAAATGCAGGCGGCGGAAACAGCGCAAGAATGATGAACTTCGGAAAGAGCCGTGCAAGACTGTCCGTCGGGGGAGAGGGCAAAATTACCTTAAAGGACGTAGCCGGTCTGAAAGAGGAAAAGGAAGAATTACAGGAAATTATTGATTTTCTAAAAGAACCCGGCAAGTTCACCCGTGTAGGCGCCAGAATTCCAAAAGGCATTCTTTTAGAAGGGCCTCCCGGTACCGGAAAGACGCTGCTTGCCAAGGCAATAGCCGGTGAAGCAAACGTTCCGTTTTTTAGCATTTCCGGTTCGGATTTTGTGGAAATGTTTGTCGGCGTGGGCGCTTCCCGTGTCAGGGATTTGTTTGAGGATGCTAAGAAACATGCGCCTTGTATTGTATTTATAGATGAGATTGATGCGGTTGCAAGGCGCCGCGGTACCGGTATGGGCGGCGGACATGACGAGAGGGAGCAGACTTTAAACCAGCTTTTGGTGGAAATGGATGGTTTTGGCGTTAACGAGGGAATTATTGTCATGGCGGCGACAAATCGGGTGGATATTTTGGACCCTGCCATTCTGCGTCCCGGGCGTTTTGACAGAAAGGTGGCAGTAGGCGCGCCGGATGTAGGAGGCAGAGAGGATATTCTCAAAGTACATGCCAGAAACAAGCCGTTGAGTGAGGATGTAAATTTAAGACAGGTAGCCCAGACTTCGGCAGGTTTTACCGGTGCGGATTTGGAAAATCTTTTGAATGAAGCAGCCATCAATGCCGCAAAGGAAAACCGTGTCTATGTGACACAAGAGGATGTCAAAAAGGCATTTATAAAAGTAGGAATTGGAACGGAAAAGAAGAGCCGGATTATTTCGGACGAAGAGAAAAGGATTACTGCATATCACGAAGCGGGTCATGCCATTTTGTTTCATGTACTGCCGGACGTAGGACCTGTATATACGATTTCTATCATACCAACAGGTATAGGTGCTGCCGGATATACTATGCCTTTGCCGGAAAAGGATGAAATGTTTTTGACAAAAGGAAAGATGCTGCAGGATATTATGGTGTCTTTAGGCGGACGGATTGCAGAAGAGATTATTTTTGATGACATTACAACGGGCGCATCCAGCGATATTCAAAAAGCCACAAAGGTGGCGCGCAAGATGGTGACGCGTTTTGGTATGTCACAGAATATCGGCGTTATCAATTATGATGAAAGCGATGATGAGGTTTTCATCGGCAGAGATTTGGCACATACCCGTTCCCACAGTGAGGCAGTTGCCGGAGAAATTGATAAAGAAGTAAAGGCAATTATTGACGAGTGCTATACCAAAGCAAAGAATGTCATTTTGGAGCATGAAGCTGTTCTTCACAAAGCGGCAGCACTGTTGTTGGAAAAAGAAAAGATAACCAAAGAAGAGTTTGAAGCGTTGTTTTAGGCAGAATGCACAATCAAGCACTGTGCAAAAATACCAAAAACAGGATATCAAAATTGTAATATTTGTGAATTTTGAGAATAGACGCAAAGTATAGGCTATGCTATTATACTACTTGTAACCCCCCCAATACATTATATAGTTTTTGCTATACCCCATAAGAAAGAAATACCTTCTCTAAAAAAGGGACAGCCTTCGAGGCTGTCTTTTTTTTGTCCCAAAAGTAAGAGAGAGGGCAGGGGGACGGAAAATTTCCCTGTTTTGCGGAAATATCCTTGCGCCGGAAGTTTTAATATTATAAAATAGTAGAGACATAATAAATTAACGAGGGTTTGGTTTATGGATTTTGACGATTTAAATTTCTTAAGAAAAATAGAACAAAACCAGTTATATATCGCTTCCATGCGTCCGGTCTTGAACAGACATGCTCTTTTCAGTGATTCTACAGATGAATATGTGATTCCTTGTGAGCCCAATCCTTATGAAGAAATTACCATACGCTTTCGAACGGCAAAAAACAATATTGACAGGGTGTTTTTCATATGCAGGGGAGAACGCCTGCTGATGTTAAAAGAAGAGTCCGATGACGCTTTTGACTTTTATGCCATTCAGATACAGTTAGACAATGAAAAGATATCTTATCATTTTGAGATAAATGTCGGTAAGATCGTCGGATTTTACGACATCAGAGGATTGAGTCAGGAAGTAAACGAATACTATGATTTTGTAGTAATCCCGGGTTTTAAGACGCCTGACTGGGCAAAGGGCGCCGTCATGTACCAAATTTACATTGACCGCTTTTTTAACGGGGACAAAACAAATGATGTAGAGACAAATGAGTATTGCTATATTCACGAAAACGTTACAAAAGTAGAGAACTGGAATAAATATCCGGCACAGATGGGCGTCAGAGAGTTTTATGGCGGAGACTTACAGGGTGTTTTGGATAAAATGGATTACCTGCAGGATTTGGGAATCGAGGTTCTCTATTTTAATCCGCTGTTTGTTTCGCCCTCTAATCATAAGTATGACATACAGGATTATGATTATATAGACCCGCACATTGGAAAGATTGTGGACGACGGGGGAGAGCTTCTTGCGAACGGACAGAAAGAAAATCGTTTTGCTTCTAAGTATATCAGGCGGGTAACGGGAAAAGCAAATTTGGAATCCGCCAATGCGCTTTTTGCAAAGGTGGTGGAGGAAGCCCACAAACGAGGGATTAAGGTAATTCTGGACGGTGTATTTAATCATTGTGGTTCTTTCAACAAATGGATGGACAGAGAACGCATCTATGAAAATGCAGAAGGCTATGAAAAAGGCGCTTATGTTTCGCAAAGTAGTCCCTATCATAATTATTTTCTGTTTCATGACCAGAACCGTTGGCCGTATAATCCCAGTTATGACGGCTGGTGGGGGCATGATACCCTGCCAAAGCTGCATTATGAAAGTTCCAAACAACTTTTTGATTATGTGATGTATATTGCGAAAAAGTGGGTTTCCCCACCTTATAACGTAGACGGCTGGCGGCTGGATGTAGCGGCTGACCTTGGCTTTTCGCCGGAATACAATCATTTTTTCTGGCGGGAGTTTAGAAAGGCAGTCAAGCAGGCAAATCCCAATGCCATCATTTTAGCGGAGCATTATGGTGATACCAGAGAATGGCTGCAGGGTGATGAGTGGGATTCTGTTATGAATTATGATGCGTTTATGGAGCCGGTCACTTGGTTTTTGACAGGAATGGAAAAGCACAGCGACGACTTTAGGCAGGACCTTCTGGGAAATGCGGAAAGCTTTTGGGGCGCTATGTGGCATCACAGTTCCAGTTTTTCCACACCGAGCTGGCAGGTTGCAATGAATCAGATTTCCAACCATGACCATTCCCGCTTTATGACCCGCACAAGCCACAAGGTAGGACGAACCAATACGCTGGGTCCTGAAGCGGCAAATCAGGGGAACAATCCTGCCGTGTTTCGGGAAGCGGTAGTGATACAGATGACTTGGCCAGGAGCACCGGCAATTTACTACGGTGACGAGGCGGGCGTTTGTGGATTTACGGATCCGGATAACCGGCGAACCTATCCGTGGGGGCGGGAGGACAAGGAATTAATCGCTTTCCACAAAGATATCATTCGCCTGCGCAAGTCCTATCCTGAGCTGCGCACAGGTTCCTTGAAATCTTTGGGAATGGATTATAATTATTTGGCGTACGGACGGTTTAAAAGAGACAGCCAGACCATTGTTTTAATCAATAACAATGATTATCCATTGGAAAAAAGCGTAAGGGTCTGGGAAGCAGGCGTTCCCAGAGAAGCCGTTATTACAAAGGTATTTGAAAGCACAGAGTCCGGCTATAGCAATGAAAAGACAGAAATCCCCGTGCTCGCAGGCAAAGTGACCCTTACACTTCCCAAATTTTCGGCAACCGTGCTTCGGCATAGCAAATAAAGGCAGAGAGGTAACTGTGAAACGTGTGATTATGCCGTTGTTATTGTACATGTGGTATATTCCACCACAGACCCGCATATAAGGAGAAGACAAAATGGCGAGTGAGATTTATGCAAGAAAAGCGCAGCACAAGGGAATCGAGGCGGTAGAGCTTGCCGCAGGCGGATATTATGCGGTGGTTGCGCCGCAGATTGGCAGCAATGTCCTGCGGTTTCGGAACAACGAAATGGGGATGGAAATTTTTCGTTACAGAGAGGATACCGGCATCGCAGAGATTATGAATTCTCCTGAAATCTGGGGCTTGCCTACGCTTTATCTGCCCAACCGGTTTGACGGAGGGCTGCTGAAAACTTCTGACGGCGAATACCATCTTCCTGTGAACGAAGAGAGCTTTGGCAATCATCTGCACGGTTTTTTGCAGAAGCGTGCGCACAGAATCAAAGCGCTTGCTGTAGAAAACGGAAAGGCCTATGTGACAACAGAATATGTTTATGATGAAAACGACTTTTTCTTTGCCTGCTTTCCCATAAAATTTACGGCGGAAATTACCATTGCGCTTTCACAAGAGGGTTTGCGTCATACACTTTCCCTGACAAACCATTCCGACAAGATGATGCCGGTTTCAGTGGCGACTCATACGACTATCAATGCGCCTTTTGTGGACGGCGGCAGGGAGGAAAATATCCGTCTGCAGGTACCGGCGGTAAAGAAAATCCAATTTGATAAAAAACGCTGGCTGCCTGACGGTGTGCAAAAGGAACTTGATGATTATGATATGGCATATGTAAATGGGACAAAATGTCCTGTACTTTGTGATATCTGCAATGATATGTATACGGGCGGCTCCCTGAGGCCGGACGGAAAAGATTTCCACGGCTGTATCATCACGGACACGGAAAGCGGCAGAAAAGTTTATTATGAGGTGGATGATGCATATAAGTTCTGGATTCTTTGGAATCATGAAGGTTTTCACCAGTATTTTTGTCCGGAACCTATGACAGCGCAGGTGAACGCCCCAAATCTGGATATGCCAAAAGAAGAAAGCGGGTATGAAGAAATTGCGCCCGGACAAAGTTATATTGTTTCTCAGCGGTTTTTTACCCGATAATTTGATTTTATAAAAGGCATTCCATATGAATAACAAAAAAAAGAAAAATCGTTCCAGAATTTATGTATGCCATACCTTATACCATGTCTATGTTTCTCTTTTGAAGGAAATGAACCGAAAAGACGGGAAGAATGAAAAAGCGGATATTGCGCTCAGCAAGGTATTTATGGATTTTGGAGATTTGGATAAACGGCTGCAGGCTGCAGGTGTTTTTGACAGAGTGCTTTCGCTGGACGAGCGGCGTGCCGAGGATTTTCCGAAGCTTATGAAATACAAGAAAAATCACAAGCATATTGTGAAACACATGATAAACCGGATTGTTTTTACGAAAAAACTCGGAAGGCTGCAGGAAAATTTTTTTGATATCGATTTTACGGAGTATCAGGATATTTATGTATTTTGTGATTCCGACCCAATTGGATATTATCTGAATTACCGCCATATTTATTATCATGCGGTGGAGGACGGACTGGATTGTCTGAAAAATTTCGATGCGGCGCATATGGACAATCAGGGACACTTTAAGCTAAAAGCGGCGCTGGCAGCAAAGAATATTATCTTTATGCAGAACGGATACAGCAAATATTGTCTGGATATGGAGGTCAATGATACTTCCTACTTTGACTATACCTTTCCAAAATACAAAGAGGTGCCGAGAAAGCCCATGGAACAAGCGTTAAATGCAGAACAGAAAAAGACCATGGCTGCCATTTTTCTTCCGGATGCGAAAGAAATTGCAGAACAGCTTTCCGGCTGTAAGGATTGTATCCTCTTTCTGACGGAAGGCTTTCCGGGGGACAAGCCGGAGGTCAGAAAGGCGGTCAGTGATGAAGTCCTGCGGGATTACTGTGAAGGGTTTCACGTGGTAATAAAACCCCATCCGCGGGACGGGCTGGATTATGCGGCCTTGTATCCGCAATGTACGGTGATTCGGGGACAGTTTCCCATAGAAGTACTCAATTTTATAGAAGGAATTCATTTTCGCAAGGCAATTTCTATTATTACTTCCGCTTTGGATTCCATTGCATTTGCAGATGAAAAGATAAATATCGGACCGTATATTTATGACGCTTATGAACCGGAGGAGGAACATGCCTTTATGAAAGCGGCGTGGGACAAAAGACACGGTAAATAAAAAAGCTTTTGCGACAAAGATTTTTTTGCGGGCGGTAAAGAGAAAGGAAGAGGAAGAAAAGGTTAACGGCAGATGTTAAAGGACTTAAAAAAGCTACAGGTTTTAATGGATAAAAAACAAAAAAAGCAGATGGCAGCGCTGGTGGTGATGATGATTATAGGAGCGCTGTTGGAGATGATGAGCATTACGCTTGTGATTCCGGTGGTGACGGCGGTGATTCAACCGGATGTACTGGACAAATATGGAATCGTGCGTTTCATCTGCAGTCTGCTTCATATTCGCACGACAATGCAGTTTACCATTGTCTCCATGATAGCGCTTATCCTGATTTTTATTGCAAAGGACGCCTTTTTGTTTTGGCAGCAGAAAAGAATGTATCGTTTTGTCTATACCAACCAGTTTCAGACGGCGGAGCGGCTTTTGCGAAGCTATGTCAATAAGGACTATGAATATTTTTTAAATGCGGAAACTTCCGTTATCCAGAGGAGTATTACGGCGGATATCAACAATATGTATACCTTGGTGCTTGCCATGCTGCAGCTTGCATCGGAGGTAATTGTCTTTTTATTCGTGGGAACGACTCTTTTTGTATTGGACCCTCTTATGACGCTTACGCTCTGTGTGCTGTTGATTGTGACGTTAATTGTGATTAAGCGGATTATCAAACCGATTATGAACCGGACGGGAAAAGCCAATCAGGACTACGGCGCTTCCATGTACGAATGGATTACACAGACCGTGACCGGTATCAAGGAGGTCAAGGTCAATGCAAAGGAGCAGTATTTTATTGGCGAATATTTGAAACAGGGCAAAGGTTATATCAATGCAATGGAAGTTTACAGCATGTTTGCCAATACACCCAAACTGTTGATAGAAGCAGTATGTATTACAGGCATGATAGCGTATATGCTGGTATTGGTGCTGACCGGGGCGGATATGGGAAATATGATTCCGACACTTTCCGCATTTGCTTTTGCAGCGGTGCGGCTTATGCCCTCTGCCAGCCGGATTAACAACCAATTAACGCAGATATCCTTCTGTGAGCCGTTCTTTTTTAATGTAAGTGACAATCTGCTTGAGGATATCAGCGAGGAAAAAATTGACCTTTCCTATGCCGTGGAAGCGAAAGAAAAGCTCCCTGTTACAAAAGAAATCTGTTTAAGCGGGATTACCTACAAATATCCCAATACCGAGAAATATATTTTTGACCATGCCGATTTAACCATACCCGTAGGCTCAGCCATCGGTATTGTAGGCGGTTCGGGCGCAGGAAAAACGACCATTGTCGATATTATTCTGGGTCTTTTAAAGCCGGAAGCAGGTAAGATTACGGCAGACGGCGTAAACGTAGCGGAGCACTACAGGGAATGGCTGAAAAATATCGGTTATATTCCCCAGATGATTGCACTTTTAAATGCGGATATCCGAAAAAACATTGCTTATGGCGTGAAAGAAGAAAATATAGATGAGGATAAGCTGCGGCATGCAATAGAAGAAGCACAGCTAAATGCTTTTGTAGACGGGCTTCCCGATGGGGACAGAACAGGCATCGGAGAAAGAGGTATCCGTATTTCGGGCGGACAGCGGCAGAGAATCGGAATAGCAAGAGCGTTGTATGAAGACCCGGAAGTACTTATTTTAGACGAAGCGACTTCTGCGCTGGATAATGATACAGAAGCCGCCATTATGGAATCTATTAACCGGCTTCATGGCAGAAAAACATTGATTATCATTGCACACAGGCTTCAAACAATTGAAAAATGTGATATGGTGTTCCGTGTGGAGGATGGGAAGATAGTAAAGGAGAGATAGTAAACAATATGCATAAAACGGTTATTGCAGTCTGCGGCGATAAAGCTTAGACTGCAATAGCTGTTTTTTATTTTATATAATCATATGATAAGGAGGTACAAGGGCATCCATTCCTGCTGCCAAAAGAGCGGCTTTTGTGAAACCGGGGACTTCGGTACAGACCGGAGACAGAAGGAGCATCAGCATGAAATACAGAAAGGATATAGAAGAATACAGGGCGTATTTATTTAGAAAAGAATTGTCGGCAGGTACAGAAGCAATTTATATAAGGCAGGCGCGCCTGCTATTGGATTTTTTAGAGGGGAGAGCTATTACAAAAGAAGAAATGATTGCTTACAAAACATATCTTTCCAAAAAAGGATTTGCCGCTTCTACTCTGAACCTATATATTGTGGCGGTCAATAGTTATCTAAAGTATGCGGGATATGAGGCCTGTCGTGTCAAGACAAGGCGGGTACAGAGAAGAAAAAGTCTTGAAAATGTAATCAGTATGGAAGAATACAACAGGATGCTGGCTTATGCAAAGGAAAGCGGCAGGGAAAAGTATTATTACATTATGAAGACACTGGCGCTTACCGGAATCAGAATCGGCGAACTAAAATTTTTTACAGTTGAAATTTTAAATCAGGAAATGATTACGGTCAACAACAAAGGAAAAATCAGGGAGGTATATCTGCCGGAAAAGCTGTTAAGGGAGCTGCGGCAGTATTGCAGAAAGGCGCATATTGAAAGCGGCGCTATTTTTAAGGGTAAGGGCAGCAGTCAGATTGGAAGAATAGGCGTCTACAAAATGCTGACGCATATGGCGGATGCGCTTGGAATACCAAGAGAAAGAGTCCATCCGCACAGCTTCCGGCATCTGTTTGCCATTACTTATATGAATCGTTACGGAAATATATCGGAATTATCTGATATACTGGGGCATTCCAGTCTGGAAACCACCAGAATTTACGCGGCGACATCCATACAGGAAAAACGGAAAAAGATGGAAAAGATGGGATTGTAACAAATTGTAACTACATGGGTAAAAGGACGGATTAGCTGTTTTTGGTGTGCAGGAAAAAATGGAGAAGTAAACAAAATACGATATTTTGTTGGGTATGTCAAGTGTTTTTTCAACAATTTCCCTGATAAATACCGGACATAAGAAGAGGCAGGCAAAAAGTCTGTCCTTTTTTAGTGCCCAAAAGGAATGATTGTAGAAAAAAAGCATTTTTTGGAAGAAAACACGCTATACAAAATATCGTATTATGAATATGCAGCCAGACAGAAGAAAAAGCATAGTCACAAGATGGTGTCAAAAACAGCGCGTCAAAACAGAAAGGCGGAAAAAGTATGGAAATAGTGGAAAGTATTTTAACAAATAATCCCTGTTATAAAGCAGGAAAAAAAATATCGGTGAAAGGACTGATGCTTCACAGTGTCGGATGTCCCCAGCCGTCCGCAGAGGTATTTGTAAAGAAATGGAACAATGCGGACTATGGAAGGGCATGTGTACATGCCTTTATTGATGCCGACAGTGGAAAGGTGTATCAGACGCTTCCCTGGAGTCATCGCGGGTGGCATTGCGGAGGAGGCGGAAACAACACGCATATTGGAGTGGAAATGTGCGAACCGCCGTGCATCAAATATACGAAAGGTGCCTCCTTTACCTGCGCAGATGAAGGCAGGGCAAAAGAAATGGCAGAACGCACCTACAGAGCAGCGGTAGAGTTGTTTGCATTTCTCTGTAAGGAATACGGGCTGAATCCACTTGCCGATGGCGTTATCATAAGTCATAAGGAAGGACATGACAGAGGAATTGCGTCAGGTCACGGAGACCCCGACCATCTCTGGCGTCAGTTAAACATCGGGTATACCATGGATACCTTCCGGAACGACGTAAGCGATGCCATGAAGGGCATTTCGGAAAAAAAAACAATTAATATAGAAAAACCGGCGGCAAATGTTTTGCAGGAAGTGTCTGTAAACGGCGATATGCGTCCTTCGCAAAAGGGAATTGAACTGGTTGCAAAGTACGAAGGATGCAGACTTACAGCATACAAATGTCCCGCAGGTGTATGGACCATTGGCTATGGGCATACGGAAGGTGTGAAAGAAGGTGATACGCTGCCTTCCGAAGAGGCGGCAAAAGAACTATTGGGAAAGGATTTAAAAAAATATGCCAATTATGTCAATGCCTGTGTACAAAAGGGAATGATAAAATTTCCACTTAACCAGAATCAGTTTGATGCCTTAACCTCTTTTACTTACAACTGCGGAAACGGAAATCTGCAAAAGCTGGTATCCGGACGGGATGCCGCCACAATTGCGGATAAACTTCCTCTTTACAACAAAGGAGGCGGCAAGGTACTAAAAGGGCTGGTAAGGCGCAGGGAAGAAGAGCGCGCTTTGTTCTTAAGTTAGAGGAGGAACGAAAAAATGGCTGACGAACCCAGATTGCAGAAGGAAGCGTCGCAGCGTGGAGATGAAGGTAACCAAAAGGGTTACCGGGACAGCGATTTTATTCTGTTGGACGACTTGGTATATGCGCCTTTACATGCGCTTGCAAAATCAAACCGGCAGCTTCGGGGACAGGTGGTAGAGGCGATTCGGAGCATGGGTGTTGCCAAACAAAACGGGCAGGAGGAGACAATATATTTAAACAACATCAATATTGCCTATGACAAAGTAAGGCCGGAAGCGGAAGAAGGCTGCAGTGTGGACAATATGCAGCTTCAGGTGCCGCTGCTGTCCATTGTGCCGATTACCAACCTGAATGTGGAAAAGGCAGAAATAGATTTTTCCACAGAAATACAGGTAGTCAACGAGCATGAAGGAAAATGCCAAATTAATGCCCGTATCTGTTCGCCGGAACAAAGGGAAAGTGATTTTCTGCCAAGAGTTTCTTATAAAATGAAAGTAAGTTCCATTCCTGCGACAGAAGGTATTATGCGGATTACGGATATTTTGAGCGCCAATCAGGTGGCAAAACAGTTGGACACCACGCCGGTTGCCGTGGACGGCAATCTAGGTTCTGAGGACCAGAAACATACCAAACAGGAAGTTGGCAAGATGAAAGCCAAGGTCAAAAAACTAAAGCAGTTATACCAGAAGATTTCGGATATGATTGCAGAACAGGAAAAGCTGCAGCAGCTAAGTCAGGATACATTTGCAGAGGTTACGCGCGAATTTGACAAAGACAAATATCTGATGGCGCAGTCCAATATTACGAACCGTATCATGGAATACCAGGAAAAAATCATGAATCGGGAAATTGAATTTGGATTGGAAAAAGACTATGAGTAAGGCAGAAAAAAAACAGAAAAGAAGACAGAAAAAAGAAAAGAAAAAGTTTTGGGAAAGCAGATGGCAGGAAAAACTGCTTCTGGAGGCCTATCAAAAGGAGCTTTTGGAAAATATAAATCTCCGTTTAGTCTGCGATATGGAAGAGAAAGCGTTTTTGTTCGAAAACCTGCTCTGGGTAGATGAAATTACGCTAAACATGATAGCGTATTCTCCCAAAAAGAAACTTTCCGTAAAAGCATTTTTTCTGTCTCTTTTCAAAAAAATCCTGAAAAGAAAGGAAGGGACTATATGGGAGTAGCAGAACAATTTGCGGGCTTAAAAATGGACCAGTTGATTGGAGGCCCTTTATCGGCGGCAGCAGACGCCAGTCTGGCATTGGCAAATTCTACGGCAACATTCATTAAGAAAATAGGGTTTACACCGAATGGAGATCTACAGACCGCGGCATTTAAGTATCAAAAACGCAGCGTCAATGAGGATGGAACGAGTAATCTTGACGAAATGATGGTTGATATCCCGTTGCTGGCGATTGTGCCGATACCAAATCTGCAGATAGATGAGGTCAATATTCTGTTTGACATGGAAGTAAAAGAAAGCATAAAAGAAGAAAGTACCATGGACGGAACGCTGAGTGCAAGCGCCACTCTGAATCTGGGCTTGTTTAAGGTAAGCGTCAGCGGCAGTGTCAGCGCACACAGCAGCAACACCAGGACTTCCGACAATTCGGCAAAATATCATGTGGATGTCAGGGCAACCAATCATGGAATACCGGAGGGACTGGCACGCGTGCTCGATATGATGGCAGCCAACATTGCGCCTTCTCTTGTCGGCTCCACCATTCAGGACGGAAACGGACAAAAGCTGGCGGAAAGCGCAAGACTGAAGGCGGAGAGGCTTAAAAGTCTGCGACAGGAAATCAGCCAGATTGAAAGCCGCCTGAATGCAGCAAAGAGCGGGCTGGACAACAATATCGGACAACTGAAACGGCTGGCTGCTTCACAGCAGAATGCTTATCAGGCAGCTATGGTACGGGAAATGAATAAGCTGGAAAAGGATGAAAGCGGAAATGACGAAACGGCTGTTACATACGGACAGGTTATGGATGAGGTAAACCTGTCATGGAACAATCTGCAGAACCATGCGCCCGAGCTGATTAAAATGCTTGCGGACAGTGGAGAGACCAGCGACGGCGTATCGGAAATTTTTGCTTTAAAGGCGCTGAGCGGAGCGGAAGCGGTAGCTTACAGTGAAAGTGAAAGCGGTTATGCAGGTCTGAAGATGGCGCAGAAGAGCGCTTTGGATTCTCAGAGCAAAGTAACCCAGCTTGAAGAAGAGCTGTTCCAAAAGAAAGCAGAATACAGCGATGCCGTTGCAGGAAAAGCTGCGCTGCCGGAGTCCGTTAATCCATAATATATCCGAATAAAAGGAGAAGCTGATGAGGGAAAATGAAAAAGCAGCATTAACAGATATTCATTATATAAAGCTGGTTCCCGTCGGAAGCGTAAACCCCAACAACCCCCTTTCGGATCAGTCGAGGGCAGAACAGGTCAATCTGTTGAACCGCTGTCTGAACGATTATCCGAAAGGGGTTATCATAGGAAAAGACATTACCGTCGGACGCTATATGCTGGGAGAACATGAGCTTACGATGGAAAGGATAACGTATCATGTAGGTTTTGTAAGAAAACCTTCATGGGAAGATTGAGCAGAGAGGTATCAGTATGGAAATAGGGATAGACAAAAAAGAAAATATTCTGAAGGTAAAGCTGGATGGCAGACTGGATACTGTTACATCGCCGCAGCTTGAGGAGAAGCTAAAGGAAGAGCTCGCGGGAATTGTCAGCCTGCAGTTTGATTTTACGGGACTGGAGTACATATCGTCAGCAGGTTTGCGGGTACTGCTTTCGGCGTCGAAAAGAATGAAAAAACAGGGAAAAATGGAAATCTATCATGCAAACGAAGAAGTCATGGAGGTCTTTACCATTACCGGTTTTGCGGACATACTGACAATTTTGTAAAGCTTGTTTGGTATGGGAGGCAGGAATGGGAGAAGAAAAGAAAAAAGACGAGGATACAGGATGGCTGATAGCAATGATGGGTATTGTCATACTTGCAGTCGGTATGGCAGGTACTTTTCATGCCGGAATTCTTGGGACGTACAAGATAGCGGACAGCAAAGAGCAAGTAGTATCGGAGCGCTTTGGGTATCCGATGGAGGAGGCACAGGAGTATACGCTATATATAGGTCTGAATGATAAAGACGAATACCGGCAGCTTATATCCGCACAAGAGGCGAAAGAAATTATAGATGCCATTTGTATGCAGTATGTGGACGGCTATACCGTAACAGAAGCAAAAGGAGCGTGGGTAGATGAAAAAAATATGCTTACACAGGAAAATACGCTGGTATATCATTTCAGGGAAGCGGACGAAGAGGCATTAAAGGAAATTATGGACAGGGTGATTGTAGTGTTAAATCAAAATACCATTTTGGTGGAAGAGCAGACGGTATCGTATGCTTATTATGGCGGCAAAGCGGAAGAAAAGGCGGAGGCAGCAGATGACAAAGACAGAAAATAATATTCTATTGATTTCGATTACACTTTGCTGGGCGTCTTCCTACATATTTATCAAAAACCTGCCGGAAGACTTTTCTTCCTATGCGTATTTGACTTTGACCTGCGGCATTGCGGCGCTGCTTATGATACTGATTTTTGGCAGGCGGTTGCGGAAGCTTCAAAAAAGCACATGGATAAAAGGTGGTATTTTGTCGGTTATTTTAAGCCTGAACCTGCTTGCCGAGAAAAAAGGAATATCCCTTCTTGCACCGTCAAATGCGAGCTTTCTGGCATCCTTGACAATTATTATGGTACCGCTTCTTATGCTGTTTTTCAGGCAGAAACCAAATAAAAATCTTATACTTGGGGCGTGCATCATTGTATTAGGGCTGTGTATCAGCACCGGTTTTACAATAAGTGGTTTTTACAGTACAGGCTCTTTTTATATGCTGGCAAGCTGTTTTAGCTCTGCCATTTACACCATTGCGGTAGACAAATATGTCAAGGAAGAGGATCCGCTTCTTATCTGCATTGTCCAGATGATTTTCAGCACGGTAATCGGTTTTTTCCTTTGGTACATGAAAAATCCCCAAACCTTTACGAGCATTTTCTATACAAGAGAACTGCTTTCCAACCTATTTATCCTTGCTTTCTTTGCAAAAGCATATGCGTACATGGTATTGATGATATCCCAAAAGTACACGGATGCCGTCAGTGTAACCATAATTGCAGCAACGGAGCCGGTGATTACGCTGATCTTATCCGTACTGCTTCCGGCATCTTACGGAGGCGGACAGGGAACATCGCCCTCCGTCATAACGGGCGCGGTGGTAATTGCAGTTGGCGCGGTGGTGGCAGGGCTTCATTTTTTGGAGAGAAAAAATCATCCGCGCAGAAGAGGGAACAGGATGCAGCTTAAGAAGGGAAAACAATTTTTGATTACGCTGGCAGCATTTTTGATATTGGGAATATCCTTTAAGGTTATGGTACTGGTAGAAGGGCTGACAGAAGTACGTCCGGTAAATGCCATACCGCCTGTGGCGGGACTGTTATGTGGACCGGTCGGAGCGGCTGCGTGCGGTATTGGTAACTTTTTTGCGGATATGACGGGTACTTTTTCCGCAAGTTCGCTGCTCGGTGTTATCGGTAATTTTTTGGCGGCATACATGCCTTATCGCTTGTGGCAGCTTTTTTCCAATGAAGAGCCAAATCTGCACAGCAGAAAAAACAGAATCCTATATTGTCTGATTTGTGCCGTCAGCGCTATGACGGTGGCATGGTTTCTGGCTTTTGGACTGTATGTACTTAAGGATGTATGGATGGAGCAGATTTACACCTATGTATTTTTTAATAATCTGGGATTTTCCATCGGGCTTGGTATGCCGCTTCTTATTATTTTGACATCGGACAGCGTACAGATAAAAGGCTGCCGTTTTAGGGGAAAAAACCATATTCTGGAACAGCTTATTCTGCGGCAGACGGTTTGTGCAGGGTATGCAGGCTGTATGCTCCTGCTTTTTGCAGGAGTGGCATACTGGCATCTTAGTCCGAAGGAAGCACCGTGGATGCTTTCAGTATCCATAACGGCGGCAGCAAGCCTTGTGATGCTGCTGGTTTAGGGAGATTAGAATGAAAAAAGTAAAAATGAGAATTTGAATTTCTACAAATTATGACCTCTTAACAGAGGTTATAGGTTATCAATAAAGTCCTCCAAAAGCCTTGAAAATAAAGGATTTATCGCAATGTGTTCGCCTTATCCCTTTATACGGTTTCACACATTTTTACCCTTGCCCCAATTGCTCATAAGGGCAAAAGCAAGGGCAAGAAAATCTCATAACAAGATATAACAAAGTGTGGCAATCGGGGAACTGTGACATATGTGCGAATATATTATACTGGAGGATTTCAATATGGACAAGTACATCTATGATAAAAATAATGGACTTTGGTATGAACTGCAAGGAGATTACTATATTCCGTGTCTTACCTTACCAGCCGAAAAAGGAACGCCTATCGGGATATGGGGACAGCGGCATTTGCGCTGTCTGAAAGAGTATCACAGGGTCACATACACCAATTTGCTCACGAGCGGAAGTCTCAACGCTTACCTTGCTGACATAGATGAGCAAGCAAAGAATATGTTCTTTCGATTGGTAAAGGAATACGCCGACAGACAAGGTGTAACAGAGCAGTTGAAAGCCGATAAGCCGCTTGAATGGGTGCAGAAAATGAACAATATCTGTAATGCTGTAGAGGAAGTTGTTAATACTGAACTAATTTACGCATAAGGCAAACTGTAACACTGAATTAGGGGCAAGGAGCACAAACGCCTTGCCCCTAATATTAACTTATAATTAAAAAAATTACTTCTCAATTAACAACTGCTCAATTGTTTTTTGGGAAATGCATAAGTATAATAAAGTTAACAAAAGCTTTTGTAACATTCTCAATAAGGAGGCTTCTATTATGCCTATGAACTTAGTTATACAAGAAAAAAGAAAAGAATTAGGACTCACACAGGAACAAGTTGCAGAATATCTCAATGTGTCTATTCCGGCAGTGAGTAAATGGGAAAAAGGAACAACCAGTCCAGATATTTCGCTTTTAGCTCCGTTAGCCCGATTGTTAAAAATTGACTTAAACGCCCTTTTTTGTTTTCATGAAGATATAACACAGCAAGAAATTAATTTGTTCTGCAAGGAGGTCGGAAAGACTGTTGGAGATAAAGGGCTCGAAGAAGGGTTTGTAGCAGTAAGGCAAAAGCTCCACGAGTATCCACACAATGAGAGACTCATGCATTTTCTTACATTCCAACTGGATGGACTTCTTTCCACGTCCGACTTGACCGCAGATGAAATGCGCCCCTATGAGGAGCAGATCCTTGAATGGTATCATCGACTTGCTGAGAGCACAGACATAAAAATAAGCAACAGCGCAAATTTTATGTTGGCAAGCAGATATCTTCGCAATGGACAATATGAAAAAGCTCAGGAAACATTAGACTTAATGCCTGACAGAAACGACATTATCGGCAGTATGGCTGATAAGTTTTGGTTGCAAGTTGAAATTGATAAACATCAAGGCAAATCAGAGAAAGCAGCGGAGGATTTACAGAGAGAATTGCATTTGGCTCTCAACAAGGTTCAGCTGCTACTCTACAAAATGATGAATATTGAGTTAGAGTGCGGCGAACTTCTCACTGCAAAAAAGATAGCAGACAAATCGGCTCAGATGGTCACGCTTTTTGAAATGTGGAAGTATAGCGCATTCACTGCGCCATTGGAAATCGCCTTTGCGGAAAAGGATACCGATAAATGTATTTCTATTTTGAGAGAAATGCTTGCAGCAATGCGCGAACCATGGAATATGGATAAAACCTTATTATTTAATCGCATACCTGCACAAGCGACTCAACCAGAGCAAATGATTCCTGTAATCCTTTCTGCAATGGAAAAAGAACCTCTGTTGCAAAACTCCTCAGAGTTTCAAGAACTAATCAC
>ERZ778515.218-NODE-218-length-50699-cov-5.695838_pt1 | contig 50699 bp, 40 predicted proteins | sample MGYA00510343_ERZ778515 | MGnify/ENA primary metagenome ERZ778515 (study PRJEB29527, sample SAMN07138965) | mouse gut metagenome | material: feces | host: mouse | place: China:Nanjing | collected 2016-01-25 ...
CTTCATTTTTTTTACATACCTTTGCATTGATTTATAAGAGCAAACCCGAAAATTATTCCTTCATGAAAAAAATATTTCTTTTGTGGGCGCTTCTCGGAGGCTTGCTGTCTGTGGCTTGTGTCCGGGACGAAGCCTTGAATGCGGAATGTGATATAGAAAGCTGTATGGTGGAGAATGTGGACGTAAGTTCAATATTTTTTACCGATGCGGACCGCCGGAAAGAGGTGGCGGCCTCCGACAGTGTGATTTCGTTTGCCATCCGCAAGCAGGCCGATGTAAGTGCGATGGCCGTGCGCTTTGCGGTCACCGAGGGAGCCAGCCTTTATCTGATCTCCGATGCTTCGGTGCAGGTCGATCCCGCAAAGCCTTATAGCAACGGTGACGCGCTGGACTATTCCCACGGGCCGGTGTCGTTCCGCGTCGTTTCGCAGGACGGGCTGTGGCATCGTGATTATCAGGTGCGGTTCGACGAATTGAATTTCGTGACGGATCTTCATTTTGAGCAGGCCGAGCTGGAACCGGCCAAGGAAAAGTACTATATCTGGTACGAGACGGACGAGCAAGGTCAGCGTTGCAACCAATGGGCCACCGGAAACCCGGGCTTCAAACTGAGCAAATCGTCGGCAAAGCCGATGGATTATCCCACCGTGCCTTACGAGAACGGCTATCGCGGCCAGGGTGTCAAGCTCGAAACCCGCGATACGGGCGGGTTCGGTGCCATGGTGAAGATGCGTATCGCTGCCGGTAACCTGTTTATCGGTACGTTCGACGAGACGGAGGCGCTCAACGATGCGATGAAAGCCACCTGTTTCGGCAAACCTTTCCGCAAGAAGCCGTTGCGTTTCAAAGGGTATTACCAGTTCACTCCCGGTCCGGTCTTCCAGGATAGGGCGGGATTGCCGGTCCCCGGCAGGGTGGACGCCCCCGACCTTTATGCCGTGTTCTACCGCAATGTGGACGCTGCCGGCCAGCCTTTTGTGCTGCATGGCGACGATGTGCTCACCAGCGAGAACATCGTGGCGCTGGCCCGGGTGGAGGACCCCCAGGCGACGACGGGGTGGACAGCCTTCGATCTGCCTTTCGAGTACCGGAAAGACGTTGATCCCGCGTTGCTGCTCAACGCAGGCTACAACCTGGCGGTGGTGTTCACCTCCAGCGTGGAAGGCGCCAGCTTCTGCGGCGCTGTGGGCAGCACGTTGCTTGTCGACGAAGTGAAAGTGGAAACCGAATCTAACTAATCACAAATTCTTTGTTTATGAGACTTTACACCTTATATAAATATGCGACGGTTTGTGCCGGGCTCCTGACGGCCCTTGGCGTGCAGGCCCGCACGGAAGACAAGTATGAAACCTGGAGCCCCCGCACCCGCGACTGGGGTGTGCTGGTGCGCGCCGGTTTTGTGATGGGGGGGACCACTCCTTTGCCCCTTCCCCAGGAGGTGCGCAGCATCAACCGCTACCGTCCCGAGGGCGGACTGACGTTCGGTGCCGATGCCTACAAGATGTTTCACCGTCGCTGGGGGCTTATGGCCGGGGTACACTTCTTCATGGAAGGTATGAACACAGGCGCCGACGTGAAGAACTACCACATGGGCATCACGCAGGGAGTGGACTATCTGGAGGGCAATTTCACGGGGACCGATGTCACCAAGACCTTCATGGTGGGATTTACCGTCCCTGTCATGGCCACGTTCCGTATCAGTCCGCGCTGGAATGTCAACCTCGGTCCGTACGTGAGTTTTCTTACGTACCGCGATTTCGAAGGCTCCGTCTACAACGGTTATCTCCGCGAGGGAGACCCCACGGGCCAGAAAGTGGAAATCAGTCACCTGAACCCCGCTACCTACGATTTCAGCGCCAATATGCGCAGCATATTGTGGGGCATGGAGCTGGGCTTCGACTGGAAAGCCACGCGTCGCATCACCGCTTTCGGCAGCCTGGACTGGGGCATGAACGGCGTGTTCCACAGCCATTTCAAGACGATAGACTTCCCCATGTATCCGATGTATGCAACGTTCGGAGTGGCCTATAACTATTAAACGGATTATGTTCATGATTAATAAAAAAGAATGCGTATGAAAAGAAACTTACTCCTGATGTTTTGCTGCATGGCAGCTGCTTTGGCCGGCGCGCAGACCACTCGCACCTACACCGACAAGCTAGTGGTGACGGTGGACGGCGAAAGCTCCGACCCGATGGATGCCACCATCCTGCTGGAGGATCTGGGCGACGGCACATGCAACCTGTCGCTGAAGAACTTCACGCTGGTGAGCGGCGAGGACGCCATTTCCGTGGGGAATATCAATGTTACGAACCTGACCGTGACCGAAGGTGATTCCTATAAAAACCTGGTCTGCGAGCAGATCATACAGGTGGTTCCGGGCGAGCCGGAAGACGAAGGCTGGATAGGCCCGATGCTGGGCGATGTGCCTATCCGGTTGACAGGTAAACTCACCGACGAAAAGCTTTACTGTACGATCGACATCGACATGTCGGAAACGCTCGGTCAGCTGATCGGCGTGGTGTTCGGCACGGATATGGAAGAAGGAGGCGGAACGCCTTCGACCGGTAAGATATATACCGATAAGCTGGTGGTGACGGTGGACGGCACAAGCTCCGATCCGATGGACGCCACCATCCTGCTGGAAGACCTGGGCGACGGCACGTGCAACGTGTCGCTGAAAAACTTCGCGCTGGTGAGCGGTGAGGATGCTATTCCCGTGGGTAATATCGACATCAAGGGCCTGACCGTGACCGACGGCGGTTCCTACAAGAGCCTGGCTTGCGAGCAGATCATCCAGATTCAGCCGGGCGAGCCGGAAGACGAGGGCTGGATAGGTCCGATGCTGGGCGATGTGCCTATCCGGTTGACGGGCAAGTTTACGGACGACAAGTTCTATTGCACAATCGACATTGACATGTCGGAAACCCTGGGCCAGGTAATCGGTGTGAAGTTCGGCTCCGACATCATCGTCGACGGTATCTGTCGGGTGGTTACTGCTGCTACCGGTCGGGTGGATGTGTATACGCTGAACGGTGTTTGTGTGCGTCGCGGCGTTTCTGCCGCCTCGGCCCTTGACGGTTTGCAGCGCGGAGTATATGTAGTGAATGGTAAAAAGATAATTAAATAATGTGAGGGTATGGAAAAAAGATTATTAGTAATGGCTTTGCTGGGCGGCGCGCTGACAGTGCAGGCACAGCAGGTAAATGGTAGCTTTGACGAGGAATGGGTGGATTGTGTGCCTTGGACAAGCGGCAATAACAAAACTACAAAAGGAATGCAGCCTTTAGGCTGGACTGTTTCTCATGTAATAGGGGTGAATGGACTTGGAGCAACAGAAGTTGGAAGTAAAGTAGAAGAAGGATATGAAGGAACGGGGTATGCGCTTCAACTTCGGAACTCCGCGAATTCGTTAATGGCTAGTCAGATTGTACCTGCTTATGTAACTCTTGGTACGTCATGGTCTACTTCTGTTATGGGAAAACAGAATGACGGTGGTACATTTGGTGGTGTGTCTTTTACTTTTGTGCCGGATGCACTTCGCTTTTTTTATAAACGTTCACATGGAGAGACGGCGCCTACTGAACCAGCATCTGTGGTAGCTTACCTTTGGAAGGGTACATATACGCAGTCTAGTGTTCCTGCAAATATAGTGGCATGGGGAACGCCAAAATCAGTTTCTATGATTGATAGAGACCGAAACATTTTAGGTAAATCGACCACTAAAGGAGGAAGCGTTACAAAGACTGAGGACGCAACTTGTATTGCTACTATCGAACATTATATAGAAGGTGATGCAACGGAATGGACGGAATGTTTAGTCCCGTTTAAATATGATGAAACATTGGGAGTTGATGTGCAACCGGAGAAGTTGAATATTATCCTTTCTGCCAATGACTATTTTGGCGGAAGTGACGCTGTTGGCAAAGATAACATGTTAATTGTAGACGAAGTGTCTTTGGTATATTACTCTCAACTGGCCTCTCTTTCCTACAACGGAACTCCGGTAGCCGGCTTTGATAAAGATACGTACGTTTACAATATAGACGAGACATTCGATGAAAGCAAGTTGCAGTATGCAGCCGATGGCAAGGGTGCTTCGGCAACACACCGTTATGATGCTGCGACGGGGAAATGCGTGATCCGTGTAGAGGGTAATGATATATCTGCCAATGCAGAGAATTATCATGAGTACACCATTAATTTTGTAGTTCCTGTTCATGTGAACACGTATGCGAATACGCTTTCTGTAAATCTTCTAGAGATGTATATAGGAGCTCCTCAGTCCGCTAATATTGAGGTGACGGAATATACGCGTGGTGTATATGGCCTTTCCTTGAAGAACTTTATGTTAGAAGGTTTAGGTGGTGTAGGTAATATTGAAATGATTGGTTTAACGGTTACAGAGCAGAATGGGGCGATTCATTTGTCAGGTAACAAAAAAATAGCTATTACACCGGGTGATGATCCTAATGTAGAGTGGATGGGACCAGACTTGACAATGGCTGCCGGCGGTGCTATTCCGGTAGCTATTGAGGCAGACATTCAAGGTGGATTAATGACAGCTACTATCAATATTAACTTTCCTGAGTTAAGAGTAATTAAAGTCGTATTTGCCCCCGAATTGACAATCTCCGATGAGGGTTGTACGGTGGCTGCGTCGGGTCTGCACAATGTGGTGATGCAACGTCAGTTCAAGCAAGGCTGGAACACGGTATGTCTGCCCTTTGCCACTACACCGGCTGCGCTGGGAGCTGTTTCGGCACAGGCTTTTCATAGTGCCGACGATGCGGCATTGAATTTTGTGGCCGTTGAGGAACTGGTGGCCAACACACCTTATCTGCTTTTCTTTGAGAATGCGGTAACGGACGAAACCTATACGGTAGAACCGGTTGAGGCTGCCGCCCCCATCTCCGTAACCCACGGCGACTTTACATTCACCGGTACATACGAACCCGTGAGCATGGCCGGCAAGTACGGTGTGGCCAAGGTAGACGGTGTGGATAAGATTGTGCCGGGCGGACCCAATGCTACGGTGAAAGGTACGCGCGCCTACTTCACCACCACCAAGGCTGGTGTGAAGGAAATGGCACTGCTGATAGACGGTGTGGCTACCGGTGTGGATGCCGTTGAGGCTGCGAGCCAGGAATGCTACGATGTGTACACCCCGGCAGGCGTGCAGGTGCGTAAGGGCGCCGCTTCGTTGGACGGACTGCGTAAAGGCCTGTATATTGTGAATGGTAAAAAGATGATTATCAAGTAAAAGGTATGAAGACAATGAAAAAGAAAGTATATGAGGCTCCGGTGTGCGAGACGCTTTGGGTGAGTGTGGAAGGAATGCTGGCGGGCAGTACGCTGTCGAGTGACGGAGGTGCCAATCTCGGTATCACGGTCGGCGGTGACGAATACGACGGCGAATTCAGCGGCAAAGGCCAGGGCGACTGGAACATCTGGAACTGATGAAAAGTAAATAGGGCCGCACAGGCGGACCCATTCAAAGGCGGAACCGATCATCGTGTTCCGCCTTTCTTTTTGTGGAAAGAACGTCTGCGGGTATTGAACCGGTCGTACGGGGCGGCAGGCAAGGCGTACCGCTACCGTTCGACGTTTATACGACCGGATGTTGCGCATACGAGCGCTCCGAAGCCTCGCTGCGATGTATACGGAATAAAATGGTGTACACCTTATTTTGGAAAGGTGTACACCAAATCTTGAAAAGGTCTACACCTATTTGCAAGAAGGTGTAGACCTTTTTCTTTTCTCTTCCTCCCTACGGAGACGTTTGCTGTGCGGCGGGGTGATGTGTTTTCGTCATAAAAAATAAATGCTTTCTTGTTTCCATATATGTAGCATTCTTTATATATTTGCGAAAGAAGACGGGAGAAGTATGGAACTGAAAGCGAAATTTGATGTCATATATATGAAAGCGGCGCTGGTTTTCCTTGAATCTTTGCCAGAAAAGGCCAAGGATAAGATTGCCTATAATATATCCAAAAGCCGTTATTTCATGGACAAGGAATTGTTTAAGAAACTCGACGGTGAGATTTGGGAGTTTCGTACCAAATGTCAAGGCATTACTTATCGGTTGTTGGCTTTTTGGGACAAGGACACGGGGAATCTGGTGATAGCTACGCACGGTTTCATCAAGAAAACACAGAAGACACCCGAGAAAGAAATAGATAGAGCGGAGGCGTTAAGAAAAGAATATTATAACACCCAAACAAAATAGACATGGAAAAAATGGAACTTTATACGCATGAAGAGATGCTTGATCGTGTGGTTGGCGAGAAAGGCACTCCACGTCGCGACGCTATGGAAGCGGAACTGCAATCCTATCTCATCGGTGAGGCCATTAAACAGGCCCGAAAGGCAAAGAATCTCACTCAGGAGCAGCTTGGTGAGCTGATGGGCGTTCAAAGGGCGCAGGTGTCGAGGATCGAAAATGGACATAATCTCACTATCGGTACAATTGTAAGGGCATTCAAGGCGATGGGCGTGAGTGCTGCTTTTTCGTTTGACGGAACGTCGCTTTCGCTGTGCTGATGGGCACACGAAGCTTTGTCTTGTGTAAAAAACGACCGGTTTCATCGGTCGTTTTCAGTCTTCGCCCTGTCGCTGTTTCAGGTTGTTTTTCAGGAAATCGTCCAGTGAGGAGGTTTCCATGCGTTCGAAGCAGGAGCGGGCCGTTTTTACGGAGCCGAACCCCGTGTCGGTGCATCCGTTCAGTGTGGTGATTTCGCCTCGCTGGATGCGGCGTTTCAGTTCTTCCATACGGTAATAGTTGATGTAGTCGTGAATGTTGTTGTAGCCCTGGCTGCGCAGGCATTGCAGCAGCAGGTGGCGGTTGATGCCCGTGGCTTCGCACAGGCGGTCGCGACCGAAGGTGTTGTCGGTCCATTCGCGTTCGTTCTGCATGAAATACTGCACCCGTCGGAACCGTTGCCGGTTGGCCTCGTTGAAGTCCTCCCGCTCCGCCTGCTCGATGCGTTCCGGGCTGGGGGCTTCCGTTACGGTCTCTATTTTCGGCTTGGGCAGGTTGATGGCCATCGTTTCCAGGGTGCGGAAGAACATGTACAGATTCAGCGCCGTAAAGAGGAACAGATAGACCATGAGCAGCGTGCTCTGAAAATGTACGGTGAGGACGACGTAAAACACCGCCGAAAGTCCCATAGCCGTGCCGTAGCCGATCAGGTAGCGCGGCAGGTCGATCACTCGCACCAGTACATGGGGCAGGCGGAAAATATTGACGATATAGTAGATGGAAAGACCCAGTGCGGCGGCCCGCAGCAGGATGTCGCCGCTCAGCAGGTGGCGGGCCAGTTCGCGACCGTCGTGTACGATGACCGGGCGGCTGCCCAGGAGCATTCCCAGCATGTAAAGGGCAATGAGCACCAGGGCCGGCGTGGCGTATTTCCACATACGCCCCCATTGCAGATAACCCGGCATGCAGATGCTCAGCGGATAGATGCTTTGCAGATAAGAGCAGGCCACCAGCACCAGCAGCATGACGGGGTGCAGCATGCCCGGCGCGGCGCTTTCCAGCGCAAAGGAATGGGGGATGGCCGCGCAGAACCCCGCGCAGAAGATGCCCATGATCCACGTGAGCGACAAATATTGCACTTTGTAGCGGGAGTAGAGCGCCAGCGTGCAGGTGATCATCAGATGAACCGTGGCGCAGAATACCAGTGTGAGCAGAAAGGCTAGTTTCATGATGCGGGCAAAGATACGCATAAAAAAGCGAGAAAGGAAGCGCGGAAGCCGTCGTTTTTAAAGTATTCTCCGTATCTTTGTGAAAAGGCAACGGATTTAAAACGATATAGGATGAAGAAACGAACAGGAGCGTGGGCGTGGCTGTGGCTGGTGGCTGTGGCGCTGAACGCACAGACGGGCCCCGGACCGGATTTCTGGAAGGGACGTCTGACGGAAAAGGAAACGGGAAGGAATGCGGATCGCAAACTGCGACGGACCGACGTGGACGCCTGGCGCCGGCGTGTGTGGCAGGCATGGCGGCAGGCCGTGAGCGAGGCGCCGGAAGAGAAACTGCCTGCGGCGGAACCGCTGGACAGCGCCCGGCCCTATCTGTGGCATCTGCCTGCCGGCATGGAACCCAGTGCCGAAATGCCTTTCTACTGGGGTACGAAGGGGAGCGACCGGCCGGCGGAGGGATGGCCGCTGTTTCTCTACATACACGGTTCGGGCCCCAAGGCACACGAGTGGGCGGCGGGACTGTCGCTCTGCCGGATGTTTGACGACGCGCCGTCGATGTGCTTTATCCCGCAGATTCCCAACGAAGGCGGCTACTACCGTTGGTGGCAGCGTGCCAAACAGACGGTGTGGGAACGTCTGTTGCGGCAGGCGCTGGCGTCCGATACGGTTTGTCCCGACCGCATTTATCTGTTCGGCATCTCGGAAGGCGGTTACGGCAGTCAGCGGCTGGCTTCGTTTTATGCCGATTACCTGGCCGGGGCGGGACCGATGGCCGGGGGAGAGCCGATGCGCAACGCCCCGCCGGAGAACTGTGCCAACATCGCTTTCTCGCTGCTTACGGGAGCCGATGACTATATGTTTGCGCGCAACCAACTGACGCGCCGCATCGGCGAGGTGTTCGACAGCCTGCAACGGCAGATGCCGGGATTCTATCGGCATCGCATTGAACTGATTCCGGGGCGTGGCCACGGCATTGATTACCGTCCCACCACCCCCTGGCTGAAACAGCATGTGCGCAGTCCCTGGCCCAAGCGGTTCGTGTGGGAGGACTATGCGATGGACGGGCGCCGCCGGCAGGGATTCTATAACCTGGTGGTGAACAGCCGGCCCGACAGCAGCGAAGAGGCCCGCACCCGTTACGATATGCGCATCGAGGGGAACGATGTGCACCTGACGGTGAGCCGTGTGGACTATGAAGTGACGTCGCGCGACTCCGTGTGGGGGATAGAGATAGGGTTGCTGAAACACAACACGCCTGTGGCGGGCGGATGCGTCACGGTGTATCTGAGCGACGAGCTGGTGGACCTGGGCCGTCCCGTACGGCTCTTTATCAATGGCCGGCGGGTGTTTTCCGGTAAAGTGCGTCCGCGCCTGAAGCATCTGCTGAACAGTTGTGCCACGTTCTACGACCCCCGCCGCCTGTATCCGGCTGCGATTGTGGCGGAGTGGTGAGCGGGGTGCCCCGATAATGCGGCGTGCGGCGGTTCATAGACTGCCGCACGCATGTTGTTTGCTCTTGGATCACATTTTAGTTACATATTGTTAGCTTTTCCTCTTCTTTTTAGGCTTTATTAGGGAAAAAACGGCTTCGGCCGAAACGCCTTTTTGTAATTTTCTATATATTTGTACACTCTCTTGGAGTACAGACGGAAAAGAACAGGAAAAATCAATTAATATTAATCGTTTAAAAAGGAAAAAGTATGAAACAAAAGATTTACGCATTAAGGTCGTGGGTGACCCTGTTGCTGCTGGGCCTGGTAAGTGTGGCCTGGGGGCAGACAACGGTTTCGATAGATTTCTCGAAACAAGGTTTGTCAAATGCACAAGAAGTATCAACGGGAACGATAGATGATAATATCAAATATAGTTTTCTGCAAGGTTCTAATTCGAATACTCCTAAGTATTACACAACTGGAACAGCGGTTCGTCTTTATGGCGGTGGTTTATTGGATATTGAACCTAAAAATGGTGCTGTTATTACCACAATTAAGTTGACGTATGGTGCTTCAAATGGTAAGTCCTTGACAATAGACGGTAAAGAAGTTAATCCTTGGACAGGGAATTCAGCTTCTACTATTACATATGTTGCTCCGGGTACAAGTGGGCATGCTAGAGTAAAGATTATAGAGGTAACTTATACAATAAGTTCCACTGAAGATGTTGTTGCTGTCCCTGTATTGTCGCCTGCAAGTGAAACTTCATTTGAGGGAGCTTTGGAAGTATCTGTTGATTGTGCTACGGAAGGTGCGACAATTTATTATACTACGGATGGCAGCACTCCCGAAGTCGGTGCTTCTTCTACAATGGAATACACGGCTCCTTTCACCATTACCGAAACGACTACCGTTAAGGCCATAGCCGTGAAAGAGGGAATGGAAAACAGCGGTGTGGCCACAGCTATATATAATAAGGTGGAAATGTTGAATGGCATTGCAGCGCTGAATGCGCTGGATTTGACAGATGCCAAGATAGATTATGCTTGTAAACTGACAGATGCGATAGTAACAGGTGTAAGCGGGAAACAGGTTTATATTGAAGATAGCGAGGCTGGTATTTTATTGTACCAATCAGGGCATAATTTGCAAGTCGGGCAGAAGATAAACGGTGTTGTAACAGGTCAGATCACGCTTTATAACGGTCTGCCTGAGCTAACCGCCATGGATTATTCGGGTGCTGAGGTAACCGAAGGGGCTGAAATACCGCAAACGGTTGTTACCGTGGCCGAATTGTTGGCAAATGCTAAGAAGTATGCCTCCATGCGGGTGCAGGTGGTAGATGCAACGGCTACCCAAGCCATCTCCAGCCAAAACGGTGAGATAGAACAGGCAGGTAGCACCATAGTTGTGCACGCTGCAAATACTACCATCAAGATGGATTTGGGGGCAAATGTGGATGTTGTTGGTTATCCCGGTTTGTATAAAGGGGTACCACAGTTGAATGTGCTGGTACAGGAAGATATTGTAGTGAAAGGGGGCAAAGAAGTAGCTACCCTGGTGTTCCCGGCGGATGCGTATAGCCTGAATATCGGCGAAAAGCAGACCGTAACGGCTACAACGAACTCTACCGCTACTATCGAATACGCTTCTTCCGATGAAAGCATTGCAACGGTCGACGCCGTGAGCGGCGAAGTGACGGCTGTGGCTGCCGGCAAGGTGACCATCACCGCCCGCGTGGCAGAAAACGATGACTTTACAGCGGCGGAGGCTTCCTATACACTGACGGTTGTTGACCCGGATGCAAAGATTGAGGGTACGGCATTGGTAGCACCTCTTGAGGGGGCATATTATGCTATGCTTACAAAAGCCGGGACAACGAAGAATACTATAGCAGCAAAGGCTGTGAATGTTGTGAATGACAAGGTGGTCTTGACAGGTGATCTTACTATTGATGATTTGGCATGGGTGATAAATGAAGCCAAAGGTACTATCAGAACCAATACGGGGGAATATCTGACAGCTGCAAGCGGTAGTACAAATTTAAATTTGAGTACGGCTGAGACAACATGGACTTATGAAGAAGGCATGTGGAAGTTGGGAACTCGTTCTTTTATATATACGACGAGTGGTTATTTCAAGAATTATGCTATCAGTAATATCGGTAAAGCTAGTTATGCTGACGGAGCAACCGTAGCAATGCCTATCACCAGCGGCTATGTGCGTACGGTGACTGCCGAGAACTTCGGTACCATCTGCTTGCCGAACGATGTGGCTGCCGCCGACTTCGGTGGAGCGGAGTTCTATACCGTGGCCGGTAAACGTACGGAAGGCGGAGCGCTGAAGTCCGTTGTGCTGGTAGAGGCTACGGAACTGAAAGCCGGTGTGCCTTACATCTTCCGGGCTACGTCCGACAAACTGGTGGCCGCTTATTCCGGTAGGGCCGTAACGGCAGCTGCTTCGGAGAACGGTTTGCAGGGAACGTTGACGGATGTGAACGCCGCTCACGATACGGAAGATACGACATTGGAAGGCATGTATATGCTCACAGGCAATAAACTGCAACTGTGCGGAAAGGGTTGCTGGCTGGGTGCCAACCGCGCTTATATCGACATGAACGCGGTGCCCGAGGCCGACGCTTCCGTGAAAGGACTGGAAATCGGCCTTGACGGTCTGCTGACCGGCATCGCGGGTGTGGAGGCTGATGCCGAAACGGCTGCGGCTACGGTCGATGTGTATACGGTGAGCGGTGTACGGGTTCGCTCGAAGGTGAGCGCCGCTTCGGCTACGGACGGTTTGCGTCCCGGCATCTATCTGGTGAACGGTAAAAAGGTGATCGTAAAGTAATCATAAACAAAGAAAACGAACATTATGAAGAAAAAAGCATATGCGGCTCCCTGCTGCGAAGTGAATGAAGTGAGACTGGAAGGCATGATTGCTGTCAGTCTGACGGTAGATCCGAATCCGGGAGATAACTTTGGCGGCGACGCCAAGGACAATACGGGCTGGGACATCTGGAATTAGGCCCCTACGCCCTAAATCTGTTAAAATGTGTCGGAAAGTCATCTTTCTGACACATTTTTTTTAGATTCACGGCAATCGGGTAAAAGAGTTTGATAAACATTTGCAAATATGTTTAAAATAAAGTATTTTTGCGGTTGCATTGGGAAAAAGTGTTTATATGGAACCTGTGTTTACGTGGAATAGAAACTGTTTGTGGGCGATAGTCATGCTGTTGATTGTTGCCGGTAGTCTGCAAGCTCATGACAAGTACGTGGCAAGTAGAGGATCTTTCTATCGCCATCAGCCGGTTTCCGAATACGGGAATACCGTGAAAGGCAAAATGGCCACTTCCGCCTATCCTGTTCATCTGAAGGTGCAGGGGCGCGCCGTGTGCGTGCGCAGCGGTTATAACCAGGTGATTCCCGTCTATACCCAAAAAGGGGCGTTTTATGCGATGTTCCGGCTTACGAAAGGTATTAATTGGATTAATGGTCTGCCGCGTGGTGTCTATTATATAAATAACAGAAAGATCACCATCTTATAGCGGTTTTCATGAGGCAGGATAGTACCATCACCGAAATCGATCTGGACAGTATCGTGCGGGAGAGGGCCGGTCGTAAGGCAAGGTTTGTGCCCCGTTTCGTAATTCATGCGCTGAAACGTCTTATTCATCAGGATTTTATTAATGAGTTCCTGCGTCGGGGCTACGTGGGAGTGGATTTCTGCGAACAGAGCCTGAAGTATCTCGATGCTTCGGTAGAGGTAGTGGGGGCGGAGAATCTGCCGCCTGCGGACGGAAGGCGTTATACGTTTGTTTCCAATCATCCTTTGGGGGCAATCGACGGGCTGGCACTCGGTATGGTGCTGGGGCGCCGTTACGACGGCAAGGTAAAATATCTGGTGAACGACTTGCTGATGAATCTGAAAGGCCTGGCGCCGCTGTGTATTCCCATTAACAAGATAGGCAAGCAGGCGCGGAATTTTCCGCAGATGGTGGAAGACGGCTTCCGCTCGGACAATCATATTATCATGTTCCCGGCCGGATTATGCTCCCGCCGCATCGACGGGCAGATACGTGATCTGCCCTGGAAGAAGACATTTATCTCCAAAAGCGTGGAGACACGGCGTGATGTGGTGCCGATCCGCTTTGAGGGCCGGAATTCCGAACGGTTCTATACCGTGGCCGATATTTGCAGCAAACTGCGTTTGAAGGTGAACCTGGCTATGCTGTTGCTGCCCGATGAGATGTACCGGGCCCGCCATGCCTGCTATCGGGTGGTGATAGGAAAACCCATACCGTGGCAGACATTCGACAAATCGCGCCCTGCGGCAGCATGGGCCAAGTACGTACAGGAAGAGGTATATAAGTTATAGAAAAACATAAGCGTTAGTATGGAAGAGATAATAGCTCCTGTAGACAGAGAATTGCTGAAGTCGGAACTGACGGAGGCAAAACGCCTCAGGATGACGAACAAAAGCCATAACGAAATTTATGTGGTGACGTGGCAGAATTCACCCCATGTGGTGAGAGAGATAGGGCGTTTGCGGGAAATCGCCTTCCGGGCGGCCGGCGGCGGTACCGGGCTTGCTCTCGATCTGGATGAATTCGATACGATGGAAAATCCTTATAAACAGCTGGTGGTATGGAATCCCGAAGCAGAGGAAATCCTGGGCGGATACCGTTATCTGTTGGGGTCCGACGTGCAGTTGACACCGGAGGGCCAGCCTGTCCTGGCCACGTCGCATATGTTTCATTTCTCCGAGGAGTTCATGAAAAATTATATGCCCTACACCATCGAGTTGGGTCGCTCCTTTGTCACGCTCGAATATCAGAGCTCGCGAATGGGAGCCAAGGGCCTCTTTGCATTGGATAATCTGTGGGACGGTTTGGGGGCGCTGACCGTGATTAAACCCAATGTCCGCTATTTCTTCGGTAAAATGACGATGTACCCTTCGTACGATCGGGAGGCACGGGATATGATTCTCTTCTTCCTGAACAAACATTTCGGCGATCCCGACCGGCTGATTATTCCGGTGAAACCGTTGAAAATTGAGAGCGATCCCGAAGAATTGAACCGCCTGTTCTGTAAAGAGGATTTCAAGGAAGACTATCGCATTCTGAACACCGAAGTGCGCAAGCGCGGTCTGAATATCCCTCCTCTGGTGAACGCCTATATGGGGCTATCTCCTACGATGCGTATGTTCGGAACCGGCATAAACTATGGTTTCGGTGATGTTGAGGAGACCGGTATCCTCATCGCCGTGGATGAAATTCTGGCTGAAAAGCGGGTGCGTCATATCGACTCCTTTGCACGCGAGCATCCCGAAGCCGTGAAAATTACTTCGGGAGCCAATAAGGTGATATATCCCGTGAAATAAGTTATGGGCCTTCCTTCGGTTAGACGATGGGGAGGCTCATTCCGTTTATCTTACGGTAAAGATCGAGGGCGTAGACGTCGGTCATGCCGGATATGTAATCCAGAACGGCCATTACCCTTTCGTACAGGGTGGCGGCCTTTATTTCGTATTGAGCCGATACCCGGTTGATGAGCAGACGGGAATAGGTTTTATCGGGATGCGTCACAGCCTCTATCATTAAATCCGTAAGTGTGGTAATCACTTGGAAACCGGCCAGCTCGATGTCCACCACGTCTTTGCTGTGATAAATGCGCTTGTAGGCCGTCTGTTCACAGGCTTCATAGGCGCGACGGGGTATGTCGCTGATGTGCCGGATGAGTGTTCCTTGGAATGTCCCGTTCAGGATCTGCTCTTCGTTTTCGACGAACACCTGCACGCATTCCCGTTCCAGACAGCCGATGGCGCATGAGCGGAGATAAACGATTTGTTCGTTCACGTCGGTGAGAATGCCCATGTTCTGTAGGATGCGTTCCCGTCTCTCCTGGGTGAAGAACCCCAACAGAAGCTCTTTTGTCTCCTCGTCGGTGAGGAGTTTCAGTTTATGTGCATCCTCAATATCCATAATTTCATAGCAGATGTCGTCTGCCGCTTCTACCAGATACACCAGGGGGTAGCGGGCAAAATGCAACGATCCGTCCGGCGTGTCATGGCGGATGATACCCAGTTCATCGGCAATTTTGCAGAAGTCCGCCGCCTCACTCTGAAAGAATCCGAATTTCTGTTTGGTGCCCGCCACGGTGGATTCGTATGGATATTTGACGATGGATGCCAAGGTGGAGTAAGTCATGACGAATCCCCCTTGACGGCGTCCCAGGAAGTGGTGCGTCAGCAAACGGAATGCGTTTGCATTGCCTTCGAAGTGCGTCAGATCGTTCCATTGGCTTGCAGATAACCGGTCGTCGGTATCGGGGTCATGGTAATGCTGTAGCCATTGTCCCTTGCCTTCGCTGAAGTACGTGGCGATGGCTTTCTCACCGGAATGCCCGAAAGGAGGATTGCCCAGGTCGTGAGCCAGGCAGGCTGCCGATACGATGGAACCCAGCTCGCAAACGTGCGTGTCCGTCAGCTCCGGGTGTTTGTCCAACAGCAGGCGGGAGACATCGTTCCCTAGCGAGCGTCCCACGCTCGACACCTCCAGACTGTGTGTAAGACGGTTATGGACGAAGACACTGCCGGGAAGCGGGAAAACCTGTGTCTTGTTCTGTAATCGGCGGAAGGGAGCCGAGAAAATCAGGCGGTCATAGTCGCGTTGAAACTCCGTGCGGTCGTCTTTGCGTCCTTGGTAAGCGTTTTCCAGTCCCAGGCGCTTGTTGGATAGTAATTGTTCCCAGTTCATCATCCGAATACTTTTGAATGCAAAAGTAATGTAAAAAGGAATAGGTAGCAGCGCTTTTTTCATTAAAAACAAAGTGAATGTGGGCGGAATTGGTTATTTTTGCACGATAATGATGATAAAACTTTTCTCCGAAAATGAAAGTACGGATTATTAATACGTCTCACCATGCTCTTCCGGCCTACGCCACTGCTCTGTCTGCCGGAATGGATCTGCGTGCCAACCTGGAAAAGTCCGTCGACCTCCGTCCGTTGGAACGTTGTCTGGTGCCTACGGGACTTTATATAGCCTTGCCTCCGGGCATGGAGGCACAGGTGCGTCCCCGCAGCGGACTGGCTTTGAAGAAAGGCATAACGGTGCTGAACTCACCGGGTACGATTGATGCCGATTATCGCGGTGAAATCTGCGTTATTCTAGTGAATCTGTCCGATACGCCCTTTCGGATAGAAGACGGGGAGAGAGTGGCCCAGCTGGTTGTTGCCCGCCACGAACAAGTGGAATGGGAACCGGTGCAGGAACTTGACGATACCGATCGCGGGACGGGGGGCTTCGGCCATACGGGAGCAAAGTAGGATGAAGAACACCGTGATGATAAAACATATAGTCCGGCTTTGTATGCTATGCGGGCTGTGTCTGCTGGCGGGATGCGCTTCAAGCCGGCAGCTCCGGACGTCGGTGGGGCGGACCGAAAGAACGGCGGCGGGAGGTGACGGAACGTCCGTTCATCGGTTGCCAGTCGAACAGCGCGAGCGGTTGTCCTATTTCTATCAGGAGGCTTTCAAGCATAAACAGGCCGGTCGTCACAGTGCGGCCTATGAGCTCTACCGGCATTGCTTGGAGATAGATCCCGAGTGTTCCGAGGCACTTTATGAAACGGGAATCTATCTGATGTATCTGCGCCGCGAGGAAGAAGGAGCGCACATGCTGGCCGAGGCCGTTCGGCTGGAGCCGGATAACGCCTGGTTTAAGGAGGCGCTGGCTTCTTATTACATCGGCAAGCGGGATGTGCAGCAGGCCATTCCCGTGTTGGAGGACCTGGCCTTACTCAGCCCTAAACGCACGGACGTACTTTCGCAACTCGTCACGCTGTATGTAAGCAGTGAGCAATATACCGAAGCGGTGCGGGTGCTGGAACGTATAGAGGTGCTTGACGGTAAATCCGAGCAGGTAAGCCTGGAGAAATACCGGCTTTATATGGAACTGAAAGAGGAGGAGAAGGCTTTTCGGGAGTTGGAACTCCTGGCGGCGGAGTTCCCGAACGACCTTTCGTACAGGGTGCTCATCGGCAATCAGTATTTACAGCAGGACAAGCCTCGGCAGGCTTGGGACATCTTTCAGGAGGTGCGCCTCCGGGATGCCGGAAATCCGGCTTTGCAAATGGCGTTGCTGGATTATTATGAATATGTGAAAGACGATGCCTCCTATACGGCTCTTCGTGATTCGTTGCTGTATGGAGAACATACGGACAACGGTCTGCGCGCCGGATTGTTGCGTGATCTCATTTTGCAGAAAAAGGAAAGTGCGGAGGGGAAAGCGCAGATCGGAGAAATCTTCGACCGTATTTTGCGGAAAAAGCAGAAAAGCATCGACATGCTGGCGCTCTATGCCGCCTATCTGGTCAACGAAAAGGCCAGTCAGGATTCTATTGCCGGCGTTATGAAACGGATTCTGGAGGTTGAGCCGGATAACAAGACGGCCCTGTTCCAGTTGTTGCAATATTACGGTAGCCGGAAAGAGGCTGCCGCCCTGGCCGATATTTGCCGGCAGGGCATCAATTATTATCCCGATCAACTGATGTTTTATTTTTACCTGGGCTTTGCCTGTTATCAGGCAGACCGGGTGGACGAGGCGTTGGAAGCGCTGGAGAGCGGGGCGAAACAGATCAACGGGACCGTCGAGCCGGCGGTTGTTTCGGATCTGTACTCCATGATGGGAGACTTGTATTATAAGAAAGGACGTAAGGAGGAAGCCTTTGCCGCCTACGATTCGTGCCTTGTGTATAAGGATGATAATGTGGGCTGTCTGAACAACTACGCCTATTACCTGTCGCTGCATAACCGGGATATGGACAAGGCCGAGGAAATGAGCTACCGTGCCATCAAGGCCGAACCGGACAATCGTACCTATCTGGATACGTATGCCTGGATCCTTTTCATGAAGGGGCGGTATACGGAAGCCCGTATTTATATTGATAAAGTTCTGGCACCGGGTTCGGAAGAGGACGGGGGGAGCATCAGCGGGGTGTTGTTGGAGCATGCCGGAGACATTTATTTTAAATGCGGAGAGAAGGAGAAGGCCTTGGATTTCTGGCGGCAGGCCCGCCGGACGGGGGAGGCGTCTTCTTTGATAGAACGTAAGATCGAACTAAAAAAATACGTGGAATGAAGAATCCGTTGAAGAACCTGCAAGCCGTTGCGGTTTGTCTGCTGACATTGTTATTGGTGGGTTGCGTCACCGGGCGTAAAGGGGTTGATACCGGTAGTGGCGACATACAGACGGGGCGGTGGATGGAAAAAGTACATGCCAATCGCCTGGATCAGGAAACGCTTGTGGGCAAGATGAATGTGGCCATTGAAGCCGGCGGGCGCAATTTGTCGGTGGGCGGTAATCTGAAGATGAAGCGCAACGAGGTCATACAGCTTTCGTTGGTAGCTTTCGGGTTTGTGGAGGCCGGTCGTGTAGAGATCACTCCCGAGTATGTCATGGTGGTGGACCGTATCGGGCATCAATATATAAAGGAAGATTATCGCGATATTCCTTTTTTGCAACAGACACAGGTGGACTTCTATGCTTTGCAGGCCTTGTTCTGGAACGAATTGTTCGTTCCGGGCAAGCAGGACAAGGTGGCGGTCTCCGATTTTATATTTTCCGAGATCGGACAGAACATGGTATTGGAAGCCAAAGACACCCGTTTGCTCAATCTTAAGTTTGTGGCCGGTCTGGTGAGCGGCCTGGTGAAGCAGGTCAATATCACCGAAGCCGGAAAAGTGACCGGTCCCCAGTTGAACTGGAAATATCTCAGTTTCGGTCGTGCGAACAAGCGGGAGTTCCCGGATAAGATGCAGATTTCGGTCGACGGGTTGAAAGACAAATACAGTGTGACACTAACCTTGTCCAACTTACGGGAAGACGCCAAGTGGGAAACCCGCACCGAGATCAATACACAGCGTTACAAAAAAGTGTCCCTATCGTCCATCTTAAGTCGTCTGATGAATTTATGATGAAAAGCATCGTTTTGTCGGTTATTCTTGTGATGGTGTCCCTGTGTTCGGCAGAGGCGCAGAACAGTCGTGAGATAAAAGCCTTGCAGGCTCGGAAGAAAGCCATCAAACAGGGTATGGCCCGTTCGGCCCGCGAACTCGACAAAACGGAGAAAGACGTAGACAGCAAACAGAAGAACATCTCTTTCCTGGAAGATCAGCTGGAGGCACGCTTGCAGTACATTGAGAAACTGGAAGACGACATCGCACGACTGGAAAAACAGGTGGAGGAGATGCAGAAACAAGTTCAGGCTGTGGAGAAAGATTTGCAGGAGAAGAAAAGGAAATACGCTCGTTCGCTGCGTATGGCGCGGGTCAACCGCACAGTGGTCAGCCCCCTGCTGTTTGCTTTTTCCGCTTCTTCTTTTCCGCAGATGTACCGTCGTGCCCGTTATGCCCGCGAGTATGCCGCCCACCAGCGTGTGCTGGCGGAGCAGGTGGTAAAGAAACAGGGCGAGTTGCTCGAAAGGCAAAGCCGCTTGCTCGAAGCCAAGAGCGAGATGAGCAAGCTGATGCGCGAAGTGATGTCGCAGCGTATGGAACTGTATACACAGCATGCCCGTCAGAAAAAGATTATGGCCGGTTTGCAGAAGAAGCAAAAGGGTCTGATGGGGCAGCTGGAAGAACAGCGTAAGCAGTTGGCAGCGCTGGATAAGGAAATCGACCGCTTGGTGGCCTATGAGATTGAGCAGGCCCGCAAACGGGCACAAGCCGAAGCGGCCCGAAAAGAGGCGGCCCGGAAGAAGGCCGAACGCAAAGCAGCCGGTAGTCGGGGGACAAAGCCGAAAGGAGGAGCAAAGTCCCCTGCTGCCGCCAAGGAGGACGCTCAGCGATGGATCACGTCGGAAGACCATCGTCTCAACGGTAGTTTTGAGCGGAACAAAGGCCGGCTTCCGGTTCCGGTTACAGGCGCTTACAGGGTGGGCGGACGCTTTGGTGTGTATAATGTGCCCGGTCTGAAGAATGTGCAGCTGGATAATAAAGGAACCAATTACATCGGTCGGTCGGGCGCGCGTGCCCGGGCTATCTTCGATGGCGAGGTGACTGCCGTATTTCAGTTTGGCGGAACGAAAAATGTGATTGTCCGCCACGGTAGTTATATTTCCGTGTATTGTAACCTCTCCTCTGTCATTGTGTCGCGCGGTCAGCGCGTGCAGGCCCGCGATCTGCTGGGGGCGGTGGCCGACGACGGTTCCGGTAATTGTGTGCTTCACTTCCAGCTTCGCAAAGAAAAGGTCAAATTGAATCCCGAGGCATGGATCGGACGGTAAGCCCGCAAATATCCCTTTCCCTGTAAAAAAATGAGAATGTATAAGCTCATCTGAACGGTTAAATCAGGGCGTTTTGTAAATGCTTGGTAATCAGCTTTGATCGGGCGCGCTCGTCTTTTTGAAACGGGGCGCGCAGAACAGCGAAACGCGGCGAGCAACAAAATTAAATGTGTTGCTCGCCGCGTTTTATTGTTTTCTAGACCACATTTTTGAGGGGTGTGGATGGATCCTTATTCCCTTGATAATTAGCTGTTTCTTTGGTTTGGAACAAGATCCCGGTCCCGCTTCTTCCTTTTGGCGTTTTTCTTTGGTTTTGTAAAAAAATCAGCTGGTCGGACAACTTTTTTTCTTTGGGGGCTATAATACCAGTCCGTCCAGCAAACTGACATAAAGCCCGATAGCTTCGCGAATTTCGTCCACTTCGATATACTCGTCGGCCGTGTGGGAACGGGCCGATTGTCCGGGCCCCATTTTCAGGGAGGGGAACGGCATAAGCGCCTGATCGGAAAGGGTGGGAGAGCCGAACGGGATCCGTCCGCTTTCGGTCATGCGCCTTACCAAAGGATGGTTGAGGTCGATATGCGATGAGTTCAGACGAAAAGAGCGGGCGCGGACTTCATTGCGGGTATGTGCGCATACGATGCGGTAGATTTCTTCGTTCGAATAACACTCGTTGCTGCGCACGTCCACCGTGAATGTACACCGGTCGGGCACTACGTTGTGCTGTGTACCGGCATTGACGACGGTTACGCTCATTTTTACCGGTCCCAGTAGCGGTGATTCCTGCGGAAAGCGGTAGGTGCAAAACCATTCCATGTCGGGCAACGCCTTGTAGATGGCGTTCTCTCCTTCGTTGCGGGCGGCGTGTCCCGCCTTGCCGCTGGCCGTTACGTCCAACACCATCAGTCCCTTCTCCGCAACGGCCGGCTGCATGCCGGTGGGTTCTCCTACCAGCGCCGTGTGTACGGGAGGCAGCAGCGGAAGTACACATTCCAACCCGTTTTTCCCCGACACTTCTTCTTCGGCCGATGCCAGGTAGATCAAGTTATACGCTTGTTCCGTCCGGGTCAGTTGTCGGAAGGCCTGCAACAGGCTCACTACGCTGGCTCCGTCGTCGTTGCTGCCCAGTCCGTATAGGCGTCCGTCCTCCACGACGGGCTGAAACGGGTCCCGGCTCCATGCTTTTACCGGTTTCACCGTGTCCAGATGGGCGTTCAGCAACAAAGTCGGTTTGCGGGCGTCATACCCTGCTCCCATGCACCATACGTTGTTCAGGTGGCGGTAGCATTCCATTCCGTTTTCTTCGATGAAACCGGCCAAAAGGTCCGCTACTGCCTCTTCTTCCCGGCTGATGGAGGGGATGGCTATCATCTGTTTCAACAAGGCCAGTGCCTCATCGGTCATGTAGTCTATGTCCATACGGTCTGATTTTTACTTCCGGCAAAGGTAATTTTAAATTAAAAAAAAGAGAAATAAAAAGCTTGTTTCTTGCGGTTAGTTTCAAATAAAACTATATTTTTGCACATGGATAAAAAACTAAAGTTATGTTAAATAAATGCTCATTGTCCGTGCTGATTCATGAACAGGCGGCCAAATACGGTGATAAGACAGCTTTGTCCTATCGTGATTATGAGAAGAACGAATGGTTACCCGTAACCTGGAACGATTTTTCGGCTACGGTGCGAAAGGTCTCGGTAGCTTTGCTGAAATTAGGGGTGGGCGTACAGGAGAATCTGGCTGTTTTCTCACAGAACATGCCGGAGTGTCTGTACACCGATTTCGGAGCCTATGCCATTCGTGCCGTGACGATTCCGTTTTATGCCACCAGTTCCGAGGCACAGATCAAGTATATGGTCAACGATGCGGAGATCCGTTATATATTTGTCGGTGAGCAATACCAGTACGACACGGCATTCCGTGCCATGCCTCTGTGCCCTTCGTTGCACAAACTGATTATTTTCGACCGTAAGGTGGTGAAGAATCCTCAGGATCAGGTGTCGGTTTATTTCGATGAATTGGTGAAAATGGGCGAGGACGAAAGCGAGCCGGTCGAAATCGGCGAGCGTCAGGCCGCCGGAAGTCTGGACGACTTGGTGAATATTCTTTATACGTCGGGTACGACGGGTGTCAGTAAAGGAGTGATGCTTACTTACCGGATGTATCAGGATGCGATTATAGCCAACGACGAGGTGCTTTCGTTGAGCGAGGAAGATGTGTTTTTGAATTTCCTGCCTTTTACGCATGTCTTTGAGCGGGCCTGGTCCTATCTGGGACTGGCCGAGGGAGTGCGGCTGGCCATCAACCTGCGTCCGGCCGACATACTCCAGTCGTTGCAGGAAGTGCATCCCACCTGCATGTGCGCCGTGCCGCGTTTTTGGGAAAAGGTCTATGCCGGTGTGCAGGAGAAGATAGCCGGCAGCAGTGCCATGCAGCGTAAACTGATGAACGAAGCGCTCCGCATCGGTCGAGAGTACAATGTGAATTATCGTATGAAAGGGCTTGTGCCCCCGTTGCCGCTGAGGCTGCGTTACCGGTTCTTTGAAAAAACCGTTATCGCCCTGCTCAAGAAAACGCTGGGGCTTGAGAATGCCAATTTCTTCCCTACGGCGGGAGCGGCCATTCCGCCTCAGGTGGAAGAATTCGTCCATTCAGCCGGTATAAATATGAAGGCTGGCTACGGCTTGACAGAGTCTACGGCTACCGTTTCGTGCGACTGGGACGGGGTTGTAAAAACCATCGGTTCCGTAGGGCGTGTCATCAGCGGACTGGAAGTGAAAATCGCCGAGAATAACGAGATCCTGCTTCGGGGCACTTCCATTACCAAAGGCTATTACCGCAAAGCCGAGGCCACCGCGCAAGCCATTGATGCCGAAGGCTGGTTCCATACGGGCGATGCCGGTTATATGAAAAACGGCGAACTGTTTCTTACCGAACGCATCAAGGATCTGTTTAAAACGTCGAACGGCAAATACATCGCCCCGCAAATGATCGAGTCCAAGCTCGTGGTGGACCGTTATATCGACCAGATCGTAGTCGTGGCCGACCGGAGAAAATTCGTGTCCGCGCTGGTTGTTCCCGAATATAAGTTACTGGGCGAATATGCCGCCAGCCGGAAAATCGCTTATAGAGACAGGGCCGAGTTGTGCCGTCATCCCGAGGTGGTGCAGATGGTGATGGACAGAATACAGACGCTGCAGCAGGAGTTTGCCCATTATGAACAGATCAAGCGTATCACTTTGCTGCCCGAGCCGTTCAGTATGGAAAAGGGAGAACTTACCAATACATTAAAAGTGAAGCGTCCCGTACTGAACGAGAACTACAAAGCGGAAATTGAAGAAATGTACAGGGAATAACCTCCGTGCCGGGATAAAAAGTAAGCTTTTCTGTCTGCCGATGCCGATAAATCGTTATCTTTGCAGACAGAAAAGCTTACTTTTATTTATATGATAACCATTGAACAACTGAAGGAAGTAAAAGAAAGAACGGAAGCCCTGAACCGCTATCTGGATATTGACGGAAAGAAGATTCAGGTGGAGGAAGAACAGTTGCGTACGCAGGCACCCGGTTTCTGGGACGATGCGAAAGCGGCTGAGGAGCAGATGAAGAAAGTGAAAAGCCTGGAGAAATGGATTGCCGGCTATACGGAAATAAAAACACTTTGCGACGAGCTGGCTCTGGCTTTTGATTTTTATAAGGAGGAGATGGTTACCGAAGAGGAAGTGGACGAACTGTATGCCCGTACGCTGGCAGCCATTGAAGACCTGGAGTTGAAGAATATGTTGCGTGGCGAGGAGGATGCCATGGACGCCGTGCTGAAGATCAATTCCGGGGCGGGCGGTACGGAAAGTCAGGACTGGGCCTCCATGCTTATGCGTATGTATATGCGTTGGGGAGAGGCCAACGGCTATAAATGTACCATCAGTAATTTGCAGGACGGTGACGAAGCCGGTATCAAGACCGTTACCATGCAGTTGGAAGGAGAATACGCCTACGGCTATCTGAAATCGGAAAACGGAGTGCACCGCCTGGTACGTGTGTCGCCCTACAACGCGCAGGGGAAGCGCATGACGTCGTTTGCCTCCGTATTCGTAACACCTTTGGTGGACGACACTATCGAGGTGTATGTGGATCCCTCCCGTGTGTCGTGGGACCTGTTCCGCTCCGGTGGGGCCGGCGGACAGAATGTGAATAAGGTGGAGACCGGTGTCCGGTTGCGCTATATGTATAAAGATCCCGATACGGGCGAGGAAGAAGAAATCCTGATCGAGAACACCGAGAGCCGCAAGCAGCTGGAGAATCGTGAGAATGCCATGCGCTTGTTGAAATCGCAGCTTTACGACCGGGCTTTGCAGAAGAAAAAAGCGGCGCAGGCCAAAATCGAAGCCGGTAAGAAGAAAATCGAATGGGGCAGTCAGATACGCAGCTATGTGTTTGACGACCGGCGGGTGAAAGATCACCGCACCAACTATCAGACTTCCGATGTGAACGGAGTGATGGACGGTAAACTGGACAATTTTATCAAGGCTTATCTGATGGAATTCGGAGCCGAGGAAAATAATGTATAATGTGTAATAAATAATGACGGGTATGAGCATCAAAAAGAAAAAACGCGCGATGGCCCGTGCAAGGCGCGAGGAAGAACAGGGCAAACGGGTAATGCGAGGCTTGGTGGGAGCTTTGATCCTGCTGGTTGTATTGACGATAATCGCTTTTGCTGTTTTAGGGAATGCCGCTTGAGATAGAACGCAAGTTTCTGGTGTGCGGAGAGTTTAAAAGTCTGGCTTATCACAGCAGTCGCATCCGGCAAGGATATATATGCAGTGTCAACGGGCGCACGGTGAGAGTGCGCATTCGGGATGACAAGGGATACCTGACCATCAAAGGACCGTCCGGGCGGGCCGGATTGGCGCGTTACGAGTTCGAAAAGGAAATTCCGCTTGCCGATGCCGAGGATCTGATGGCAATCTGCGAACCGGGTATTATTGACAAGACCCGTTATCTGGTACGGTGCGGGAGCCATGTGTTCGAGGTGGATGAATTTTATGGCGACAACGAAGGCCTGGTGATGGCTGAAGTGGAACTGTCCGATGAGCACGAAGCGTATGAATGTCCGCCGTTTTTAGGGAGGGAAGTGACGGGCGACCGCCGCTTTTATAACTCCCACATGCGTAAGAATCCTTATAAAATGTGGAAGAACGATTTATAGACCGGGCTTTCCGGTGAAACAACAAACAGGCCGCACCTCCATAAAGAGATGCGGCCTGTTTGTTGTTTCGGTAGGTCCGGTGATACCCTGTCTTCTTGCTACGGTCTTTTATGTGGCACGATGCTCCCCAGAAAGGTATATCCGGCAATGGCAGACAGCACGACGCCCAGGGTATTGGCTGCCAGATCCATCCAGTCTCCGCTTCGGCTGACCGTACAATATTCTTGAAGCAATTCGATGATGCCGCTCATCACAATGGGGACGATCACGATCAGCAGCAAGGTGCGTGTAAAGTGGATACGTATGTGGCTGCGGAGATATTCGGTCCAGATGACAAGTGTGTAGCCTCCGTACATCACGATGTGTACCCATTTGTCAATAAAAGGGACGTGGTCGAGCTGTGTATGCGGAACGGGGAAGAATGACAAACAGAGTATGACAGCCGTTAAAAGCAGGCTGAAAGGATAGCGGCGGATATATTTTGTTATCATAATGTTTGGTTATATTCGAATTTTTGTTGCAAATGTACGGGAAAAATTTGTATTTTTGCCCTCATAAATCATAAATATAGTAAAGTTCGTCAATATGTCAGACAAGGAACGGGCCAATTTCGGAAGTAAACTGGGAATTATTCTGGCGTCGGCCGGTTCGGCTGTCGGGTTAGGTAACATTTGGCGCTTCCCTTGCGAAGTCGGTGAAAACGGCGGTGCCGCCTTTATTCTGGTTTATCTTGTCTGTGTGTTTTTTCTGGGAGTTCCAGTGATGGTGTCCGAGTTTCTCATCGGAAGGCATTCTCATGCCAATACGGCAACAGCCTATCAGATTCTGGCGCCCCGTACACCTTGGAAAACGGTCGGTTTGATGGGAGTTTTCGCGGGCTTCCTTATTTTAAGTTATTATACCGTAGTTGCGGGTTGGACATTAGAATACATGGTATCGGCGACGGCGGGCCGTCTTTCGGGGGCGAAGGATTTTACCCGACATTTCAATGAGTTTGTGGCTAATCCGTGGAAACCGGTGCTTTACATGACGGTCTTTATGTTGCTTACCCACGCGGTGATTGTGCGCGGTGTAAAGGATGGAATTGAAAAGTTTTCCAAGGTGATGATGCCGATGCTGTTGCTTATTATCGGTATCTTGGTGGTATGCTCGTTTTCCATGCCCGGCTCCAGCGAAGGACTGCGTTTCCTTTTGAAACCCGATTTCAGTAAGATCACCGCCAAAGTGGTGCTCAGCGCAATGGGACAGGCCTTCTTCTCGTTGAGCTTGGGTATGGGATGTTTGTGTACGTATGCCTCTTACTTCGGAAAAGAGGCGAACCTGATGAAGACGGCTGGCAGTGTAGCTCTGATCGACACGATAGTAGCCGTGATGAGCGGTTTCATCATCTTTCCCGCAGTCTATTCCGTACCGGGTCTGTCGCCGGATGCAGGACCGGGGTTGGTGTTCGTCACCTTGCCCAACGTTTTCAATATTGCTTTTGGCAACATTCCTTGGCTGGGGTATTTGTTTTCGGTGATGTTTTATGTGTTGCTGGTACTGGCGGCCCTCACTTCCACTATCTCCTTGCACGAGGTGGCTACGGCCTATATCCATGAGAGTTACGGGATCTCACGTCGGAAAGGGGCTTACATTGTCACGGGAGGCTGTATCGTGCTGGGGGCTTTGTGTTCGTTATCGTTCGGAGTGCTGAGTGATTTTAAGCTTGGCGGAATGATTCTTTTCGATTGTTTTGACTTTCTGTCGGCCAAGTTCCTGATGCCGTTGGGCGGTATGCTCATCTCTTTATTTACGGGATGGTATCTGGATCGAAGACTGGTGTGGGAAGAGGTGACTAATGACGGTAAACTCAGGATTTCGTTTTTCCGGTTTTATATTTTTCTATTGCGTTATGTGGCTCCGTTGGCCATCGGCGTGATTTTTGTTAACGAACTGTTGCGTTCGTAGGACTTATGAAGTCTGTCTGGCGGCGCGTGCTCTATTGGTCCCGGGCGGATCGTCGCGGATGTCTGGGACTGCTCTTTCCGCTGGTGATATTTGTCGGTTGCTGGTTTTTTCTTTCCCGGGAAGAAGTGGCTGTTCCGGAAGAGATGGAGGATGCGGACCGAGAACGTTACGAAGCGTTCCTTTCGTCGTTGCAGGCGGATTCTTTGCATCGTTCCGATCGGCAGAGAGAACCGTATGCAGTGCCGGAGAGCCGACCCGAAACTTTTGTTTTTGATCCGAATCAAGCCGATTCCACCGAACTTCTTCGTCTGGGGCTGCAACCTTGGCAGGTTCGTAATATCTATAAGTACAGGGCGCGGGGAGGCCGCTATCATCGGCCCGAGGATTTCGCTCGGGTTTACGGTATGACCGGTGAACTTTTTGCCCGTTTGCGCCCTTATATCCGCATTGCCGATACATATAAGTACCTGCGTGACACCCCCGCTTTTGATACGTTGCAGGTCGATTCCTCCGTCTATCCTGTCAAACATACGGCTGGTGTGCGATTGGAATTGAACTCGGTCGATACGGCCGAGCTGCAGCGTATTCCGGGTATCGGTCGTGTGCGGGCCGCTCAGATTGTACGGTATCGCAATCGTTTGGGAGGCTTCGCCCGTCTGGAGCAACTGGGTGAGATTGAAGGGTTACCGGAAGGACTGGAGAAATGGTTCTTTATCCATCGTAAACCTGTTGCCGGTTTGAAATTGAATCGTCTTTCGGTAGAAGCCCTTCGGCGGCATCCCTATCTGAATTTTTATCAGAGCAAAGTGATTGTGGAACATCGACGCAAATTCGGTCCGCTTACGAGTCTGGAAGATTTGTTAATGTATGATGAGTTCACGGATGCCGATACATTGCGGCTGCGTCCGTATGTGTGTTGGGAGTGATGTATGGCCCTGCTTGTCGGGAAGCTACTAAAAAGCCCATCCTTCTCCGGCAGACGGGAAGGCTCCTTGCGGGAGCACTTCGTAGACGACTGCGGCCGGAGAAGGATGGGGCGATTACCGGATTAATGTTGTATGTAGCCGGCTGCCTCGGCTATCTTCTTCGGAATCTCCGTATTGTCTATTTTACCGGTGAACCGTTCGGCACCGGTACCGATGGCGAACACAGGCACGTATCCGTTGGAATGTCCCCCGCTTTGCCAGCCGATGAGGGCCAGCTCGTTGATGGTGCGCTTGGCGGCTGTGGCCAGTTCGTTGTCATTTTGATAAAGCGTCTTGGAATTATTTTCAATACCCTTCATGATATTGTCGTATGCCCTTTTCATCCGTGCCGTCTGATGCTCGCTGAGTTGGAGTTTGTCCCAGAATCCGAAGTTTTCTTTAAGGCTTTTCTCTACTGTTTCCCAAGTAAGATTTTTACCGGCTTTCTTGCGTATCTCACCGAATATACGGCTGTATTCGCCTACGCTCATCTGTTGATATTTCAACACTTCGGTGCGCATTTCATAGGCTCCTGTACCCAATACGATACCGCCTGTCTCATGGTCGGCGGTTACGACGATAAGCGTTTCATCCGGGTGTTGCTCATAAAATTCATAAGCCACTTTGATAGCGTTGTCCATGTCGATAGTTTCCTTGAACACGGTAGCCGCATCGTTCACATGACAGGCGAAGTCAATCTTTCCTCCTTCTACCATCAGGAAAAAGCCGTCTTTCCCTTTATTTGTCAGGAAGTTGATGCCGGCGCGCGTCACTTCCTGCAACGACATGTCGTTTTTGCCTCGGTCGATGGCATACGGCAGCGAGCCTCTGTCCTTGCGGCTTGCCTCTTCCGTTTGCAGAAGAACCATTTTATCGGCTTTTTTGGCCTTCTTGCGGTAATCTTTATATCCGCGCGCCAAGGTATATCCGGCTTTCTCACACTGCTCGTAAAGCGAGCCTTCCTGCGGTGCGTTCTTGTCGGTCGGAGTAGTGAAGTCCGAACCGGCGTAGAAATCGAACCCCGTTGTGATCAGGTCTTTACCGATTTGGTAATACATCTGCCGTTTGGGCACATGGGCGTAGAAAGCAGCCGGTGTGGCGTGGTCTACCGAAACACTTGTGCTTACTCCTACGGCTTTCCCGCTTTCTTGTGCCCATGCCGCCACACTGCTGATGCGTGTCTGCCCGTCGGCCAGCATCCCCAGGCTGCCGTTTTTTGTCTTCTGGCCGGTGGCCAGTGCTGTGCCGGCTGCTGCCGAGTCCGTTACGCCGTTTGTACCGGAATAAGTCGTTACCAGTCCTACGTAAGGGAACTGGGTAAACAGCAACGGGGTGATTCCGATTCGCCCTTCCAATGCCGCCAGATAAGTCTCGGTTCCGTTTACTTGGTTTACGCCCATACCGTCACCGATGAAATAGAATACGTACTTGGCTTTGCCTCCGGCGAAAGCAAACAAGACCAACATACATGCCACGCATGTGCTTAGAAATCTTTTGTTCATATCTTTGCAGGTTAGAATGTTTTTCAGCGTATGATACTGCAAAGTTAGCGAACTTCTTTTAAAAACTTTTGCATCGGCGGTAGATATTTTAGGCATCAGATATTTATTTCCGCTTCGGAAGTTGTAACTTTGCAGCGCTTCGGCAGAGAGGCGAAGCATAGAGTTATGGTAAGACAATGTACGATTCTTTTCGGATGCCTGGCCTTGGGTGAGTTGTTGGTATGGCTCACGGGGGTAAGACTTCCGGGCAGCGTCATCGGAATGTTGCTGCTTACGGCTTTTTTGCAGCTCGGTTGGGTGAAACTGGAGTGGATAAAAGGCCTTTCCGATTTCCTAGTATCAAACATGGGCTTCTTCTTCGTACCGCCCGGTGTGGCTTTGATGCTGTATTTCGATTTAATAGCCGCTGAATTCTGGCCGATCGTAGTGGCTACAGTGGTCAGCACCGTATTGGTGCTGGTGGTCACGGGGCATGTTCATCAATGGATCAGACGTCATGGAGTATCTCGAAAATAAGTTTTTTCTGCTGGCGGTCACGTTCGGCGTGTTCTATGCGGCCCGTTGCCTGCAAAAGGCCACGGGATGGGTGGTGCTTAACCCCATTTTACTGACGATACTGGTTCTGATCGGTTTCTTGAAGGTAACGGGTATCTCTTATGATACGTATGCCGGAACCGGTACGATGATAGACTTTTGGCTGAAGCCGGCCATTGTGGCTTTGGGGGTTCCGCTTTATTTACAATTGCGCAGTATACGCCGCCAATTGATGCCCGTACTTGTGTCGCAGCTAGCGGGATGTCTGGTGGGGATTGTGTCGGTAGTGCTTACCGCCCGCTGGATGGGAGCAAGCGATGCCGTTATCATCTCTTTGGCTCCTAAATCCGTAACCACTCCTATTGCGATGGAGGTGACTGCGTCGTTGCAGGGAATCCCTTCGCTTACCGCTGCCATAGTGGTCTGCGTCGGTTTGTTCGGCGCCGTGTGCGGGTTTAAGGTACTACAAGTAGGACGGGTGAAGAGTCCTATTGCCCAGAGCCTGAGTATGGGGACGGCTTCGCATGCGGTCGGTACGTCCCGTGCGATGGAATACGGGCGTATTTACGGTGCTTATGCCAGTCTGGGGCTGATATTGAACGGATTGCTTACGGCCTTGTTTACTCCGCTTCTGCTGCAGTGGATGGGTGTGTTGTGAGAAAATAGGGGAGCCGGCAGGCCTGGTATGCTTTGATGGAGTGTAGAATCCGTGCATACGGATTGTGCGGTATATATAATAAGGTGTAGCTTCTTCTTGTAAAAGGGGCTACACCTTATTGGGAAAAATCCTGCATAGTCTTGCCGGGCTGTGCAGGTCTTTGGTTATCCGTCCCTGTCTCCCGGCGGCTTGAGCACAGGCCGCTGGGAGACAGGGACGGGCTTATTGTTTCTTTTTGTTCTTCTCCACGATGGCGTCTATTACGGCCACCGCAGTGATGTTTACAATATCCTGCACGGAACTTTCGTTGTCGGTGAAATGGATGGGTTTGTTCAATCCCATCTGGATGGGACCGATAATGTCCATGTCTTCGCCGTTCATGGCTTGCAGCAACTGATAGCCGGCATTGGCCGAACTCAGGTTAGGGAATACCAGTGTGTTCACCTTTTTGCCATACAGACGGGTGAACGGGTATTTTCGGTCGCGCAGCTCGTTGTTGATGGCGAACTTCACCTGCATTTCTCCGTCGATGGCCAGATCGGGATAATGTTCCTGCATGTACGCCACAGCCTGGTGCATTTCAACCGGACTTCCCGCCGTATCCGAACCGAAGTTGGAGTACGACAGCATGGCCATTACCGGTTTGTGGTTGAAGAAGTGCAGCGTCTCTTCCGACAGTCGGGCAATGTCGATGATGGTCTCCCGGTCGGGGTGGCGGTTAATCAGCGTATCGGCCAAGAAGTAAGTTCCTTTTTTAGAATTCAGAATGTGCATCGTGCCGAAGTGATTGTATCCCGGTCGGATGCCGATCACTTCTTTAGCCACCTTGATGGTGTTCGAGTATTTGGTGTACAGACCGGTAATGAAAGCGTCGGCCTCGCCCGTCTCTACCATCATCATACCGAAGTAATTGCGTTCGAACATCTTGTCGTTCGCCTCTTCTACCGTATACCCCTCGCGGGCTTTTTTCTCGGCCAGGATCTTGGCGTATCGTTCGCGGCGTTCGGCTTCGCGGTCGTGGCGCAGGTTGATCACTTCGATACCCTCCAGGCTCAGTTCCAGTTCATGCGCCAGTTTTTCGATACGTTCGTCGTTGCCCAGCAGGATCGGGTGGCAGATACCTTCGGCGCGCGCTTCTACGGCCGCCTTGAGCATATTGGGATGTATGCCTTCGGCAAACACTACACGCTGCGGTTGCTGCCGGGCCGTGTCGCGGAGCTGGCGTGTCAGTTTGGATTCATACCCCATCAGTTCTTTCAGATGCTGGCGATAGGCGTCCCAGTCGGTAATCTCTGTGCGTGCCACACCGGATTCGATGGCGGCGCGTGCCACGGCGATGGATACATCTGTGATCAAACGCGGGTCTACCGGTTTCGGGATGAAGTATTTGGGCCCGAAGGTGAAATTGTTTACATGATAAGTGGCGTTCACCACGTCGGGCACAGGCTGTTTGGCCAGATCGGCGATGGCCCTTACCGCAGCCAGTTTCATTTCCTCGTTGATGGCCCGTGCGTGTGTATCGAGGGCACCTCTGAAGATGTAGGGGAAACCGATTACATTGTTGATCTGATTGGGATAGTCGGATCGCCCTGTTGCCATCAGCACATCGGGGCGCGAGGCCATAGCGTCTTCGTAGGAAATCTCGGGCACGGGATTGGCCAGTGCGAATACGATGGGCGAGGGGGCCATGCTGCGCACCATGTCTTGGGTGAGCACATTGCCGCGCGACAATCCCAGAAATACGTCGGCTCCCCGGATGGCCTCGGCCAGCGTGTGGATGTCTGTGCGGTCGGTGGCGAAATAGGCTTTCTGCTCGTTCAGGTCGGCACGGCTTTTGGAGATGACACCTTTGCTGTCCAGCATGACAATATTCTCCAGTCGGGCACCCAGCGATACATACAACTTGGTGCAGGACACTGCCGATGCACCGGCTCCGTTGACGACAATCTTCACATCCTCGATCTTCTTGCCGGCTACTTCCAGCGCATTGAGCAGGCCGGCACTGGAGATGATGGCCGTGCCGTGCTGGTCGTCGTGCATGACGGGGATATCCAGTTCCTCTTTCAGCCGGCGTTCTATTTCAAAGCATTCGGGCGCTTTGATGTCTTCCAGATTGATACCGCCGAAGGTGGGGGCAATGCTCTTCACGGCTTCGACGAATTTGTCGGGGTCGGTCTCATTGATCTCTATATCGAATACATCCACTCCTGCGTAGATCTTGAACAGCAGGCCTTTCCCCTCCATTACCGGTTTGCCGGCCAGCGCGCCGATGTCGCCCAGTCCCAGTACGGCGGTTCCGTTGGAAATGACCGCTACAAGGTTTCCTTTCGCTGTGTATTTGTAGGCGTCTTCCGCATTTTTCTCAATCTCCAGACAAGGTTCGGCCACACCGGGCGAATAAGCCAGCGAGAGATCGGTCTGCGTACTGTAAGGTTTTGTAGGTACCACCTCTATCTTTCCGGGCTTGCCCTGGGTGTGGTATAGCAGGGCCATTTCTTTTGTGATTTTTGCCATAATCTTGTGTTTCTATGTTGATGGAATCATATCGTTTTCCAAAGGCAAAGATACGAATAAATCCGTATTCAATCCTTGTTGTAACTGACAAATTGAAGCCTTGGGGCGGTTTTTGATGATAAAATGCGTAAAATAGTGTTTTTTTGTCGGTGGATGGAGATTTTAATGCGGATTTTTCTACCTTTGTAAATAGGAGAAAACAAAGTGTCTCCGCCGGAGAATATGATAGTGAAGATATATCCTGAGAATCCTAACCCGCGCGACGTAGGGCGCGTGGTACAGGCCTTGCGCGACGGGGCCTTGGTGGTTTATCCCACCGACACCGTGTATGCCATCGGCTGCGATGCATTGAATGTGCGGGCGGTGGAGCGGATATGCAAATTGAAAGGCATCAATCCGCAAAAGAGCAACTTGTCGGTGATTTGTCCCGATTTGTCGAACCTGAGTGGCTATGCTCAGGTGAGCAATGCGGCTTTTAAGCTGATGAAGCGCAATCTGCCCGGTCCCTTTACGTTTATATTGCCCACGAGCAGCCGGTTACCCAAGATCTATAAGAACAGAAAGGAAGTGGGCATCCGGGTGCCCGATAACGGGATTATTCTGGCTATTGTGCGTGAGTTCGGTCAGCCCGTTCTGACGATGTCGGTTCATGATGAGCATGAAATGACGGAATACGGTACCGATCCCGAATTGATCGAAGAAAAGTATGCAGGTGTGGTGGATATGGTGGTAGATGGCGGCTACGGCGGCACCGAGCCTTCTACGGTGGTGAGTTGTCTGGACGATGATTTTGAAATTATCCGTCAGGGGAAGGGGGAATTGCGATAAACCTTTCCCATCCTTTTTTATCGCGGATTTTAATGTCCGGTGCGAGCCGGAGAAGTACATTTTAGGGCGAACGGAAAGAACGCCGGACGTGCTTTCTTGTAGCCTTCCGGTTCTTTTTGTGAACTTTTTGTCGTTGAAAAGTTATAATTTGATACAAAACGATAAATAAAATTATCAACATCTTTGTTCTTTCGATTCTTTTTCCCAATTTTGCACCCCGTACGAAAGTGGTTAACCCTATAATCAAAAACAAATAATGTCTACAGTAAAATTTTATCAGGCGACCGAGCAGGTGCCTCTCGAGATGCACAAAGTGCGTGTGGTGCAAAAGCTCTTTTTGCCGCCGGTGGAAGAGCGTGTGAAGCATATGAATGAAGCGGGAAACAATACCTTCCTCCTGCAAAACAAAGATGTTTATATGGATATGCTTACCGATTCCGGCGTAAATGCCATGTCGGACAATCAGGTGGCAGCCATGATGCAGGCCGATGATTCCTATGCCGGCTCCGAGACCTGCAATCGTCTGGTCAAGGTGATCCGCGAAGTATTCGGTACGGAATATTTCCTGCCGGCCCATCAGGGCAGAGCTTGCGAGAACATCTTGGCGGAGGCTTTTGTAAAGCCCGGCGACGTGGTGCCGATGAACTTCCATTTCACTACCACCAAGGCACACATCACCCGCTTGGGCGGTTCCGTGGTGGAGCTGGTGCGTCCCGTCGGACTGGAACCTAAAAACAACGAACCTTTCAAGGGCAACTTCGACATTGATGCCTTGAAACAGGTGATACGGGAAACGGGCGCCGAACATATCCCCTTTGTACGTATAGAGGCTGGTACCAACCTCATCGGAGGTCAGCCGCTCTCGCTGGAGAATATGCTGGAAGTGGCGGCCGTTTGTAAGCAGAACGGCATCATGACGGTACTCGATGCTTCGCTGTTGCAGGACAACCTCTACTTTATCAAAACGCGTGAAGAGGCATGCAAGCACATGACGATCCGCGAGATTACCCGTACGTTGTGCGACCAGATGGATCTGATTTACTTCTCCAGCCGTAAACTGGGCTTCGCCCGTGGCGGCGGTATTGTGTCGAACAATGAAAAACTGATCCTGAAGATGAAAGAGTTTATTCCTCTTTACGAAGGATTCCTTACGTATGGCGGTATGGAGGTGCGCTCTATGGAAGCCATTGCCGTGGGATTGCTGGAAACGATGGATGAAGAAATCATCGGTCAGGGGCCCCAGTTTATCGAATATCTGGTTAAAGAGTTGGACGCTTACGGTGTGCCTATGATTATGCCGGCCGGAGGACTGGGGGCCCATATCAATGCGACGGAATTCTTGCAGGGCATGCCGCATGGCGAATACCCTGCCGGAGCCTTGGCCGCAGCGCTTTACATAGCCGGCGGTATCCGTGGCATGGAGCGCGGAACACTGTCCGAGCAGCGCGATCCCGACGGAACGGAACATTATGCCGAACTGGAACTGGTGCGTCTGGCGTGTCCGCGTCGCGTGTTCACTTTGTCGCAGATGAAATATTGTGCCGACCGGGTGAAGTGGCTTTATGATAACCGTCAGCTGATAGGCGGACTGAAGTGGGTGGAAGAACCTGCCGTGCTCCGTTTCTTCTTCGGTCGGTTGGCACCTATCGGCGACTGGCAGGAGCGCCTGGCTGCCAAGTTCCGTCAGGATTTCGGCGATAGCTTGTAACGTCGGTTGTCTTGTTTACGATTGTTTTTATACGATAGATGTCTCCCGGAGAATTTTTCTTCGGGAGATTTTTTTTCAGGACAGACGTAAAAAAGGATAATCCGACCGATGGAAATGATCGTTGCCGGCAAGAATTGTTCGGAAGAAACTTTGTTTTGTACAGATGTAACGGAGATCCGTACAAATCAAGGTTGCGTTTCTACGGTTCGTGTTTGGATGTGGATTCGGTAGGCTCGCTGCCGGAAGATACGTTCTTCACCGGATGATGTTCGTAAAGAGGATGGCAGGAAAAAAAGTAATACGACCGTCAGTTTGATTACTGACGGTCGTATTACTTGCGGTGCGCTTTTGTGCCTGATTATCGAACTTTCCTTAATGATTTTGCAAAGATAATAGATTTTATTGATTGGTATGCTAATAGAGAATAGTCAATATAGCATATCTGTAATGTAAGGGATTTACTTTCAGTATCGTCTTTCCTGTTTTTCGTTCTTTATATTGCTGTTTGGTAAGGCGTTCACTTACGTATTCTGCCACTCAATATACTTAATAATAGTAAGCTATATAGGAACGAACCGTTTGCCGTACATTGAAAAATTCCCTCCTAAAATTTTTAGATATAACTTACCGAACTTGATAAACTTTTCAAACTACGGTATATTTATATATAGTAAGAGTAAATAATAAAACTATGAAAAATACAAATATGAGACAGTTTAGAGAACTTTCAGACGAAACAAAAGCCAAAATCAGTATGGCAATGAAAGGTAAATCAAAGTCATTTACCCACAAAAAGAAAATTAGCAATGGACTTAGGGATTATTGGAAAACAATCCCTAATAAACCAACAAATGAAAAGGTAGAGGAATAACCCCTACCTTACTACTTGTCAAGATGACAAAACTTGCACAACTGCAAATAAATAAAGTATTATGTTTTAATTTTTAATGATAAAATTCGACAAGATGAAATTGATTACTTCGATAGATTATATCTCCGATATAGATAGTTCGGTTTTTCTTTCCGTAACCAAATTTGATGAGGTGCTATATTATAAATATCAGCAAGACAAACCTTATTCATTATTAATTATGGTAGATTACGCTCATAGTGAACTTGTGTTAGAATTTACAGGAAAGATACTATTAGATAAATACTCACAGCTGATAAATCGTGAAACTATTAAAGACAGCCTCAACAACATAAACAAGTTAAATATATGTAGATTAGATATTGAGGCTATATTACACGATGCAGAGGTAGTAAAATGTGATATAACAAAGGACATAGAGACAGATATTAATGTCATTAATTCAACCATACGACAAAACCTTACCAACTATCGAAAATGGACGGTGAAGCAGTACAATAGTGGAATCGTGTTAGAAAATGTTGTCTCAACTCAAAGATATAAGAAGCGGTTAGCCATATATAATAAGTATAAAGAATTGGAAAAGGTTAATAACATTAATTTTATAGAAAGTCTTATTGCAAAGAATGAAATCCTTTCTTATTTCAAGAATAAGGTCAGATTTGAGTTAAACATAAATACCAAACAGCAGATAAGGCAGTTATTAAACATTCCAAACAACAATATACAGAATGTACTTAACGCTACGGCTAATCCGATTCTTACCGTCATTGATGAGGCTGTTAAGTATGAACCTCATCAACGGAAAGCACAGACATTACGAGATTATGAACATGAATTGTTATTGAAAGATTGTGATTATGATATGGTAAAGGTTGAGGCTAAGGTTAGGGCATTATCCAGTAAAAACACTTCCATTACGAGGATGATGCAGCCATATAAAGAACTGTATAAGCGTTTGCAGGATAACATAGCCTCAACAATAGATATCCGTGCATTAGTAGCGTGAAATGTATTCTTTAGAAAGCGTATTCATTTAATTCTATAAATCTACATTTAGAATACATAAAATTGTATTCAATTTATTCTTTGATTTATTTGGATATATCAGACTAAAGCAGTACCTTTGTATTGTAATTGAAGGACTTAAATACTAAAAAATATGAACGCAGTAATATACGCACGAGTATCAAGCACCAACGACCGACAGTCAACTGACCGTCAAGTTTGTGACCTTAAGGCATACGCATCAAAAAATGGAATTAATGTTATTAAAACCTTTGAAGAACACATAAGTGGTGCAAAACGTAATGAGGAACGCCCAGTGCTGTGTGAGTGCTTGGATTACTGCATAGAGAATAAGGTTGATACGCTCCTGATAAGTGAACTATCACGCTTAGGCCGTAATGTGGATGAGGTGCTTGCGAATGTAAAGCGTTGCAAGGACAATAACCTAAACATCTACTTTCAGAAAGAGAACCTTTCGATATTTCAAGCTGATGGCTCTAAGAATCCATTCCTTAATATCTTTATTAGCGTACTGGGTACTTGTGCAGAAATGGAACGTGAAAATATCAAGTTCAGATTAAACAGTGGTAGAGCCAAATATATTGCAGATGGTGGCAAATTAGGTAGAAAAGAGGGTTATAGGAAGCCCAGAGAACAAAAAGAATCTGAATACAAAGAGGTGATTAGAGAATTGAAGAGAGGTACAAGTATCAGACGCACCGCCAAACTGTGTGATGTTTCAGTCAGCACCGTGCAAAGAATAAAGGCCGAATTTGGGCTATAATATTGGGTTACTTAATTTAGTAGCCTATTACAGAGTGTACTTTCAAGAAAATTAGCTATCTTTGCAACTGCAAACCCACAATGGGTGAGCAGACATATTAAAGAAGCGTTTTCGCATCTTTCTTCAGTGAAACTTCGACAACTTCAATGATATAGGAAAGATGGTGAAAGTACGCTCTCTTTGGCTTGTATTGTCATACCCCAATGATATACGGTCAAAGTGGAGTTACAATCACTTATTCTTATATCATGGGAGTCGAAGCCCACACTGAGGAATAGTGAATAGTGGCTCCACTTCTTTGTATGCCTATCCAATCAATCACAACTTAAAGCATCACAGAGCCATAGGTGCAGAGGTAAAACAAAATGAAAAAGTATCTTTACTTTTTGTTCGTGGCTATTTTTGCCACTATGTCATTTGCCCTTACCAGTTGTGGCGATGACGATGAACCCAATGATCCTTCAACTGGGAAAATGGAACTCACCATTGATGGCAAAAAGTACGTATTCACTCACACAATGGCAAATGTGAATGGGGACGTTTATAGTTGCCTTGTTTACAACGATGATAACGAACTCAACTTTTCAATCTATGGTTGGGACGAAATTGTTAAAGGATCTTCGCTGACTGATGAAATCTTCTCACTCACTTGGGATGCTGACGAAGCCATCATTGGAATGCCTACTTCTCAGACCTCTGTAAAAGTCACAGCAAAAGACAGCAAGAATGTAACTATCTCATTCAATAATGCAAAGTTTGAAGATATGATGGGAACAGCATCTTTCACTGTCAACGGAACAATAACTCTCCCAATAGACTAAATACAATAGGGCGCGTGATTATGACAAACGATGTTTGCTGAAATCACGCACCTACTATAAACAGAATTAAGGTATGGACAAAGCTATAAAGATAGTAGTAATTACCATAATATCTATGGTAATTGCTTCCTGTAATGGAAGTGGAGGAAGTTCTACCCAACAGGACAATTCTGCGTTGATTGAACAGCAGAAACAAGACTCTATTCGCGAGGCAAAAGCAGAAGCAGAGCGACTCAAGAAAGAACAAGAAGAACAAGCTCGACTTGATAGGGTTTCTAATTTACCCAAATGGATAGAAGGCATTTGGGTGCATCAGTGTCCTGAAGATAGAGGTATAATTAGATATAAATTTCGTGAGGGGAAAGTATCTAAAATGGACTCAAATGGGAATTGTTCTAACTGGGTAGAATATGATTATATCGATGGAAAAATAGTAATCAAAGCATGGGCTGATAAATATGAAATCGATAAATCAGAACAAACTTTACGAGATGTAGAACGAGATCTAGTTTACTATAAAGATGGGGTCGTGAATCAAAATGACTATAATTCCAGCTCAGTAAATATGACCCAAGAAGCTCAAATTATGAATCAGCTTCATGAACTGGGCGAAAAGGGGAAAAGAATGATGCCAAGGATAGAAGCGTTATATCGCAGACAGCAACAAGCACAGAGACAAGGGATCTTATCAAATCCGCAAGCTCAATATGATTTGAACGATGCCATTAATGAACTCATTGATATCAAGAACGAACAAATTCGATTAGCAGAACAATTAGGAGATTCACAGTTGGTGCGAGAATATAAAGAGCAACGTTCAAAGGTATACGAAGCAAAAGACAAGATGCTCTATGGCCGATGAAATTTATTAATACACATAAATAAGTATCACTATCCTTCTATATAACTGTAAAGTCGCTGAAGATGTAAAAGCCTCCAGCGATTTTCATTTTGATTGTTATAATAAAACATCTACTATTCCTGATTTTGTACTTTGGTCAGTAAGGAGTATATTTGGAATAGTTAGGTTCTAAGCATATCCTGCCGTCAAAGAGTTGTCTGCCCATCATAGCTGACAATAGGCTGAAAAGCGAATAACCGTCTTAGAGCGGGTTCATATAACTTAATTAAATGTCTGAATATGAAAAGCAGTTACTCAAGACATACAGCCTCAGCGATGAGGATTTACAAGCAGTGATTAATTTATTTAAGTCATTGGCAGAGATAGCAATCGAAAGTAATAATTAAAATGTTAACTATATATGGATAAGTGTGTAATTTGGACAAGGGTATCAACACAATATCAAGAAGAAAATGGAGGAAGCCTTGATACTCAAAAGGAAAAATGTATTGAATTTGCTAAAAAGAATGGGTATGAGATAGTTGGATATTTTGGAGGAACTCACGAATCTGCAAAAGCTCCTGGTGCTATGATTAAAGAGATGAAAAAGACACTCAAAAGGGATAGGTCTATTAAATACGTTATTGTTAACGAAATAGACCGATATTCCCGATGTGCAGGGCAAGGTATTACTATGTTTAATGAGCTGTTAAAATGCGGTGTAGTGATTATTGAAGCCTCAAGTGGTCTAACTACTAACGATAAGAATGGCCGATTGATGCTTGGACAGAAATTACTCTTGGCAGAATGGGATAATGAGAATCGTACTGATAAGTTCACAGAAGGACGTATCAATTGCTTAAAGAGTGGAGTCTACACAGGTGCCGTTCCATTAGGTTATGATAAGGAAGGGAAAAGCAGAAATAGAACTTATACAATTAATAATGAAGGGAAACTGATACGAAAAGCATTTCAATGGAAATTGCAAGGCTTGGCTAATTTTCAGATTATTGAAAAACTCAAACCTTACGGCCTTGTACTGACAAAACAGAAACTTCATAAGATTCTCACTAACGTATTTTACGCAGGTAAAATCAAGCATAAGATGCTTAACTATGAAATGATAGATGGCAACCAACCTGCTATTGTGAGTTACACTGACTTTCTGAAAGTTCAGGAGATTCTTAGTGGAAGGACTGGGGTGTATAAGCATAGGAAAGAAACACCTCAGTTTCCACTTAAACGCCATGTGTTATGTCCTCACGACAACACACCACTAACAGCATACACAGTTAAGAAAAAGAATATAGATTATTATAAATGTAACTGTAAGGGGTGTAAAACTAATGTTTCTGCAAAGAAGCTCTATGGTAAGTATGAGGAACTTTTATCACGCTACGATATACCTCAACCACTCGTTAATATACTCCGTGACATAATCTCCAAGTTAATGAGTGAGAATCAGAGTGAGCAGATGCAGAATGTTAATATGTTGAAGAAACAGAAAAGCGAAAAGGAAAACAAGTTGAAATCCTGCAAAATTCGCTATGGCATGGGAGATATTGATGATGAAATATATTCTATGACCATTGAGGCTTTACAAAAAGATATAGACCGAATAACGTTAGAACTTTCAAAGTATGACAAAGATTTATCGAACCAAGAAAACAGAATCAACGATGTTTTGGTAATGTGCTGTCATTTAGGCAGTATGTGGAGACAAGCAGACCTTTTGACAGCTCAAAAGCTCCAAAATTTACTGTTTCCCAAAGGAATTTACTGGGATAAGGAAAAAGACGATTATCGAACCATAACCGAAAACGCAGGGCTTGCTATAATACGTAAAATTACAGAGAGTTACAGAAAAGAAAAAGAGGAAAATCCTTGCGGAAATTCCTCTTGGGTCAACTCGTGCGCCTGATAGGACTCGAACCTACACGCCGCAAAGCACCAGATCCTAAGTCTGGCGTGTCTACCAATTTCACCACAGGCGCAGATCTTCGGCCACAAAGGTAAGTCTTTTTATTGAATCCGGCAACAGTTTTTCCAAAAACCTCTTCGGGTGTGGGTCAAGGTTTTTGTTTCAGCAACTGGCGGGCGCTTTCAATCAGGGTGTCCTTTCCCCGTTTTATATCCTCTTCGGAGAGGGAGACGTAGCAGTCCGGCTCAATACCGAATTCTATCTGTTGCATACGGGCATCGTACATGGGACAGGCCGAGAAGCGTACCAGCCAGCCGTTGGGGAGCTCGGAACAGAATGGCATGCCGGAGCCGCCGCCGGTCTTGTCGCCCAATACGGTGACAAGAGGGCATTCCATCACGTTGCGTACGAATGTGTTGGCGGAACTGTAGCATTTGCGGTTGGTAAGCACGATGGTGCGCTTCTGCCAGCGGATCCCCGACGAGGGATGCAGAAATTCCGGCTGCGGGCGCGAAAAGTCGTTGTGCCCCGGGCCTGTTTTATGGGCCATGAACCCCACCAGACGGGGCTCGTTGGTAAAGCGCTGTGCCAGCTTCTCGGCATAAGTCAGTTGGCCGCCGCCGTTGTTGCGGATGTCCAGGATGAGGCCGTTGCAAGCCCGAAGGTAATACATGACCTCGTCCAGATTCCCCTCGCCGATGCCCGAAGAAAAACTTTCGTAATAGATATACCCGATGTTATCGTCCAGGATCTTGTATTTCAGTCCGGCTGCGATTTTGTAATCTGTTCCCAGATATTCTCTGTGTATATCTTCGTTGAAATTTGTGGGAAAGTCCTCGTACCAGGCCCAGTACCGGCCCATATCGGCGGGATGGTATAGGTTGACGTGCCCGTCCTGTAGCTCGGAAAGCATGTCGCAAAGCACTTCGAACAACTGACTGCTGTTCATGTCAGCCGTGAGCCGCGAAGCATACTTGGGATAGACGGCGCCCCAGTCCAGTCCGATGGCCTGTGCCTTATAATCCAGGAAACAGTACTTCTCGTTGATGATGGTCCATAGCGCCCGCAGGTTGTCCTGCGGCGTGTCGGCATAGTCGTCCTCACCGATACAGCCGGTACAAAGCAGCACGGCGGCTGCCAGAGGGGCGAGCAGTGAATAGATTCTTTTCATGGTCATGTCAGGGTATCAGGTTGTGGGTGCGGTGGTCCTTGCGTTTCAGAAAACAGAAATGCTTGACGTAGCCGATGAGAAATGTGTGGTTGTAGGCGTGGCTTTTCAGACGGTTCACCCGGCTTTGGCGGATGTCGCACAAATAGCCTGCCCGGAACGTGAAACCGCCTATCGGGAAGTCCAGTGTCAGTAACTGGCGGAGCGAGGGGGCGTTCCCCGGATGCGTGAGACAGACGTTGTGGTCGTAGTTCCCCTGTGAGAACATTTCATAGTAAGACTGTCCGTAATTAGGGGAGAACATAGCCCCGACTACAGGGATGTCTGCCTGATACCGGGCGGAAAAGCCTTGCCGGCGGATATGGAAATTGTAGATGACGGCGACCGATGCACTCAGCTCCGCGCTGGCACGGGCTTGTGCCGGATTGTTGGAGTTTCGCGTGTTATATAAGAAACCGACCTGTGCGCCCAATTGTCCGCCTGCCATCAGACGCAGGCCGCGCACCGGCGTCCAGTTGTAGTGCCAACCGGCGGCATAACCTATGTTTCCACCGATTTCATCGGCGGTTTCCGCCGGATTCTGTGCATAGGCCAGATAACCGTGGAGTAGTCCTTGCGTGGTGACGCGTCCGTCGGCCCAATGGGTTTTTCGCAGTGATTCGCGTAGAAAAGAAATCTGCGGACCGGTATATTCCAGCGGCGAGAGGTAGGTCTCGAATTGCCGGGTACGTCCGGCTCCGAAGAGCATGGCGTGTGTGGTGTAGCGGTGAGGAGGCAAGGCGTCTTCGACCGGCTCTTGCCCGTAACCGGCCAGGCTGGTTGCGATGCAGGCCAACACGGAAAAAATGCGTTGCTTAGTGCGAAAGAAAGGTTTACTCATCGGGGAAAAGATTCATTTGTCCGGTCATTTCGTCCAAAATTTCCTGCTCGCTCTTTCCTGCATCGGGGTCCAGATTCTCCGGCTCTGTCTCTGCGACCGATTCGTCTGCTGCGGTAGCCGGTTCCGGGTGGCGTGTCGGTTCCAGTTCTTTCACGCCGGCAATTTCCAAGGTGGTGAGGCGCTTCCCTTTCGCCTTGAAGCTCTTCAGTCCGATAAAACTTTCGGCATCCACTTCAAGCGGGTCACGGAAAGCGTCGTTACCGCCGAACGTGACTTGCAGGCGCGGGTAGGGCGTGTCGGTCAGACAGATCAGACGGCTGTCTTTGTTCTCGCCCATATAACTCTGGTGTTTGCTGCCGGCTTCGAACGTAAAGCGCTTGATATAGGGAAAATGTTGCTGGTCGGCGTCGTAAAGCACGGCACACCACACCTTGGCGGCATCGAATTTCTCGATACGCAGGATGTTCTGCTCATAGTGATTGTTTACGTCGAAATTGGTGGTGTAGAACTCGCCGTTGTCCAGAACGACCAGGATCAGGTCGTCGCTCATGAACTCACCCAGAAAATCGCCGCGTTCATCGTAGTTCAGGCGGTTCACGTCGTGGTCGAACCATACTTTGCGTCCGCCTAGCGTGGAACCGCCGCGCGATTTGAGACCGATGCGGTGAATTTCGTTTTTCGACAGCAGATTGCCCATGCTTTGTCGGCCTTTGATGGCGATGTCGCTGAAATCTTTGTCGAAGAACACCCTCTTGATTCTCGGATTCGGTTTCAATGTCACTTTGATGGTTTCGGCCTCGCCGTTTGGGTTGGCGGTGAAGTAAACCACTTTCGATCCCGGTTTGCCCATCGTGAGATCATACTCCCGGTCGCGTGTCATGGAAGTCACGTTGAAACGTTTTATGTAGTAATTTCCTCCCTTTCCATCGCGGTAAACGGCATTGTAGATGGTGCGTTTGTCGTTTTTCTTAAATATGGCGATATGGATGATCTCGGCCTTTTTCTTCTCTTTCCGGCTTTTCTCCGTTTCGCCTACAAAGATCTTTTCGCTGTTTCTGATGATCTTGTACGTACCGTCCTTATAGAAAAGAATCACGTCGTCGATGTCCGAGCAATTGGATACGAACTCGTCTTTTTTCAGCGAGGTGCCGATGAATCCTTCTTCTCTGTTGATGTACAGTTTCTCGTTGGCTTCAGCCACTTTTGTAGCCACGATGGTGTCGAAATTGCGCAGTTCCGTGTGGCGTGGATAACGGTCGCCGTAGCGCTCTTTCAGCATACGGAACCAGTTGCATGTCACCTCCGTCATGTTGGACAAATCCCGGTCGATCCGGGCAATTTCGTCCTTCATGCGGGCGATGGCCTCGTCGGCTTTGTCTTTGTTGAACTTGAGGATGCGTGCCATTTTGATTTCCATCAGCCGTAAAATGTCCTCCTTCGTCACTTCGCGGATCAGCTGCGGGTAGAACGGGGTCAGGCGCTCGTCGATGTGTTCGCAAGCCTTGTCCATGGTGGGCGCCTGTTCAAATTGCCGGTCTTTGTAGATACGTTCTTCGATGAAAATCTTCTCAAGGGAGGCGAAATGCAGGCTTTCCTGCAATTCCCCCTTGCGGATGAGCAGTTCTTGCCGCAACAGCCCCAGTGTGTTGTCCACCGAGCGTTTAAGCACTTCGCTCACGGTCAGGAAACAAGGCTTCTGTTCATCAATTACGCAACAATTGGGCGAGATGCTTACTTCGCAGTCTGTAAAGGCATACAAGGCATCCAACGTCTTGTCGGAACTTACGCCCGGTGTCAGATGAACCAGGATTTCTACGTTGGCTGCCGTGTTGTCCTCCACCTTGCGCACCTTTATCTTGCCTTTCTCGATGGCCTTCAGTATGGATTCGATGAGTGAGCTGGTGGTCTTTCCGTAAGGTATTTCGGTAATGGCCAGCGTTTTGTTGTCGAGTTTGTTGATTTTGGCGCGCACCCGGACAACGCCGCCCCGGCCCCCGTCGTTGTACCGGCTTACGTCAATGCTTCCGCCGGTGAGGAAATCGGGATACAGTTGGAACGGCTCGCCGTGCAGATAACTGACGGCGGCATCGCAAATCTCGTTCAGGTTATGAGGGAGGATTTTCGACGACAGTCCGACGGCGATACCTTCCACGCCTTGTGTGAGCAGGAGCGGAAATTTCACCGGCAGGGTAATCGGCTCTTTGTTGCGCCCGTCGTATGATAATTTCCAGGCGGTGGTCTTGGGATTGAACACCACGTCGAGTGCGAATTTCGACAACCGCGCTTCGATGTATCGCGGAGCCGCCGCCGAGTCGCCCGTCAGGATATTGCCCCAGTTGCCCTGGCAGTCGATAAGCAGTTCCTTCTGCCCCAACTGCACCAGTGCGTCCCCGATGGAGGCGTCGCCGTGGGGATGGAATTGCATGGTGTGCCCCACGATGTTCGCCACCTTGTTGTAACGTCCGTCATCCATGCGCTTCATGGAATGCAGGATGCGTCGCTGTACCGGTTTGAACCCGTCGTTGATGTGTGGGACGGCGCGCTCCAGAATCACATACGAGGCATAATCCAGGAACCAGTTCTGGTACATTCCGCTCAGATGATGCGTGATACTTTCGTTTCTTTTTTCCTCACTCATATCGTTTTTCCCTTTCCAGACAATCTATGCTATTTTAACGCAAAAATAACAATTAAATGGAAAAAAATGTCTTACTTTGCAAAAGATTTATCAATTATTACGAAATAAGATTTATGGCACAAGAGGATGTATTCAAGAAGATCGTGTCGCACTGCAAGGAATATGGCTTCGTATTCCCTTCCAGCGACATCTACGACGGATTGGGCGCTGTGTACGACTACGGTCAGAACGGGGTGGAACTGAAAAACAACATTAAGCAGTACTGGTGGCAGAGTATGGTGCTGTTGCACGAGAATATCGTGGGCATCGATGCGGCGATCTTTATGCACCCCACTACATGGAAAGCCAGCGGACACGTGGATGCGTTCAACGATCCGTTGATTGACAACCGGGACAGCAAGAAACGCTACCGTGCCGACGTTTTGATTGAAGACCAGATAGCCAAATACGAGGACAAGATAAGCAAGGAGGTGGCAAAGGCGGCCAAGAAATTCGGCGACACCTTCGATGAGGCCAAGTTCCGTGAGACCAATCCGCGCGTATTGGAAAATGCCCGTAAGCGCGACGCCCTCCACCAGCGCTACAGCGATGCGATGAATGCGGGCGATCTGGCGGAACTGAAGCAGATCATCCTGGACGAAGAGATCGTTTGCCCCATCAGCGGCACGCACAACTGGACGGACGTGCGGCAGTTCAACCTCATGTTCAAGACCGAGGTAGGCTCAACGGCCGAAGGAACGTCCACCATCTATTTGCGCCCGGAGACGGCACAAGGTATTTTCGTGAACTACCTGAATGTGCAGAAGACCGGTCGTATGAAACTGCCGTTCGGTATTGCACAGATCGGTAAGGCCTTCCGTAATGAGATCGTTGCCCGTCAGTTCATCTTCCGTATGCGTGAGTTCGAACAGATGGAGATGCAGTTCTTCGTAAAGCCCGGTACGGAACTGGAGTGGTTCGAGACCTGGAAGAAGACGCGTATGAACTGGCACCAGGCGTTGGGCTTCGGAGCGGAAAACTATCGTTTCCACGACCATGAGAAGCTGGCCCACTATGCCAATGCCGCCAGTGATGTGGAGTTCCGTATGCCTTTCGGCTTCAAGGAAGTGGAGGGTATTCACAGCCGCACCAACTTTGATTTGAGCCAGCATGCCAAATTCTCCGGCAAGAAAATCGAGTATTTCGATCCCGAGACCAACGAGAGCTATACGCCGTATGTGATTGAGACGTCCATCGGTGTGGACCGTATGTTCCTCTCCATCATGTGCCATAGCTATTACGAGGAGACGCTGGAGAACGGAGAAAGCCGTGTTGTACTGAAACTGCCTGCCGCACTGGCTCCCGTAAAATTGGCTGTCATGCCGTTGGTGAAGAAAGACGGACTGCCTGAAAAGGCACACGAGATCATCAACGATCTGCGTTTCCACTTCAATTGCAAATTCGATGAGAAGGACTCCATCGGAAAACGTTACCGTCGTCAGGATGCCGTGGGTACTCCTTTCTGCGTGACGGTGGACTACGACACATTGAAAGACAATACCGTGACCTTGCGCTATCGTGATACGATGGAGCAGAAGCGGGTGCATATCAGCGAGCTGCGTGCGCTGATCGAGGATCAGGTCTCTATTACATCGCTGCTGAAAAAGATTATGTAACTCAAACGCCGGGACGAACTATAATGAGAAAGAATTTCTGGTTATTACTGCTTGCTCTGCCTCTTGCTTTTCAGTTGGCGGCCTGTAGCGACGATGATGAGGCCGACGAACTGGCTGCTTCTTGGGAGGTACGCAATACGCAGTGGTTCCTTACCATAGCCGATTCGGCCCGTACGGCCATTGCGGAGGCCCGTGCACAATGGGGCGACGACTGGGAGGCGCATTGCGACTGGCGCATGTATAAAAGTCTGCTGAAATCGCAGCAGCAATACGGCTCGCTCATGGATTCCGTCTGCATTCATTTTCTGCAACGGGGCGAAGGCACCGTGTCGCCGCGTTCCACCGATTCCGTCCGCGTGAATTTCAGAGGCTTTCTGATGCCGACGCACCTGACGGTCAACGGGAAAGATTCGCTGGCATTCACCACGTTTACACAGACGTACTACGGCACGTTCAATCCCGCTACGGCATCACCGCAACTCATGGTCGTTTCGGCTACGGTAGCAGGGTTCTCCACAGCGTTGCAGTACATGCACGTCGGTGATAACGCCTGGGTGTACATACCGCAGCAATTGGGCTACGGTACTACCGCCAACGGGGCCATACCGGCCGGCTCGACCCTGGCTTTCCATTTGAACCTGGTGGGCATCTATCCGCCCGGACAAGTGGTTCCGCCTTGGAATTGAATCTCTTTTATACAGAAGCCCCCTTGCACATCTTTGCTTAGATAGGATGCAAGGGGCTTTTTGTATTCTTTAACATTTTGCCTTTGTCCTTTTTCGGTTTCTTCTCGTCTTATGTTCAAACTGTTTTATAAGAAGAAGCTATGAAAACTCAGTGTGTATGGTTGTTTTTGCTGTTTATGGCGGGGCTGTCGTGCCGGGCACAGTCAGTGTCGGTCTCGGGACAAGTGTGTGATTCTTTGACGGCCGAGCCGCTTGAGGGGGCTGCCGTACGTGTCTTTCTGACAGACAGCACGTTGGTGACCGGCGTTGCTGCCGGAAAGGATGGAAAGTTTGTATGCAAGGTGGCGCCGGGCCGGAAGTACCTGTTGAATGTGTCGTTCCTGGGTTATGTAGGGCAGTGGCGTATGGTCGCTCCGTCCCTTCAGACAGACAGTATGCCGCTGGGGCGTTTCCGATTGGTGGCGGATGTCGTTCGTCTGAAAGAGACGCAGGTGGCGGTGCAGCAGCTGATGATCATCACCAAGGGCGACACCATCGTTTACAATGCCGATGCTTTCAAGCCCGGCGAAACCGATCTGCTGAAAGACTTGTTTAAGAAGATTCCCGGCATAGAAATCGAGGGGAACAGTGTAAAGGTAAACGGCAAGCCGGTGAGCCGCATCCTCATCAACGGTGAAGATTTTTTCGGAAACGACGCCTCGAAAGCACTGGAGAACTTGCCGGCTTACATGGTGAAGGACGTGAAAGCCTATGAAAAGGAGGATGAGAAAAACCGTATCACCCGGTTCGACGACGGACAGCGTGAACAGGTGCTCGATGTGACGCTGAAGGCGAAATACCTGAACGCCTGGCTGGCCAATGTCGCGGCCGGATACGGTACGGAAGACATGTATATGGGGCGGTTGTTTGCCAACCGTTTTGACGAAAAACACCGTATTTCGGCCTATGGAGCGACAGCCAATACCAACGAACGCCCCCGGGCCGACGGAAGCGGACAATGGAATGTGGGTACCCGCACCAACGGCACGATGGATTTTGTGTCGGGCGGCGTGGATGTGCTCTACGGTAACCGCAAAGCGGTGAATGATCGCAATTACGTAAAGCTGACGGGCAAGGTGGCGGCAGACACTGAAATTATG
>ERZ778515.222-NODE-222-length-50442-cov-15.677198_pt1 | contig 50442 bp, 41 predicted proteins | sample MGYA00510343_ERZ778515 | MGnify/ENA primary metagenome ERZ778515 (study PRJEB29527, sample SAMN07138965) | mouse gut metagenome | material: feces | host: mouse | place: China:Nanjing | collected 2016-01-25 ...
AGACCGCTCTACAAGCCGAAATTTGATATTTTCAAATTTTTGTCATGTACTTAGAACATTAATGATAAAATTTGGTCGAGATTTATGAACCTGTTTTTAGGTTCTTTCAAATATCTACACGAATTTTAAACAACACAATGCTGGAAATGGTTCGGACGAGGCCCGTTTTGTCTGCTGGCCGTTTTTTGCCGTAAAGTTCAAAACGATGGAAGCCAAAGATGTATGTCGTCAGGGGTGGTGGATGTCATGTCTATCAGTCGTTGGTTTGACGAGCCTCTGAAAAGCAGGGACAGGTCTTTTGCCGACTCGATAAAGGGGCCGTCGACAAGCACCTCAATGTTTTCCAGCAGGCTATCTATCATCTGAATGCCTATCGCCTCCTCGTAACGAAATCCGGTGTAGCACCAGATGGTGTAACCCTTTCCCCGCAGGGCCTTGGCCAGCGGAATCAGGGCCGGAAGCTGATAGAGCGGGTCTCCTCCGGAGAAAGTGACGTTGAATCTATGCCGGTCGACCTCCTCCACGATTTCGTTGATGTTCATCTCCTTTCCGGCGGAGAAGTCCCAGGACTGCGGGTTGTGGCAACCGGGACACATATGGGCGCAACCGGCGAAATATATGGATGTGCGTAGCCCCGGGCCATCGACTGATGTCCCGGGGATTATGTCGATTACCCTCAAAGTGGCGCTATGGCCGGAGTGGTCAGTGGCAGTCATTTGTGGATCACTCGGTCTTTGAGTTCGGCGAGTTTCGCGGAGTTCCATCTGTCGGTGGTGCCGACGAGATAGCCGGTTATTCGCTGGAGCTTGTCTATGTCGTGGCTTCCACAATTAGGGCAACACTCCAGGTTCTCTGACGCGTCTTCATAGCCGCATTCCATGCAGCGGTTGCGGTTGTGGTTGACAGAGCAGTATCCTATGTTGTTCTTGTCCATCAGGTCCACGATGTCGGCTATGGCCTGCGGGTTGTGGGTGGCGTCGCCGTCGATTTCCACATAGAAAATGTGTCCGCCGCGCGTCAGCTCGTGGTAAGGACCTTCGATTTTTGCCTTGTGGCGGGGAGAGCATTTGTAGTAGACCGGCACATGGTTGGAGTTGGTGTAGTAGATTTTGTCGGTGATGCCGGGGAGTATTCCGAAACTCTTGCGGTCTTTGGATGTGAACTTTCCAGACAGCCCCTCTGCCGGAGTGGCGAGGATTGAGAAGTTGTGGCCATAAACCTCAGAGAACTCATTTGCGCGCGAACGCATGTGGGAGATGATGCGCAGGCCGAGTTTCTGCGAGTCATCCGACTCGCCGTGATGTTTGCCTGTGAGTGCCACGAGGCATTCGGCGAGGCCAATGAATCCGATTCCGAGTGTCCCTTGGTTGATCACCGGCTCAATGGTGTCGGTGCGGCCAAGCTTTTCAGAACCGTTCCAAAGGCGGGTCATCAACAACGGGAACTGCTTGGCGAGGGCTGTCTTCTGGAAGTCAAACCGGTCGTTCAGCTGGCGGGCGGTGATTTCCATCACATCGTCGAGCTTCTTGAAGAAGCGTTCGATGCGTTCCTCCTCATCGCGTATAGACATGCATTCTATGGCGATTCTGACGATGTTGATTGTGGAGAAGCTGATGTTACCTCGCCCAATCGATGTCTTTTCGCCGTATCGGTTCTCAAACACGCGTGTGCGGCATCCCATGGTGGCCACCTCATACAAATAACGTTCGGGGTCTGAGGCGTCCCATTTCTCGTGGTGGTTGAATGTGGCGTCGAGGTTGACGAAGTTGGGGAAAAAGCGTCGGGCTGTGACCTTGCAGGCCTCATGGTAGAGGTCGTAGTTGGGGTCACCCTCCTCATAGTTCACGCCGCGTTTCTTTTTCCAAATCTGTATAGGGAAAATGGCAGTGGCTCCATTGCCAACGCCTTCGTATGTGGATTGCAGCAGCTCCCGGATCACACAACGGCCCTCGGCAGACGTGTCGGTGCCGTAGTTGATTGAGGAGAAAACCACCTGGTTGCCTCCGCGGGAGTGGATGGTGTTCATGTTGTGGATGAAAGCCTCCATGGCCTGGTGAACGCGGCTGACAGTGCAATTCATAGCGTGCTGCATGGCGCGATTCTTCCCTTTCAGCCCATCGAGCGGACGCTTGATGTAATCCTTGACAGGGGCTTCATATATGTCAGACAGGTCTTCGCCGGTTATCGCTTCAGCTTTTTTCAGTTCCTCTATGTAAGAAGATCTCACGAATGGCGCGAGGTAGAAGTCAAAGGCTGGAATTGCCTGGCCGCCGTGCATCTCGTTCTGGGCAGTCTCAAGTGAGATACAGGCAATCACGCTCGCGGTCTCGATTCGTTTAGCGGGCCTTGACTCGCCGTGCCCGGCTATGAACCCGTGCTGAAGGATGTTGTTCAGCGGGTGTTGCACGCAGGTAAGGGATTTCGTGGGGTAATAGTCCTTGTCGTGAATGTGGAGGTATCCGTCTTTCACGGCCTGCCGGGCTTCGGGCGTGAGCAGGTAGTCGTCGACAAACGGCTTGGTGGTCTCCGACGCGAACTTCATCATCATTCCCGCTGGCGAGTCGGTGTTCATATTGGCGTTCTCGCGGGTGATGTCGTTGTTTTTGGCCTCGATGATTTCCAGGAATATGTCGCGGGTCTTGGCCCTGCGGGCTATACTGCGCTGGTCACGGTAGGCGATATATCTCTTGGCCACCTCCTTTCGGGGTGACTTCATGAGTTCCAGCTCCACGCGGTCCTGAATCTCCTCCACTGTCATCTGTTCCTTGCCGGAAACTCCGATGCGGTCGGCGATTTTGTGGATCAGCGACTCGTCTTCGCCGAGCGGAGTCTGGAGCATGGCCTTGCGTATGGCGGCTTTGATTTTTTCTTCGTTATATCCGACAACGCGGCCATCGCGTTTGAGTACGGTCTGTATCATTTTTATTGGGGTTTTCCGGTAAGAAATTGTATGTTAACAGATAAGCTGATGATGCCTGGCGGGAGGCAATCAAACCATCAGCAAAGTTAATCAGAAATTGACAAACAGGCAATACTTTTGACGAATAAAAATGACAAAAGTTTTCTGTTTTGGAAAACTTTTTAGGAATAGATAAAATATATATGATTGAAATATAGATATTTGCGATTTATTTTGGAAAACTTTTGAGAACTGACATATGCGTTGGTCGGCAGATTCGACTGCGGACGAATAAAATGACAATGCCGGTTCTCTTTATGAGTGACCGGCATATCATATGTGATTTTATATGATTGATACAGCGCTTTTACCTTAATGCAGGTTGGCTTTGCAAACCTCTGTTATCTTGTAGAGGTATCTGAGTGATTCAAGGAAGAAATTGGAGTTAACGCCATTTTTTTCATATGCCTTGCGATGTTCGGCATAAATACGGCGGTGTGACTTGAAACCAGAGGATGACGCGCCCCCGGTGCGCATCGTGACGAAATCCATCGGAATGTAGTGGGTCTTTATCCGATGGATGTAAATCAGCCGCAACAGCTGCTCGAAGTCGGCGGCGATTTTGAAAGATATGTCGAACAAGCCATACTCCTTGTATATGCCACGTCGGCAATAAAACGATGGATGGGCCGGCATGAATCCCATCCTCATCCTATCGCGGGTGAAGGCCCTGGAGCTGTAATATCTTACTGATTTGCCCAGCCTGTCTGGGTTGACATAGTGGACATCGCCATAGACCGCATCGATTTCGTTTCCTTTGCCATGAAACGCTGACGCGATTTTTTCAAGGACGGTAGGAGCGGTGAAGAAGTCGTCTGAGTTCAGCAGCCCTACGATGTCTCCAGAGGCGAGGGTGATGCCCTTGTTCATAGCGTCATATATGCCTTTGTCAGGCTCGGAGACCCATTTCAGCTCAAGCCCGCGGCTGCGGTATTTGTCAGCGTATTTCCTGACGGTCTCCATTGTGGAGTCGTCACTGTTGCCATCGACTATTATATGCTCTATATTGCCGTATGTCTGGTCAAGCACGCTGCGGAGGGTGTCTTCAATGGTGGCCCCTGAATTCCAAGTGGCTGTGATCACAGAAATCTTCACAGGATTTTTCTTGAAAGAGTCTTCAGTCGTTTTCATATGAGGATTTGATGTTATGCTTTTTTCGGTTGCATGTCGCAGCCCAGACCGCTGATGTCGCAAGCCAGAAAACCGGGAAGATGATGGAGCCGGCAAACATGAGCCAGCCTTCGGTGAAGGCATTGATGACGAGAAACAGCAGAATGGCCAGGCAGAGGGGAAACCGCCCGTCGTCACGGATGCGATAAAGCATCCTGGCAAGGCTGCTTGAGAACCACAGGAAACAACCGAGGCCGACCAGGCCCCCGTAGCTCATCAGGGCAAGCCAGGATGAGCCAGGCTCGATTTCTGTGAGACTGCCTTTGTTTCTTTCCGACGGGAACTCATTGGCATATCCGATACCAGTGAGTGGAGATGAGGCAAACTCCTCGATGCGGTCATGCCATAGTCGCTCCCGCGAATAGAACAGTGAGCCATGGCTCTCCCCTATCATGTTTTTATGCCGGATGACAGACAAGGCATATGGAGACGACGCAATCAGAAGGACTGTGCCAGACAGGGCCATTGCTATCGCCAGCCGGCTATGCAGCATCTGTGCCAGAACGTGGCGTTTGATAATCAGAAGAGAGGCAAGCGACAGGAAAAGACCGGCGGATGCAATCCGCGAACCTCCGGCCACACACATTATTATCCCAGTCAAGAGTATGAGGCCATTAAGAAATGGCTTTATTTTGCATTTACCTTCCAGCAGCAGGAATGCCGACGTTATGGCGATTATGGCCGAAACCGGAGACAACACCATTCCCATCTTGAATATCCCACAGAATCCGTAATTATGGATTCCGGATTTCCATATGCCATCCTCTCCAAACTGTATGAAGCTGGCAAGCCAGACAAGAAATGAGAGGAAGACCATCGCAGACAAAACGTAATAAGTTGTTGCGGAGATTCTTAGACGGATCTTCGCAAGGCTGTCTGAGGTCAACAACGGGGAAAAACAGAGCATCCCGATCAAGAATGCAATGAATCGCTGTGTCCGCAGCCAAGGTTCCGGTGTGGGATGCAACAACAGGCTTAGTCCGTAGATGGCGACAAAGCACGCGAGAGGTTTGTTAAGGAAAGTACGCCGTGGATGTGATGTCAAGAAAACCGCCAGGGACAGTAATGAGACGAACGAGAGCGGTATCGCGACACCGACGGCATGGCGAAGACACATAAGTATGACGAGTGCCAGGCAAAAGACGCGGTTCGCTCTGTCGTTTGTGAAGTGGCGATTGATGGATGACATCATTTCTTGTTGCGCAGCAGGTCGGCGACAAGTTCGCATGTCCCTGTCAGGAAAACCACCGACAGGCCGATGTATGACAGCAAGCCTACGAGTATGCCAACCAGGACCCGCAGCCAATTTCCCACCAGTATCGACTGTACTCCATACACCACTATCCCGGTTATGGCAGCGATGGCGAGCGATGGCAGTATCGCCTTGATCTGGTTTATGATGCCGAGGCCGATTCTTGAGCCGGCGAAATGGGCGTTGACCGCGAAGCTTATCACGGAATTGGCGAACAGGCCGCAGCAGACCGCTGACAGCCCGAACTGCAGCATGGCGACCAACAGCACAAGGCCGCAAATCACGTTGAAGGTCTGCAACCGAAGGTATGTCGAGCCATAACCTTTTATCTCAAGAATCATGTAATTTATCGAATTCAGCGGGAAAAACATAAATGAGAAGCAGAGGAGTCTCAGCAGGTGTGCGGTGTAGAGCCATTGCTGGCCGATGAGGGCCAGCGTCAATGGTTCGGCGATGGCAGCCAGACCGATCATAAGCGGTGATATGAAGAATGTGGCGAGGCGGAGATAATTCCTCACCCCGTTCTGGAGACGTTGCAGGTCATTCTGGAAATTGCAGAACAACGGATATGTGGCGCGTTGTACCACACGAGACAGGTTTTCCGATGAGATGCTTCCAAGCTGCCTGGCATTGCAGTAACATCCAAGGGCATAAGCCGAGAAGACCTTGCCGATGGTAAGGGTGTAGAGGCTTTGGTAGATGCTGTCAAGCACATTGCAGGCAAGCAGTTTTGAGCCGAATCCAAACAGGTTGCGGAACGACCGGGTGGAGAAACGCATTCTCGGGCGCCAGTCGGTGACTATCCACAGAGTGATGGCCGTGGCCACCTGGTTGGTTATCTGGAGCCCCACGATAGACCACGCCCCGCAACCGTTGTAGGCCATCAACAGCCCAGTGATGCCGGAAACCAAGGCACCCACCAATGTGGATTTCGCCTGAGTCTTGAAGTCAAGACAGGATGTCAGTATGGCCCGGTGGACCACCAGTGTGGACTGTATTATGATGCAGAGCGCGAGAACACGCAGCAGGCAAGTCAGCTCCGGCTCTTCATAAAACCTGGCAATGACCGGAGCCATGAGAAACAAAACAAGGTATGATCCGATGCCGATGGCTACATTGACAAAGAACGCAGTGGAGCAATCATCCTCAGTGTGGTCGAGCTTGCGGATTATGGCCTGCGACAGTCCCCCTTCGGCTATGAGCTGTGCGATGACAATGAAAAAGGCAAGCATACTGACCAGACCGTAATCGGTCGGCATCAGTATTCTCGCCATCAACACAAAGACCACAAACTGGATGCCCTGCACGGAGAAACGTTCAAACGCGCTCCATGAGATTCCGTTTATGATGCCTTTTCCTGAAATATGATCATACATTATGTTGTGATGTCTCGATGGTACTGCCCGGATTTTGACGCTATCTCACGGATTTCGCCGCTGCCGGAATCCCCTGGTAGATTTTCCCGGCTTCAAGATTGGCGGTCGCCATCGATCCGACAGTCAGAATCGCATCCCGACCCACTGTTACACCGGGACACACCACGCTTTTCGCGCCTACCCAGGCTCCGTCTTCCACGGTTATCGGTTTCACCATCAGGTCGAAAGTCGGCATACGGAAATTGTGGTTGCCGCAAAGGAGCATTGCCCCTTGGCTGACGCAACAGTTGGAGCCGATTGAGACAGACGTGAGGTTGTCAATCCAGACATCCTCTCCTATCCAGGAGTAATCACCGATTTTGAGATGCCAGGGATATTTGACATTCACGCCAGGCTTGATTACTACTCCCCTGCCGATTTTTGCCCCGAAGAGTCTCAAGGCGTTCACTCGTATGGCAGATATTGGGTTGAGATGGTTTTTGATTACTAATGCGTTGACAAAATACCAGAGCAACCGCTTTAGGCTGTTGCCTCCAGGGTTGTACCAGGAATTGTCATATTTGCTGAGGTCGGTCATTTGCGGTCGTGTGGTAATAATTGGTAATCCGGAGATGTCAGGATAGGTGGACAAAATCAGGTTTCTCCCCTTTCCCGAGCAACCAGGAATATAATTGAAGCATTTTGGCCGCGACTTTTGAGGCCTCATATTTTTCAAGGACAAGTTCCCGGCTTCTCATTCCCATCGCAAGCAGTTCGGCCGGGGATTTTTCGACAATCACATCAATGACCCGGGCAACGGATTCAGGGGAATTGTCGCGCCACCAGCCACAGTCGTGATCATCCAGCTCCTTCCACGGTGTGCCGAGGCTGGCCATTACCGGAGTGCCGACCAGCAATGCCTCCGGCACAATCATACCGAAGTTTTCCATATCACTCGTGACGAACAAAGCAGACAACTGTGACAGTTTTCTGAATTTCTCTTCCCCGTTGACAAATCCGGCAAACTCCACCTGTTTCTCCAACCCGAGCCGTTTGACTTCACGATGCAGAAACTCTTCATACGCCTTGTCTCCTGACCCCATCACCACAAGTCTGACATCAGCGCGATGCGTGGCCTCCGCCATTCCATGTATTATGGCCTCGATTCGTTTGATGGGGTGCAACCTGCCAAGGAATCCGATCTTGGTGACTGCCTTAGAATTATTACATATATCGCGTTCACGTGAAGAAAAAATCTCGTCGATGAACGGCGGCACATTGACAGGATTGCCGATTATTGCAACTGGACCTTTGTATCCGAAATCGCGGATATGGTTATATTCGACCTCGCATGTGGCATGCATACAGGATGCAAGCCGAATGTCGCGGTCGAACCAAAGCTTTAACATCGGCCATTTTTTCCAATAGCTGATTTTCAAAGCCGTGGGATATAGCATTCCATGGGGTGTTATCACATATGGCCTGCTATGCTTGCGGGCATATGAGCATGTCGCGTGGTCGATATGTTGCCAGAGGCCGTTGACATGGTATATGTCATAATCGGCCGCGTCCAGCTCCCTGGTCACTGTCCGGGAATAGTTGAAAGGACCGATGCCGTCATTGACGCACTTGCGAGTCCAGGCGGTGCCATCGCCCAGAAACCTGTCGCTATGGTCTCTAAGTCCGGGTGTGAGCAGCTCGACCACATCCTTGCCGTTTCGCATCGCCGCCAGCAAATCGCGTGTGCAGGAGGCGATGCCTCCAAACTTGGCTCCAAAGCCCTCAATGGTATGAAGTATTCTCATAAACAACTGTCAGATTGCCTCCACTCGGGAGTACTTACCCTCGATGAATTTCCTTAGGTAGACCGCAGCCACCAATACGATAATCATGATGAGATACCGTAAGATAGGCATATGGGGAATAAACAAAGCTGCCGTCAGGATGCTCACCTGCGACAGGGCCATTATTTCATATGTGTTGCGTCCGATGTGAGTCAGCAGGGCTTTCGGCAGTTCCAAACGACAGGCAAGATTGGCCAAACTGACACATACGGATATTCCACCGATTATGCCTGCGATGATAGGAATCGTCGGAGATATGTCGTTGCAGGCCATATCCAGACGGAAATAATGAGAGATGAACAGCGATGCCACCAATCCTGCAACCATCACAATCAGCCAGCCTGTAAAGGTCTGGCGGCTGATGAAACCGCGGATTCCATGTCTGAAATATCTTGTGAAAAGCATTATAGCGGCTCCGAAAGGCACCGAAGAGAGTGCCCATGGCAGAATGATGTTGAACTCGCTCAATAACGAACCTGCGAGAAGAAGCAACAGGCCCGCGTTGAACACGAATCGTCTGGGAGTCATCTTGCACACAAGCAAAGACAGGAAGAACACCGGCACGAACCACAGGGCTATCCCACCCCAGCCTTCCCGCAATACCTCTGACGCGTATTCCGAGAAAGACATGCCTTGGGAGAGCGGAAGAAGAATGAGGTTGATGGCGGAGTATATAATGAAAGGAATAAGGAGGATTTTGGATTTTCTCAGGATGAATTGCCGCGGCGTGTCCTTGTCCCAGTTGGTGAACAAGGCCGAAATGAAAAAGAAAAAAGGCATATGGAAAGAGAATATCCATCTCCCTGCCACCGGTGGCAGGGAGGAATGGCCTACGACCATAAGGCATATTGCTATCCCTTTTGACACATCGACCCAGCTGTGCTTTGTCGTTTTCTCCTTATAACTCCTCATGATCAGCCTTCAATCAAATCAAGGTAAGCCTCGACCTGGCGCTTGTCTTTTTCAATCCAGTCTATGGCTTTGACATTTCCGAGGAATTTGTCATGTTCCCTTTCCATCTTGTCGACGCATGTCTGCAGGTCATTTTTGTCACCCGACTTGAAAATCAATCCGGTGCCCAAATCCTTTACCATGTCGATGGAGCTACCTACCCGGTCGCTCACAATCACCGGCAGCCCCCAATACAGGGCCTCTTCCACCACCAGCCCCCAAGGTTCATATTTCGAAGGCAGAATAAACACATCGTGTTCCTGATATAAATTTCCAAGCAGCTCATTGGCGATGAATCCTCGGAATTTTATATTGCTTTTTGCTTTGGACTTCAGCGTGTCTGCAAGCAGGCCGTCTCCGACAATGGTCAGCGACTGGCCATTGCTGTTGAACACATCAATAAGCAGTTCCACATCCTTGACATCGACAAGTCTACCCACATAGAGGTATTTCAATGGTTTGTTGGCAGATTTCAATTTAAACTCGCGTGGCCCTTTGTTGAAGATGCCAACACTACCTGTCACGTTACATTTGCCTTTGAATCCGATATTTTCAAACAACTCAGCGTGAGGCTTTCCTGATGGCAGCACAGCCCCCATCCTGCTAACAATCAAACGCTTTATTAGACCCTTGAATCCAGAAAAGTCGGTATCAAAAACTGAAGATTCGCAAATAAGGATATTATTATGCCGAGGGGTGAAGAGGCTCAGCAGGTTATATTCCGGAGCCATCCATCCCGAATAGAGCAATTTGTGATATCTGAGATGGCGGAGAAGTTTCCTGAGCTTAAAAAACATTTTGAAGGCATTCCGTTTATCCGCATCCCCGTTATTGATGAATACATAATCAACGCCATCTATATTTCCGCCAGAACGCTCCAACTTTATGTTGACAGCTGCAGAATCGTATCCATAAAATACAAGTAAAACTTTCTTGCCAGATGAAACGATTTGGCGACAAAGTTGGAGTTTGTAGAAACTTGGGGTATTGGTCAGATACACATAATCATATGGGCGCTCAATTATTCCCATCTCTTCTCGCCATACAGATGTAGAAAACAGAGTCTTAGTTCGTTGGCTTTGGTTTGCGTATTCTTTGATTTCTGCGGGAGGCAATGACATTATATGCCCGAGGTCATTGGTCATCGAAGCTACATCTTCACCAATCTTGAAATATTTAATGTCGGCTAATTGAGGATACTCGATGGTGGAGACTATAACCCGGTTATGGAGAAGCCCCTCGATTATCTTAGATGGGAAATTGCATAAGTTCTCTGGATAGGACGAATCCCTTGTGGATAAGATGAATGTGACATCATTCAGAACTCGAAGGAATTCATCTCTGTTAAGGTTGCCTAATACTTTGATGTTTGGAGTCTTTGCCAACTCCTCAGTTAAATCTTTACGGATGGAAATATCTCCAGTCAGAAACAATGTCGCGGATGGCAAAGACTTGAAAGCTTTGATGACCTTTGACAAGGAAGATATTTGTTCCAATAAGACTCCCGACAAGAGGAACCTGCAGTCCGGCGTTGCAAGTTCAGGATGAGTGCAATCTTCAGGCGTTATGCCTGGCATACATTTGAAGTTGACTTTGCTTATCTCAGGATAATTTGACAGGGAAATTCTTCCAGGCGATTGGTTGATGATTTTCAATTCCTTGCCAGCAGAAGGTGTTCCGGGTGTATAGTCCAAAACTATGGGATATATGCCCACAGACGGTTTAAATACACGAAGCATAGCCAATAGCAGCCGATTAAGAAGGGTTATGTTATATACCCACAAGTTTGAATTGCGAGGAATTCTGGCAAAAAGCGTCAATTGTTCAACAATGGGTGCTAATTTGCAAAATGGATATGGGAAGTTCCTTGTCTTAGAATTAAAAATCTGCAAACGTTCTTCTTGGAGTTCTTGTATGTCAATATTCTTATTTGCGATATTTGGCAGGATGGAATACGACATATCAAAGATGCCGCTGGTTGCAATGTCATATGAAAAATTGCTTGCCGCTACACTTATGCCAGCTTTGGACGCAATGTGTGGGGGCAGAAAATGACCAAGGAAAATCCTCATAATGATGCTATCAAAGTTTATTCGCTACTCAGAATACGTCTTTTGTCCAAGACACATTGGTCTTAAGCTCTTGAATCATTTTAGTCGACATCCCATATACAGAATTTGCCGTTTCCAGATTTCTCCGGACAGTACTACCCGTAGAGATTATGCAGTTATCAGCAATCTTCATAAAAGACAGATTATGTTTTTGTGTCGTTAAAAATAGGTTTATAAAATAGCGCTAATAAAATTAATAATTCATAAACAGCATAATTTCCTTGGATAGGATTGGAGATTATACTTTCATACATTATCTTAAGTATTGTAAGGAGAACAAAGAACCGGATTATGGTCAATCTTCGTAAGCAGGTTATTGAAATCGCTTCAAAAAGGAATGCGAGAACACCCCAGACAACAAGGCTGCCAACATATCCAAATCCGGTATAAAGAGGAGTAATCACACTGATTACTATTGAACTCATTTTTGTCATAAGCAGATATTTGCGATATTGCAAATACATTTCTGAACGACTTGTCAAAAGAAATTCTCCATAATCTGGAGAAATTTCTTCGGGGGGATAAAATTTCATATAATGTTCGGTCTCCAACATCCCCTCGGATATGTATGTAAACTTGGCAATCGCAGACTCGTTGGCGTGTTTGGTTTCGGATTGGCGTGATAAAGCTATCAAAGAAACCAATGAAAGCATTCCTGCAAAAGCCAGGAGAATCGCTTTTTTCTCGTGCCTGCTCAATAACGACTGATGTTTTCTCAAGGAAAGACCTCTTCCTAACAAGAATGAACCAAAATAAAAAAGGACGAAATAAAGTATAAACAGTCGCCCACCGGTTGCCAATTGTGTGGGAGAATACAGGATGAACAAAAATACAACCTCTTTAAATTTCAATGTCTGCATTCCCGCTTTACAGCCGGCCAGCGCGACATAGAAATTAGCGAGCATCTGAACATATGAGGTGATTCTGAACACCAATCCTACTGTGCCCAGTCCTGTGTTCATCATTTCATTTGCAGCCAATCGGTAATCCATCACGCTGTCAAGTCCGACTAAGCTCACCATCAAAATTATCCTCAGTATTCCTCCAAAGAAGTTGACCCACATAAGCCAATGGTATCTTTTCACAATCCTCGTGAGGAATGCCAGGCTAAAACACAGATTGACTTGCTTGCCTGGGAACAACTTATGGGCCAAACAGAATGCAGATATGGAAATAAAGGCGAACCAGGGGATGTAAGTGTCAAGATAGCCGAACTTATAGTAATCATCAAGAAAAAGTTCGCCAAACGCTCCTCCAAGAATCAAACCGGTAACCACGCACGCCAATCCCCACATTGTTGAGAACACGATGGAGGGATAGAATATTTTTGTCCGCCAAAATTTTAAGCCAGCATATGATAACAATGCTATGCCGCTTAGCAAGAAGTTTAACATCAATATGTCTAAATTAATTGAGCAGCTTGAGATATGTTTCCATTTGCTTTTCGGCAATTTTTGCGCGATCTTGCCTTTCTTCACCTATCAGTAGGGACTTATGTGAAAGATCATTGGCAAGATTCCTGTCTTCAAGTATTCTGATGATGTGTGATGCGCATATACGGAAATCCCCCTTTGGAAAATACATCACTGAACTGTCAGGGCCAAGCTCAGGCATTGCTCCAGAGTAGGATGCCACAGTAGGACACCCTATGTACATGGCCTCTGCGGTAACCACGCTGTAAGATTCCCAATTCGAGGGATTTACAAACACAGATGCGGTTCTATATTGCTCAGCCAATTGCTCCGCGTTTGATGCTCCCAAATGATGAATGGAGTCAAAGAATTTGTTCTTCTTCGCGAATCTGGTGAGCATACGGCAAAATCCACTCTTGCGTATGCCCTCCTCTTTTACTCCGGCGAGGACTAATTTGGCATCAGGGAACCTTTGTTTGACAATAGCAAATGCTTTGAACAAAGTGTATGCTCCTTTCAGCGGTTGTCCGATTAATGCCGTGGAGAATATGCGGGGATGGCCACTGATATTGTTTGCCGATGACCATTTTCCTGACTCATAAAATGCAGGACGTAGAGCTATTCCTGATTTATAAAGTCTGGCCGCCTGATTGAATGTCCTAACGACATCAGCGCTCCATACGGATTGAACTCCGATATTGTTGAAATTACGTAATATGAACCGTTCACGGGCGACATTCCGGGAGTATAACCGGCGAATTGCCGGCAACGAGGAGGAGGGTTTTAAGAACTCTTTTATGTTCCAGCATTTTAACAATTCCATTGGTGTCAATCCTCCATAGAACTCCTCGCTTACACTGGCCAATATCCCTTGAATCTCCAATATTGCCGGGATTTCCGGGAATTTCTGCTGGAACGGGAATGTCCCCCAGATATCCTCTGTGCCCCATACTTGGATTACATCAGGTTTTTCATCCGAGATGATTCGAGATATTTCGTTTGTGACAGTTGCTGTCATTTTGGTGCCGGCCGGTATTATCCATTCAGCAAAGTCTCTGGTTTCAATCTTTATGCTTTTAGAGACATCGCCTTTGGTGAGATTGATTATCTCAAGTTCTGGATAATGCATTTTCAAAAGAGAAAACAATCCTGGAATCCAAGTGCCGGATATAAGTGTTTTTTGCTCTGAGAGCTGCACAGAAGACATCCAAAGTATCCTCATAATTGGTGTTATAGGTTATTTAACATCTTTTCCCACTGATCGATAACTGCATTTATCTCAAAGCGTCTGCAGCTATCTATACCGTTTAATGCCATACGCTCCCGTAAGGATTTGTTCTCCATTAAGAGGCTGAGTTTGCTTGCCATGCTTTTCACGTCTTTCGATGGCACAATGTATCCATCTTTGCCATCGGTGATTATGGACCTGACTGCCGGATAACTGTCAAACGCGAGAGGCACTACCCCTGTCTGCATCGACTCCGTAAGCGTTAACGCCCATCCCTCGACAATGCTTGTCAAAAGAAAAAGACTTGCGCTTTTGTAAAATGGCCGCGGATCCTGGCGCTTTTCCCAGATGACATTTTGCAGATTCATCGATTTGGCCATTTCCATAAGATAATTCTTATGGATGCCATCCCCTACGATACGTAATGTCCATCCATCGGTCTTCCCTTGCAATTGAAGGATTTTCCAAATCTTCAATGCCAAATCAATCCTTTTTTCGCTATTGTAGATGCGAGATACAATCAACACCTCTTTTTTCTTGTGTTTTAATATGTCAGGAGTCGCGACATCTTCCCATGAAAGGGGATTGGGGATAACGTGGCATTTTGACGGGTCCTTCTTCCCAATTATTTTAGCAAATATGGGCTTTTCATATTCTGAAAGCAAGAGAGAGACTGTGCTGTTGATGTAATTGAATCTGTAGATGTTGTTTTGCGTTCGTTTGACTTTGAACTTCCAGATGGGATACAACAGACATCGAATCGCAATGCTTGCGCGCGTAGACAAATCGCGATTAATCCTCCATTCTTGTTTCAGATAGCCAAAAGTGAGTTTCTTGCTAAAATACAGGAGGGAGTTGTGATACTGGTTGATGAATTTGACATCAGGCAGATTCAATTTTTTAACGGCCTGCGTCAATGTTGAGGAGAACACTGCTTCTTGTCCTAATATCACGCCACATTTACAAGCAATCAGATGTTCCCTAAGCTCATCAATAGAAAGGATTCTGCCAGGTTTTCCTGGTTCATCGAGATGAAATGTGTTATAATAATCCCGAGAGTACAGGTAATGCACATTGATTCCTCTGTCTGGCAGATACCGCATAAGAGTGGCTATACACCGGTGTATTCCTCCTGCGGATAAATTCAGGGGTTCATCCCAAATTATGAACAGATTTTTCATTTTCGATTAAATTCAGCCAATAACTTCTCCCAATTGTCGCCTACATTTGCTGGGGAAAAGCGGCTTGCAGACGCGAGGGCTGTTTCTGCCATTGTTTTCCATCGATATTCATCGGTCATAAGCATTTCCAGACAATCAATGTAGTCTTGTCGATTTTGAGCCAGAAAACCATTCTCCCCGTTTGAGATTATGTCTTTGAAGACCGATGAGGTGTTGAGCACTACCGGCACCACTCCGCATTGCAGGCTTTCAGTGAGGGTAAGTCCCCATCCCTCTCTTGGGGAGGCCATTAAGAATATCTTAGCCCGTTGATACCAAGACAATGGTGGTTGAGCTTTCTCAAAAACAATGTCATCCACATCTTCTGCATATTTTTGGAGTTTGGCTGAGTCTTTTCCATCTCCTACAATATGAAGACGGTATCCCCTGTGATTGGAGATGTGTCTCCATATGTCAATTATGAATGATATGTTTTTCTGTTCATCATCAAGTCTGGCTACTACCAACACGATTTTCTCCTTATGTTTCAGAATCTCCACATCTTCAATATCAGGGAATGTCAACATATTGGTGATGAATCGTAGTTTGTCAGTGCTGTCACATCCCGTCAGCCTGAGGAAAATGTCGGTGAAAGACTTGGACATCAGTACATATCTGTCGGAATGCTCATACAAGAATCGCAGACTGCTTCGATATTCTTTGTTGACTTTATGGTTCAGAAACGGTAAATATGCCAGTAGTCCCAACCGTTTTATTTTCCCTGAAAATGTTTTTTTATGCCAATCTTCAAAGTAGGCCGACAATTTCTTGGACGGAGCAGGTGTCGGATCCAAATGCATAAAGCTGATGATTCTGCCTCCTTTCTCTTTCCACGCTTGGCCTCCATGGGACAGGAAGTTTTTCAGAAGCCAGTCATGGAATGCGATTTGGTTCACAACCACATCAACCTGGTTTTCATACAGAAAATCAGAGAGGGGGTTTATAGGCTCGCCATTTAGGAAAAAGTTATCGGGATCAAGACGGCTGGTATGGAGAAGTCCAATTGTGCGATGTCCTTTTCGTTGAAGTTCATCCATAACCAATTTTGTAGCCCTCTCAGTGCCTCCGGCTTCTGGTCTTAACGGACTGTCATAAATGAAAAGTATTGTCATAACCAATTGATTATCTTATCAACTTTTCAAGATGCCTGAATCCTTGATGTTTATTAAGCCAAATCAACATCCTTGAACAGCCAAATGTGATTATGCAAACACATAACAGGAGTAACATACCTGAAACGGAGATGTGAAGTTGCCTTATGGCAACCATAAATATAAATATGATGTACATATGGATATAATAGATCCACATGCTCTCTTTGCGCAAGGCATTATAATCAAACTTATTGGCGATGTTGATTTGGACAGCAATCAAGAAGACTGCCATTCCTCCCAAGAAGGGCCAAAAAGGATAATTAAATTTATATAATATAAGGCTGCTGATAACGCAAGACAATGCTGTTAAGAAGCATATGTTCCTGCTGGGATTATAGCTGCAGACAAGAGCTCCGGCGCATATTGGCATTCCCCCACCCATTATCCATATTGTTATGGAATGAATGTGGGTTGAATAAATACCCCAAAAATTTGGCATAATCCATCCTATGAGTGTAATTGCGGTGAAAAGCATAAACAGTTCCCACAAACGAAATCGAGAAGCCTTTTTTACCCATAGGCTCCAAATCAATAAGATTATCGCCATAGAGTATATGAACCAAAGAGGCTGGGCATATAATGTGTGTCCTGTCAATATGACTGATTCTAAATACAACACTGCTTTATCATAAAACGAACCGGTGGTATGCCATAATCCATATACGGTAAGTGGCAGATAAATCAAAAGCCACACACACCATATTCGGAATAGTTTAATGGCTCGAGATTTGAGATGGCCTTTTTGTTGCCATGTTGGCAACCCTTCGATTCTTTGTTGAATTAGAAAGCCGGTACATATGAAGAAATATGGAACTGCCAGTCTTATGAACCAATCAATGAAAAAAGGATATGTGCGGTCTTCGGGATATAGGTATTCCGGAGCATGTATCGCAATGACAGCAAAAGACATAACGAATTTCATTATGTCTATGCCATGGTAGTCGATAGATTTGTCTGTAACCATATTACAGGCAGGAGATTGATTTCGTCTTAAAAGACCTGACTTTTGTCAAGAAATCCCTTAGATGATAATAAATGTACCTGCGTTTGTTTTGGAATGACAGCTTTGAAAATTCCTTGATAAACAGAGACTTGTCTTTATTCCACATATGCAATAGGAAATCCGCAAATGCATATCGTTTAAACTTAATGTGGTGCTCGTCAAATAATTTTTGGACATGTATTGCCGAGCCATATCTGGTTTTCCATTCCTCAAAGGTCTTCATTTTGCCTGCGGTCAGCGAACCAGACCGCTCTGTGACAATATAGGCTGTCTCTGGAGCGACACATATGCTTTTTGCAAATACCCCAATAGCAGCACTAAAAAAGGTGTCATTAGAGTATCGAACCTCGTCAAATCTTATGCTGTATTTGTCAATCAATGATTTTCTGATAAGCTTACCCCATAAAGCATCAAACTCGAAACGCAACAATTGCTCGTTGTTTGACTTGAAATATGTTTCAAAATGATAGCCAAATATATTCCTGTCGGAGATTCTTGACAAATCATCGCTCATTACACTTGCTGCTCTGAAATAAATGACATCTTCAGTACGGTCGCTGTACTTGTCAAAAATCTGGCCCACATTGTCAACAAACAAATCATCGGCATCTAAAAATGTAACCCATTTTCCAGTCGCATGCTGGACTCCGATATTGCGAGCCCTGCCGGCACTCCCCCCAATAGGGGTTGAATAAAATTCGACAAAGGGGCGTGATAATTCAGGGATTGCATCAGGATACTCTTTTGCATCAGGACTGCAGTCATCAACGACTATGACTTGGATGTCTTCCCGTTCAGGAATGCTGGCGAGACAACGTCCTAAAAGATCAGGTATATTGTAATGTGGGATTATTATGGAATATTTTACCATTGTCATGACAGATGATTAGACATATGGAAACCACCGTTTCGCAAATGTTGTGATTTTCTCCTTTGCAGAACGTTGTGGCATCCTGATGTGTCGTCCCATATCCAACAAAGCCTCGTTTGTGTAATACGGCATCATACCGAAATTTGAAGAGAAAGTCATTTCCCCAAAATATATTTTCCCCTGAATGTTATATAAATCCACTCTCACCTGAGGGAATCCGTCGGATAATTTTGATGCCACGATCAGCATTTCATCCAAATTGTTGGGTTTAGGACATTCATTTGAGTTGCGAAACTTAGGCGTAAGAATCTCTGGGCGTTTTGTCCAATTCAAATCATATACTAAAAAATCTGCATGGTGAGTATTCTTGTCTCTGTTTACGCACAGAAATAAACTGTGAGGAATACCATTGAAACACCAGATTTTATAGTCAATCAACCCTCCGGCATCATCTGTTTCCAATAGCTCTTCTGCGATTATGCAGGGCTTTATATTGAGGTAATGCGGTTCTGCGTTCTCATATCCGAATTTATTCGCGAGGGAATATGACATTCTTTCACGCACCTTCTCTAAATCGATGTCGTTTTTATCACTGCAGATTACGGTATCGTAACTGCCGTTGTTAGGCTTTATGACAAATTTTGTAGGTAAAGACTCAAAGTCAATATCATCCGCACAATCCCATTTTCCAAGAAGCGGAATCAAATATTTCTCTCCTACTTTATCTTTCACATATTGTCTTACAGCGTATTTGTCAGCCAAAGATGTCCAACGGGAAGTGTCTGTAAAAAACATCAGCCATTGTATCTTCTCATTCAAGTCTTTGGGATTTCTAAAATTGGTAACTTTCCCGAGTGTGGTTTTGTATAGGTGCTTTGACCACAAAAAGGGGAAATGGAATTTCAGCAACTGACAGAAACGCCATTTTATCTTCTCATTTAACCGCATTGTGCAAACTGATTGATTAACAAAAAAAGCGAATTTTTCTTTTTGCGTAAGTGGTTATTTTTGTTTTTTCTCCAGGTGTTAATCCGATGAAATAGACAAGTGTTGTTGTCATCAGAAAGCATACAGTAATATTAAGTAGTTTTAGTATTGGAGACTCGTATGTGATAAATGAATGCCCCCATAACACCAATGTCATCATAGCCGCTATTAAAAATGGACGTCCATATGCTTCTTTCACATAATTCCAGGAATTGAATCCGATTATCGTTTTCAGCAGAATCAGTTGAACAACGCGTTGCGCAATATCGGCAATTATAAACAATACCAGCATCGAATATGCTGGCGCACCAATAGAATATAACCAATATCCCACTGGTATGCATATTAGAAATGATATACTGCCACTGATTTTGAACCATTTGATTTTACCAGAGGCATTTGTTATCTGGACTATGCCTCCGCAGGTCAAGGCCACCGCTGCTAGCAATAAATTCAGCTGGCAGAAAAGCAATACGTTGTCGGGCACGTCCTTCAGCCATAGATGCAGTATGAAATCGAGTTCTATATACAGAGGGAAAAATGCCAGTTCGAAAAGAAGAAGGCAAAATCGTCCAAGCTTGTTCACCAAGTAATTGCATCTGTCGTGATTGCCATTGCTGTATGATTGGATTATCTGGGGAGCAGATGCACTGTCGAAGTTAGTGGAAAAGGTTGTTATATAGTTGTTTACAGTTTTGCTTACAGCGAATGCGCCGTTTATCGCTGTATTGAAGAAATGATTGATTATCAAGTCGCATCCTGAAGACCTTGCAACCAAAGCAATTGTAGAGAGCAGATTCCATCCTCCAAAATAAAGGACCTCCTTATAATTGCGCCATCCTTTGACAAATTTGATTCTTATAATCTGCGGCCATTTTCGCAAAGCAATCCAATAGTAGACTACAAATGTGTTGACGGTTGTCAGGCACATTATAATGCTATAAAAACGCAACACATTCCCCTCATAGTATTGCAGCAGCATGATTCCTCCAAGCCGTATAAGAGAGTTGATTATGTCAAATTTTGCCATAAATCCAAATTTCTCAAATGCAACGAAGAGGCTGGAACATGGGCCATTTATAATCCCGAGACATGCTGATATGATGGAAATGTGAAAAACAAACAGTGCATCCCCCAATTGTCCGGCAGCTACATTGAGCTTATTATGTATATACCATACTCCAATGGTCTCTGCCAGGAGTAATGTGATGATGGCAAGTAATACGTGGAGGGTTAAATTTAAATTATAACTTTTATTCACATCCCCATCTGGTTTGCCGAGTTCTACATTTAGGAATCTTGAGGTAGCGGCATTTAACGAGCTGCTTATGAATGTGAACATCACGAGTATCCCGCCAACAACATTATACAAACCATAATCAGAGATTCCTAAAACAAGCAAGACCACTCGGGATGTATATAAGCCTATTATGAGGGTCATAAACAGGCGGATATACATATATACCGTGTTGAATGCTATTTTCTTATTGGAAGAATTCTCAGGCATGATGGATACTATCCGTTGAATATGGAAATCAGAATTTGTTTTCTGACAAACTGTGTGACAACTACACTTTGAATTGTGACGCATGCCAAAGCAATGCCAAATATCAGTATAAAACGAATAGCAGGGGTAAACGCATCTCCCACAACATCGACAATAGGAATATGCCATAAATATAGCCAATAAGTATGGCTCCCGACAAACTTGGTGAATTGCGAAAGATGAAGCAAGCCAATTAATCGCTCTATCCTTTTTCTGCAAATCCAGAGCAACAATGTGCATGCAATGCCATAAGATGTATAATACAAGCGAGGCGGATATTTATATTCTGATGTTGTTATTATTCTGTCAGCCTGATTCCAGTAATATATATAAAGCGTTATAAAAACAATGCTGGCGATTATTGCAAGAATCCATAACTGATTTAAACTGAATTTTTTTATATTCATTCCGAGAATATAAATCATAAGATACGGAATCGTCATAAACACCATGTCGAACCATCTGCTTGAATACGACTCAAACAACAATTCGCTCAATATTAGGCCCGTTGTTGTGATAACTACAACACCTGTTGCAGACAATGGATTAGTGTGTTTCCAAATTATTGGTGATAATAACGATAGCGCAACAAGTATACGTATTATCCAGACATATAAGTCAGATGTAAATGTGAAACTTGCAAATATGTCATTAAAAGGAGGCAGATAGTAAACAAGATATGTTCCGATGTAATATAATGAGAAAAATATCCATACTGGAAGTATAAGTCTGACGCTTCTTTTTCGGAGATACACTTGTGTGTTTACCCCATCAAACCCTTTTACGCACACAGCAGACAAAAAAACCATTAATACTACATCAAATCCCCGGAGTTGAGTCAAGAATGTTCCTGGATTGCTGTGAGCCAGTATTATACCCGAAATGGCAATAAAGCGAAGAATGTCTATGGATGTGTCACGCCGATTTAATTTAAAATCCATATTTGTTGTCATGGACGTTGTTTTTAATTATGGGATGAATTTGTTTGACTACTGTTCAGTGCATTTATATAAATGAATGTGTTGTCCTTTGGAGTATTATGACTAATTGTTCTTACCCCCCCCATTACAACTGTCTGATTATCATCAATGTCGTGGAATACGCAGCAATTTGCCCCTATTCTGCAATTATTCCCAATATGTATGTTTCCAATAATAGAAGAGTTGGCTCCGATGAAAACATTGTCGCCAATATATGGTGCGCCATTGCGTTTTGATTCTTTCAAGGTATTGGATCCAATGGTGACATTTTGCAATATTGTGATATTCTCTCCCAATACTGCTCCGTCGCTTATGTGTATGCCATGGAGCCCATGTGGCAGTATGGGGATGGTTTTAAACCCAGACAACAAGCCGATAGAGGCGCAATTATGATCTAAGTACGCGTCATAAAATAGAGTCCGGCCCTTATTGTGTGTAATCAAATAAGTCCGATAATTCCAAAAACCGCCATGTATTCCATCTATATATGGCACACAGAATGTGTTTGCCACTGTCAAGGTAAAGAGTTTGTAGCAACGATAGATGAGATTCTTTAGCCTGCTTGGATTCATGGTTCTAAATGGTCAGATTGCCTGGAGGAGGGAGGGGTGGATGAAGGGGAGGGCGATGGCGCAGATGCCTTCGATCTCGACAACGACATGCTTGTTGTTGCGGATGCGGCGGGTATAGCCTGAGTAGCCGGCGAAGGGGCCTGCGGTGACCCTGACGTGCTGGCCGATATGGAAATCGGACTTGTCGTAAACCTCACATTGCATATCGGGATTGTCAGTCGTCAGGAGCCTGAAAAGGTTGAATTCCTCTGTTGAGATGGGTTGTATGCGGTCTGACCCCGGCAGCCTGTAAATCCAGAACGGTGATGCCGCATAAGCCTCTCCCCTGCTTTCTTTCTCCAGGCGTATCGCTTCCTCTTCTGATGTCTGCATAAGCAGCACGCGCGGTATTATGTATTGCGAGGATGTCTGGGAGCTGTGGTCTGCTTTCCTGACATCCTTGCGGGGGGCGTACACTGTCACGCCGACACTTTCGAGGAAGGCCTGTGTGCGGGCCTCGCTTCGGGTCTTAATCGCGTACCAATGTGTGGTGGGGTTCATTTCTGTGAATCAACAATAATCACCAAGGCTGTTCCGACTGGATATTTCTCAAGCTCCTCCCCATGGCGGTGGTCTCGCCTCCAGGGGAGTTGAAGCTTGATTGTCACCGGTTGTAATGCCAAAGGGCTTGTCCGGCTTCCGTCATCTCCATATACATGGGCTCAGTCGGCAATCTTGGCCTTAACTCTCCGAGAACCATATAAATAATCTCAATCTCTTGTTTGAGAGAGTTAAAGCGAGTGCAAAATTACAAACAAAAATTTAAATAATCAAATATTTCCGCGACAGGCAAGTGTAATCGAGGGACGAAAATTTATTTTAGGCACCTTGTGCGCGCAGGTACGAACCGGATAAATTGGCACAAATGTTAAAAATTAAATAAAATTTCACTGTGTCGTTTATTTGTCTTAATTTTGGCAAAAAACCAAAGGTTATACTAACGCCGTGCTTTACAATTGGTGCGGCCAATCCATAATTTGCACACAATGAATTTTAACATTCAGTCATTGAAAGACTTCGAAGCTTATGGCGCCTGCGGCGCCATAAGGGTAACCCTTATGGGTTTGTTATTTTTGAACATTTCCCTGGCCTCTTATGCACAATCCCAGGCTGGGCTTGCATCTTCCGATGAGCTTTCGGCCTTCAGTGAGGTCGAATTGCATAGTGACGCGACATCAGCCGGCAGGTATGCCGCTATGGAGGCCCTGTGGGAGATGGACATGTCGCAGGCCGGCAATGGGGATGGTCGCAATGACCCCAATCAGAACAACCATAACCTTTTTGTCATAGACAATATCGTTTACGTTTATGTCGAAAAGTATCAGTCCCCTGGGGAGACAATCACATTGAGACGATTTGACGCTACCACCGGCGAGGAGCTGCCCGACTTGCATTCTGACTTCTCAGGAGAGCTTACAGACTCATCTCTTCAACGTTATGTGATGCCAGACGAGGCCGACCACATAGCTGTGGTAGGATTGAAGGCTCTGTCATCCAAAAAAGAGATGTCGATGATTATTCAAGTGTATAACCGTGATTTTGAATACATCACTACCATTACCGCTTTTGAAGTGGCAGAAGTAGGACATCACTTTCTCGTCAATTATGAATGGCTTGGAATTACGGGTGATTTGCTCTCCGGTGACTTCGCGCTTTCGATAGGTTGCTGGCACTCCTGGGGCAACACAGATACGAGTAAGCCCCACTATCCGTCACGCTGCAGGCTGGCTTTCTCAAAAGGAGACACGGCTCCACAGATAGAAGTGGTCCGCTATGACTCCGGAAACTATGAATTTGAGATTATCTATAACGAAACAACTGCAACCCCTTGTAAAGGAATGCTGTTTGTGTCTGAAGTAGATGACAACCATCATCTCGTTCAGGGTTTCGGCACCACGTCCGCTCCTACCACTCACTCTCCCGTCATGCTTTACAAAGATAACGGCGAGCTGCATTCATCTTTCGCCAGCGAACCATATCGGATGTTGAATCAGACCGAATTGTTGACCGATCCCGAATTTGCGTTTTCCGACCCCCATTGCTTCGGTGCGTTTCCTGTTAATGTTGGTGATGAGAAAATGCTGGTGTTGCCATATTCACGAAACGGCAATGATGGAGTGCGCTTCAAGATAGCCCACTGGGGCGATCCGACCACATTCTCCTCCTTGAAACCTTTATGGAAATTTCCCGAGAAAGCCAATTCTTGTCCCACTACAATCTACGAGACATTGCGTCCTAGAGTCGTCTCTATCCCCTCGGCAATCACCGATATGGACGGCGACGAGATAAGCCGTAGTGCGCAATCAACCCGTCAGCAGACGACATTCTTCGTGTATATGCCTGGCTCATTGCTTGGCGCATACCGTGTCACCATTGATGACAAGCCCATAGCATCCGGAATGGTCGGCGACAAGCTTGCAGACCAAGACAGGCCATACACTATATCGGGACGCGACCTGTATGTAGATTCAGACAAAGAAGCCATCAGCATGTCTGTCGCGTCGCCAACCGGATGCTCGGTCATAAACGCAAACATCCGGCAAGGAGCATCCGGACACATTCCCCTCCAAGAACTCCCCTCCGGGGTGTATATCCTTACACTTAATAGCAACTCTTACAAAATCTTTTTGAGGTGATGCGATTTGATTATAAAAGTTCGGCCGGCAATCATCTGCCAGCCGAACTTTGCATATATAGGTATAATGATAAAGGAATAATCCGTGATTATGACAGTTCGCCACGCATCGAATCCTCGAAAGCCGACAGGGCTGCCTTTGCCCCCTCCCCCATTGCGATGACAATCTGCTTGTAGGGGACATTGGTGACATCTCCGGCGGCATACACACCCTTGACCGATGTGCGGCAACGCTCGTCAACGATTATCTCTCCAGCCTTGGTCATGGGCAGAAGGTCTTTGAACGGAGCGCTGTTGGCTGTTAGGCCTATCTGCACGAACACTCCCTCCACGGGATAGATGCTCTCTTCCCCGGTCACTCGGTCCTTGACTTTCAGGCCAGACACCTTGCCGGGATCTCCAAGCACCTCTACCACCTGGGTGGATGTATGTATGTTTATGTTGTCGGCGGCTTTGGCTTTCTCCTGAAGCACGCCATCTGCTTTTAAGGTGTCAAGAAATTCAAACACGTCAACCGACGGGCATATCCCGGCGAGATCGAGCGCGGCCTCGATGCCGGAGTTGCCTCCTCCGATGACCGCCACCTTCTTCCCTGCGTAGAATGGCCCATCGCAATGGGTGCAGAATGCCACCCCCTTGCCTATGTGTTCCTCCTCGCCCGGCACACTGAGTTTGCGCCAGCCTGCGCCGGACGCAATGATAAGGGCCGGAGCCGAAAAAGTCTCTTTGCCGCAAATGACAGATTTCTTGTTGCCGTCGAATGACACGCTGTCGACCGACCTGTTCTCATACACATCGATGGGATACGCCGACAAATGTTCGCGGATATCTGAGGCAAGTTTCGGGCCGGTGGTCTCCGGCACTGATGTCAGGTTCTCTATTCCCATCGTCTCCTTTACCTGGCCGCCGACCGCCTTGGCCACGACCGCAGTGCGGAACCCCTTGCGGGCGGAATAGATGGCGGCAGTCGCGCCAGCCGGGCCTCCGCCTATTACCACCACGTCATACACCCTGTCGACCGGGGTGGCTTCGCCTGACTCCTCGGTGCCATACATCGCTTCAAGTTTGTCAAGGAGGTCGCCCAAGGTGGAGCGGCCTACGCTTAGCACCTGATTGCCGGCATAGACCGTCGGCACAGACTGGATGTTGAGCGATTCCGCCAGTTCGGGCACTGTGGCCCCGTCAATCACCTCGTTCTCGACAGCCGGATTCAGCAGTGCCACCAGATTGAGCGCCTGCGCCACATCAGGACAATTGGTGCAAGTCAGTGACACAAACGTGCGGAGCTTTATCGGGCCTTTCAATGCCTCGATGCGGCCTCGCAATATCGAGTCTGGCAGATTCTTCCCCTGGCCGTCGGCGTTAAGCACTGCCAGCAGCAGGGTTGTGAACTCATGTCCGTTGGGGACACCACAGAAACTTATCCCTGAGGCCTCCCCGTTCTTGAGGATTTCAAACCCCGGAGCTTCTACATCTGCCTGGACGGTATCCACAGAAAGTTTTGGAGATGTGGATGCCACATCCTCAAGAAACGACTTCATCTCCGTTGCTTGAGGGGTGTCATCACGGGCGGCCATACTGAAGGTGATTTCTGACTTTAGTCCGGCGAATATCCCTTTCAACTGGTTTAGTATATCTTGGTCTAACATGATGATTTACAATACAAAGCGTTTTTGAAAACAACCCGGATAATTCTGTGCCGTGAAAAACAGCGGATTATCCGGGTTAACTCATTTATAGGCCATAATCGGTTGCCTTGAAAGCAGCCCTTAGATCTTGCCTACAAGGTCGATGTTGGGTTTGAGAGTGGCTTGGCCCTGTTTCCACTTGGCGGGGCAGACCTCACCGTCATGGGTGGCTACAAACTGGGCGGCCTCTACCCTTCTGAGGAGTTCCTCGGCATTTCGGCCAATGCTGTTGTCCTGGATTTCGACAAGCTTGATGATGCCTTCAGGATTGCTGACGAATGTGCCGCGGTAAGCCATCCCGTCCTCTTCGATCATGACACCGAACGCGCGGCTGAGCAGCCCCGTGGGATCGGCCAGCATAGGATACTGGATTTTCTTGATGCTGTCTGACGCGTCATGCCAGGCTTTGTGGACGAAATGGGAGTCGGTGCTTACAGAGTAGACCTCCACACCAAGTTTCTTGAATGCCTCATATTTCTCAGCCATGTCTTCCAGCTCGGTGGGGCATACAAAGGTGAAGTCGGCAGGGTAGAAAAAGAAGATGGCCCATTTGCCGAGGACATCCTTGTCGGTTACGGTCTTGAACTCTCCGTTGTGATAGGCCTGAACTTTGAATTCAGGAATGTGGGTGTTGATAATTGATTCCATAGGATATGTGTTTTCGTTTTTCATCCATTAAACATATGCCATGGCTGAAAAGTTCACATCCCCGTTGCAGGGGTTTCAGAGGCCTTGCTAATTTTTTTGCGACAAAACTAATTTTTTAGTTGCGTAACTAAAAAATTAGTTTTACCTTTGCCTCGTCAACATCAACCTACGAGTATGCCACAGACAACAAACAAACCCGGCAGAAAACCAGTACTGCTCACAGAGAAGGAGATGGCCGTGATGAAAATCCTTTGGGCACATGGCTCACTCTTTGTGCGAGAAATGCTGGAGTTCTATCCTGAGCCTAAACCTCATTTCAACACCGTCTCCACCACCGTCAGGATTCTGGAGGAGAAGGGCCATATCGGTCATGAGGTCATCGGCTCGTCACACCGATATCATGCAATCTCGCGTCAGGAGCAATTCAGAGAGCGTTCTTTCCGCGACCTTGTGGCTAATTTTTTCAACAACTCCTACAAATCCGCGGTATCGGCGCTTGTGGAGGAGGAAAAAATCTCGGTGGAAGAGTTGAGACAGATAATAGACCTTGTCGAGCGCCGCTCGATGGAGGAAATAGACAAAAACAAACATTAAGGAGGTAAAACCATGGGACAGCTCCTCGCCTACTCCTTGACATCAGCCATACTGCTCGCGTGTATGTATCTTGTGTACAAATGGGCTCTTGCCTCTGAGAACTACCACAAGGTCAACCGTATGGTGGTATGGACGATATATCTCTCCTCTTTGGGCTTGCCGCTTGTGTGGAAAACCTTGCCCCTTGTCTTTGCTTCCGCGCCCTCCTCTCCGGTTGTCACGATAGATATTGACTCTATCCCCATTGTCGCTGTCGATATAGAGGAATCCTCCCCATCCGATTATTGGATTTTTATGGCAGTATGCGCGTATCTGGCCGGCATAGGGATGGTCGTAATGTTCACCGCTGCCAATTTTGTGAAACTCTATGGCATAATCAGGCGCGGAGAGAAAATCACAGTAGATGGACGCACGGTGATTCTGACTGATAATGACGGTATCGCCCCGTTCAGCTTCTGCAAGACCATTGTCATCCCGCGTGTGGATTTCCAGCAATATGGACAGATGATAATGATGCATGAGAAGAGCCATGTGGAATTCTGTCATTGGCTCGACCTGCTCTTCGCCCAGGCCGTATGTGTGCTGCAATGGTTCAACCCGGCCGCGTGGCTGATGCGGGAAGAGCTCAAGACCATACATGAATACCAGGCTGATGACCGCGTCATCTCCTCGGGTGTCAATGTCAAAGATTACCAGATGCTATTAATAAAAAAGGCTGTCGGCGCGAGATTCCCGTCACTTGCCAACAGCCTGAATCACAGTAAACTTAAAAAACGTATCACTATGATGTACAATCAAAAGACATCGCGCCGCAGGGCATTGCGCCCCTTGCTGCTGCTGCCCGCTCTCGGGGCCGCGTTCTGGATTTCACAGCTTCCCGCCGTAGCTTCGGCACTGTCGACTGTGTCGTCTGCCGAACTGCCATCTGCCGTATCCGCCGACAAAGTTAGCGAAAATCCTTCTGACAAGCAAGTCACAGTCACGACACTCCCCCCCACCAGCGGACGTGTGATGAACGTCACCACGGTCTCCTCAGGAGGTGCTGCAACTGCCGCTGCCGTTCCCACCCAGTCGGTTGCGACCGACCAGAAAGCTGCAACGACAGACGGTGCAGAAGAAGAAGAGGTGTCTACAGCTGTCCAGCAGATGCCCGAGTTTCCCGGAGGAACGCGTGCCCTGATGGAATATGTTGTGGCCAACCTGCAGCATCCCAAAGGAACTGAGAATATCAGCGGAAGAGTCGTGCTGAAATTTGTGGTTGAAAAGGACGGCTCGATTGGAGACGTGCAGGTTATACGCTCTTTGGATCCCCGTCTTGATGCTGAGGCAATCAGGGTAGTGAAATCATTCCCGAAATGGACTCCCGGCATAAAGGACGGCAAGAGTGTAGCCGTATGGTATGCCATCCCCATCACTTTCCGTGCCATGGGTGATGACACCAAGGATGCAAAGGCTGCCGGCGACGGTTCCTCGTCCACCTCAGTCTCCACCTCAGTCTCTACTGTGACAGATGACTCCGGCAAGACATCCTCATCCACATATTCGTCAGTGCATATAAAGGAGAATGGTGAGACAATCCATTTCCTGCTAAGTCCTGATGGACTGCCCGACAATGTGGCCTATTATGTCAACGGCGAACGTTTTGACGGGAACCTGAAAGACATCCCGGCATCTGATGTCGAATCCATGACAATCGACAAGTCGAACCCTGGAGAAACTGCAATACGCATAAATCTCAAAAACAAATAACATCATACACTAATACCAGGCCGGGTCGCAGCAGAGATTGCCGCGACCCGGTTGTTTTGTTTGTCAACGTCCGTCAATGATTCTCATAATAGTCGGGAACTGCTTTTTCAGCATGAAGTAAATCGCGGTAAATATCACCGGAGTGGCAACCGATGCCAAGGTCAACGTGAGCAGTACGTTAGTGTCCCCTCCCCCTGGGAGAATCCTGAAATCAATGATTCAAGCAACGCAAAGACAATCCAGAAAATGTAGGGTGACAGTATCCCTCGTGGAAGTTTTTTCAACTTCATCATATAATTGGCGCGCGGAGAATCCCCAAGATGCAACAGATGGCCAGAAATGAAAAAGAAATCAAGGTGTCGCGACCCAGGATGTTTTTCGATAGAGCAATGGCTGGCATATTGGTTATCTTAATCTAATATTGGAGACAGCTGTTCCATGTCGGCTTTCTTCAGGCCGCAGTCCGTGATGGGGCGCGCCTGGTTAAGGTCGTTGAGATACACGGCAGGTGCAGGGTTGTAACGTGGAGAAACCAGCGATAATGTGTCAACAACCATAGGCGAAGCTATGCGGGCGAGCTGCATCGTGGTGGGGAACAATGACTTTTGTGGAGATACGCGCCGTCTTGAGTTTTTGCTCAAGGCATCGGCCATCTCTGGATTCTCGGCCCGCAGTGTCGGCGACAGCCATACGAGACTTGCCTGGTGGATTTGCCAGTAGGTCGGAGTCGGTGACGCGTGCAGGAAACGGTGGCGCTCATCATCAAAAATATCCTCCCCATGGTCTGACGCGTATGTGAGTGCCGCTCTGCAATCCAGGTCTCGCAACTTGGTCACGAGCGAGTGCAGGATGAAATCAGTGTACCGTATGGTGTTGTCATACGCGTTTATCAACTGGTCTCTGTTGGAGAGGCTGGCATCTATCGCGTCATCGGGACGGAACACCGAAAAATTGTCGGGATAACGGTCGCGGTATTTGAAATGGGAGCCATATGTGTGTATGACAATAAGCTGCTTGCGGCGGAGGGTGTCGCCAAGCAATCTGTCGACAGGTTCAAGCACTGCGTCGTCAAAGTGATGGGTCTCCATATCGGCCCCTGTGACATAAACCGTGGTGTCGGCCTCATTGCCGAAATGCTCTGTGAACGAACGATTGGGACGTTGGTTGGATATGAAAGCGGTTGAGAACCCAGCTTCCTTAAACGCCGTGATTATGCTCTTGAAGTGGGCGATTGAGTCGAAATTCTCAGCGCTCGCGAAGCTTATCAGCATCGGCACACTTTTATGGGTGGTGTTTGACTCAGATACTGATTTTTTGAAAAACACCACCCCCTCCTCACTGGAAAGCAACGGATTGGTCTGACGGTCGTAGCCGCCAAGTTGCCAGTTGTCGCCTCGGGCGGTCTCCCCTATCACGAATATGTAAGCCTCGCGCGATGACTTGTCGCCATCGAAACGGGCCCGATATGAGAATCCAGCCGATAGCTCTTCGTGGCGTTCGGTCTCGCTGTAACGGTGGCAAGCCTCGGCCATATTGGATATGGCGTTCAGGGGAAACGTCTCGTGAACAAGGCTGTATCCCTTTGTGGTCAACGATGCTGCAGCTGCGAGCAGGCTGCCGACTGAGGCGACAACCACTCCGACCACGGTCATCTTCCTACGGAATGAGGGGCAGATTTCTGACTTCCTGATTGTGGCGCATATCCCCCACACTATGGGCGGAACATACAGTATTATCACAACTCCCATCGCGGCCATCAGGTTGCCCAGCAATTCGGTGGCTTCCGACACATTGGTGGTCACGACATTGAGAAACATGTCGACAGCGATTACCGAGCCGCCGTAAAGATACAGCAACACGATCTGGAATGCCGCGAAAAACATGAACGGAATCATCGCAAGGGCAGAGATGCCGACACGCCTGAATGCCGAGATCGCCAGCATATATATTCCTGACGGCAACACCACATTGACAATCGCGCTGAGAAGGGAGACTGGTTCGGTGATACTCAGCACCACATTCGGCACTATGAGGGCGACGGCAGTCCACACGGCCAGCCATCTTGAGTCGCCGAAGAAACATCTCAGCGGAGACATTATCTTGTCTTTGAAAAACACTTTAAGGGTTTTCACGTCAATTCATTTCTCTGTTTAGGTCAGAATGCTTCGTTGATTCCGAAACTTATTGCATAGGAGTCTTTTCCGAGGCCGAAGTCTACCCTGACATTTACTTTTTTCTTGAATTCCCATCGGTAGCCTATGCCGTATGTTGGCAACAGGGTGTCCCAGCTAATCTGGTTGAACCGGCTGAAGACGGTCCCAACCCCGCCCCATACGACAATCCCGTTGCGCCGCCATACATGCTGCCTGAGTTCCACAACAATGTCAGCCTCGTTTTTGTCGCGGTATCTACCCTCATAATAACCTCTGACAGCGTTGCCCTTGTCAAGGGTGGGAAGCATTCCCCAGGGAGGATTGCCATACGCCCCGGCTCCATGCAGTCTGGCGGCCAGCACTCCCGACGACCATAGCTGGCGGTAATACATCATTGACACTTCCGTCATCGAAAACGCATGCCTGTTGCCAATGAATCCGGGGAAAAACTGCTGGTGCAATCCCACATAATAGCCATTGGAGGCGCTGGAGGCCAGGTCGCGGGTGTCAATCGAGAACACTATGCCCATTCCGTAGGAGAATACCTCAGTGGCCAGTCCGTCCCACAGCTCGAGTCGCTGCATCTTTGTGGCTTTCTGATAGTTGAAATTGACCGATGGACCAAGAAATATGTCGTGAGGCAGTTTCCACAGAAACTGCATTGTCGCGGCAGACTCCAGCAGGGTGTATTTGCTCTCATTGGCCTTGTTGAAGCCGTTGTCATATCCTATGCCCCAGAATTTAAGCGGGAAATGGCAGAAATTGCCGTCATAGACAATCCTCATTCTGTCGGCAGGGAAAATGTGGTTGCCCCTTATTCCGAAATTATAGAATCCCGTGACCGAGCCTTCGGCGTATATGGAAATGTCGCTCCGGGGGGTCAGGGAGTCATACCGAGACTTGTATAATCCTGAGACGAGTCCGGCTATTTCAAATGATGTGGAAGCCGAGTAGCTCGGTCCACCGATCACTGATATGTCAAACTTTTTTTCGGATTTGTCGATGTTGGTCTGGCTGAAATAATCGATGATTTTCCCTACGATGTTGCGTCTCGGTTTTGCAACCTTGCCAGCGATTGAGTCGGCAACCGACACATTGCAGGAATCCGCAGGCACTCCGTCATTGTCTGCGGAAGCCACACAGGCAGAGCTGCCCAAGAGGGAGGCGGTGAGGAGTGTTCTCAAAGATTCCGATAACTTCATTCAAGTGTGATGAGTGTTGCAAATTCGCGGCAAAGTTACGAATTTTGTGAAGATTACACAAACGCCATCCTCCCCGCGCCACTGGCGGAAAAGATGGCGTTTGTGGCAAAAAGGTCTATAATGCCTGATATCACAATAGTTTTACCGACCGGCTGATGAATGCCGAAAGGTCAGCTCCTTTCAGCAGCCCGTTGCCAAGCAGGGCAAGGTCGACAAGCTGGCGGATCACAGGCTGCGTTGCGGCATATTCGGAAATAAGCCCGGTCTGTTGCTTCCGGTCTTTTTCGACCGCGGCCATGAGGTCCTGTTTCTGCTTGTCCTGTTCGGCAGTAGGTTTGTTGTCCTTCACTTCCTTGCTGATTTCCTCTATTTTCGAGTTTGACTCGGCGATGGAGGCTGACAATGGCGACAACTGGGCCTCAAGGGCATCTTTTGCAGCTGAGGTGATTTTTGCCACCACAGGCTGGTCGACATTGACCGTGAGGTTGTAGCTGTCAGGCATCTCTCCGTAGAAGTTCATCCCAGGTTGCATGGCGGCCATTTCTTTCATACGACGCATATACTCGTTCTGGGTGATCACAATCGGGGCGCCATTCTCTCCAAGAGCCTCGAATGTGACGAAGAACTGAGCTTTCTCCACTGCTGGAATCTGGGAACTGAAAAGAGTGGTGAGCATGTCGCGTTGGTCAGATGTCAGGTCGGCGCTCTTTTTGTCAGCCTTGGGAATAAGGTTGTCCACAACGTCTGAGTCAACCCTGACAAACCTGCTCTTCTCTATTTTCTGTTCAAGAAGGCCCACGAAATGGCTGTCGAGCTGGCCGTCCATCAGCAACACTGAGTAGCCTTTGTCATTGGCTGCCTGGATGTAGGTGTATTGCTCGGTGGGATTGGTGGAGTAAAGAAACACCAGGGCGCCGTCTTTGTCGGTCTGTGCGGTTTCTATGAGAGCCTTGTACTCGTCGATTGTGTAGTATTTGCCGTCGGTGTCTTTCAGCAGGCAGAATTTCATCGCCGCGTCACGGAACTTGTCGTCAGTCAGCATTCCGTATTCGATGAAGAGGCGGATGTCGTCCCATTTCCCTTCAAAATCCTTGCGGTCTGCCTTGAAGAGGTCGTCAAGGCGTGAGGCCACTTTCTTGGTGATGTAGCCTGAAATCTTCTTCACAGCCGAATCGCTCTGTAGGTAGCTGCGCGAGACATTCAGGGGGATGTCGGGGGAGTCTATCACACCCTGGAGGAGCATCATGAACTCAGGCACGACACCTTCGACAGAATCGGTGACAAACACCTGGTTGCAGTACAGCTGGATGCGGTTTTTCGTCACCTCGAAGTTGTTGCGGATTTTGGGGAAGAACAACACTCCGGTAAGGTTGAACGGATAGTCGACGTTGAGATGAATCCAGAACAGCGGATCATCCTGGCCCGGATAGAGGTCATGGTAGAAGTCGACATAGTCTTTGTCGGTCAGGTCGACAGGTTTCTTCATCCACAAAGGTTCGGTGGAGTTGACCACCTTGTCACGGTCGGTGTCTGTCATCTTTCCATCCTTCCATTCCTGCTCTTTTCCGGAGATGACGGGTATGGGTAGGAAACGGCAGTATTTTTTCAGGAGGGTGTCGATACGGGCCTGTTCAAGGAACTCCGCGTTTTCAGGGTCGATATGGATTATGATGTCAGTGCCTCGTTCTTTCTTGTCGGCGGCCTCCATTGTGAACTCGGGAGAGCCGTCACACTCCCAGCGCACGGCCTCAGCCCCCTCTTTATATGACAGGGAGACAATCTCCACCTTGTTGGCCACCATGAATGCCGAGTAGAACCCGAGGCCGAAGTGTCCGATGATGGCGTTGGTGTTGTCTTTGTATTTTGCCAGGAAGTCTTCCGCGCCGGAAAATGCTATCTGGTTGATGTATTTGTCTATGTCTTCGGCTGTCATTCCGATGCCATGGTCTGACACGGTGAGCGTGCCTGCTTCTTTGTCTACCGTGACTTTTACCTTGAGGTCGCCGAGTTCGCCCTTGAACTCACCGAAAGATGAGAGTGTGCGGATTTTCTGGCTCGCGTCGACTGCGTTGGAAACCAGTTCGCGCAGAAAAATCTCGTGGTCGCTGTAAAGGAATTTTTTAATGACCGGAAAGATGTTCTCGGTTGTAACACCGATAGTGCCTTTTGTTGTTGCCATTTTTATGTCAAGTTTTTGGTTTCGTTTAATAAGCGGGAGCTGCTCTCCCTCCTTTCGATATAACAAACTGCAAAAAAAATGCCAATCGTGAAGATTGGCATTTTTTATTAATAATTGTTAACCGGTGTCAGTCGCCGTGTCATTCCTCGACAGGGTTACCCTCTGCCTGGCTTTCGTCAGGGGTCGCTGCGGGAGCCGGCTTCTCTACGGATGTCAGCACCTTGTCAGTCTCCTTGTCATAGTCCACTTTGATGGTGTCGCCAGCCTTGAGTTCCGAATTGATTATCAACTCGGCCAATGGATCCTCAAGATATTTCTGTATGGAGCGCTTCAGCGGACGCGCGCCATATTGCTGGTCATATCCCTTGGTGGCTATGAATTCCTTGGCCTCGGGGGAGATGTCGAGCGTGTAGCCCATTATCTCCAGGCGGTTGCGGAAGCCACGCAACTCGATGTCGATGATTTTGAAAATCGCGTCTTTGTCGAGCGCGTCAAACATCACGATGTCGTCGATGCGGTTGAGGAACTCCGGCGCGAAAGCCTTGTTGAGAGCTTTCTGTATTACGGAGTCGTTATGTTCTTTCTCCTTGGCCGCGTCGCGGGTGGCGAATCCGACACCCGACCCGAAATCCTTCAGCTGGCGGGTGCCGATGTTGGATGTCATTATTATCAGGGTGTTCTTGAAATCGATATGACGGCCTAGGCTGTCGGTCAGACGGCCCTCGTCAAGCACCTGCAGCAGCAGGTTGAACACATCGGGATGGGCCTTCTCGATTTCATCAAGCAGAACCACAGAGTATGGCTTGCGGCGCACTTTCTCCGTCAGCTGGCCACCCTCCTCGTATCCAACATATCCCGGAGGCGCGCCGACCAGACGGCTCACCGTGAATTTCTCCATGTATTCGCTCATGTCGACACGAATCAGGGTGTCGGCGCTGTCAAACAGATACTCGGCGAGCTTCTTGGCGAGATGGGTCTTGCCGACTCCGGTCGGTCCGAGGAACATGAATGTGCCTATCGGCTTGTTGGGGTCTTTCAGTCCTACCCTGTTGCGCTGTATGGCTTTGACAATCTTGTCGATGGCCGCGTCCTGGCCTATGATGTCCCCTTTGAGTTTCGGGGCCATCTCCCTGAGACGCGAGCCTTCGGCCTGGGCTATGCGCTGCACAGGCACTCCGGTCATCATGGCAACAACCTCAGCCACCTTGTCCTCGTCGACAGTCACCCTGTCTGCCTCAAGCTGTTTCTCCCAGCGTTCATTGGCCTTGGCAAGCTGCTGTTTCAGCTCTTGTTCCTTATCCCTGAACGAGGCGGCTTTCTCAAAGTTCTGTGACTGGGCGGCGGCGAGCTTGGAAGCTCCGGCCTCGACGATGTCCTTCTCAAGCTGCTCGATTTCCTGCGGCACCATAATGTTTGTTATGTGGGCGCGCGAACCGGCCTCGTCAAGGGCATCGATGGCCTTGTCGGGGAAATTGCGGTCTGAGACATACCTCTCTGTCAGGCTGACACAGGCCTTGAGCGCGTCGTCAGTGAAGCTCACATTGTGGTGGGCCTCATATTTGTCCTTGATGTTGTTGAGAATCTGCAATGTCTCTTCGGGTGTGGTCGGTTCCACCATCACTTTCTGGAAACGGCGTTCGAGGGCGCCGTCCTTCTCGATGTTCTTGCGGTATTCGTCAAGTGTGGTGGCTCCGATACATTGGATTTCGCCACGGGCGAGCGCGGGCTTGAGGAGATTTGCCGCGTCCATCTGACCTGCCGAGTTGCCGGCCCCTACTATAGTGTGGAGTTCGTCGATGAAGAGAATCACGTCAGGATTCTTTGACAGCTCGTTGAGGATGGCTTTGACGCGCTCCTCAAACTGGCCGCGATATTTGGTGCCGGCCACGAGAGAGGCCATGTCAAGCGACACGACCCTCTTGTCGAAGAGAATCCTTGATACCTTGCGTTGCACTATGCGCAATGCCAGCCCCTCGACTATGGCAGATTTGCCAACACCCGGCTCTCCGATAAGCACCGGGTTGTTCTTTTTGCGACGGCTGAGAATCTGTGCAAGACGTTCGATTTCCACCTCGCGCCCCACTACGGGGTCGAGGCGCCCATCTTCGGCTGCGCGTGTCATGTCGTTGCCGAATTTGTCAAGTGTCGGGGTGTCATTGTTGCCCCTTGATTTGGCGGCCTGACGGGCGTTGCGATCCTCGGCCGGACGCTGACGAGAGGCCGCTTCCTGGCTTCTCTCCTCTTCTTCCTCATCATCCTCATCGTCGGTGAACCCGGCTCCGGCCCGGGGTGAGTCAGCCTTGTTCTGCAACAGGGCGAGGAGTGAAGGGTAATCTATGCCAGCCTGACGGAAGGGGACGATGAAGTTCATGCGCTGCACCTCCGGGTTGTGGAGTATCGCAAGCAGCAGATGAATCGCGTCTACCGACTCGCTTTTCAGCATGCGCGCCTCAAGCACCGACAGCTTTATGAGGCGGTTGCTCAGGTCGCTGGCGGTGACATCTCCCCCGATTCGTCCGGCGGAAGCATCAAACAGCGAGTCGTCAAGCTGCTGGCGCAACTGGTATACCGACACATTCCTGGAGATTTTCTCCAGTAGCGAGAACACTTGCGAGCCGGTGTCGCCAAGAATTGCCAGGAACATATGTTCGGGGTTGATTATGTCGTTGTTGTGGCGCACAGCCTCCTGACGGCTGAGTTCCAGGATATTTTTCAGTTGTTCGGTGAAGTTGATGTCCATTTATCTCCTTTCTTCAATGAAAATGGATTCTTTTGGTTTCGTGGATATGTATCATATAACGGCAAAGAGTGTGCCAAATTGCATTCCACATAGCGCCCCTCGGGCTTAAAAATCCTTAAATGAAACGTGTCGTACTTATCGGAAATGATTTCTGATGCAAATATAACAATTCTTTCGGGGAAAATGCCTATCTTTGTAAGTTATTTCGGCGGAGCGGCGCCTCCCCCGAAACCTCTCCCTTCTCCCGCACGCCGGGACAAAGCGCTAATTCTTACAGCTTTAACAATATTATGCTCGACGAAGACCGCATTATCAAGATTAACATTGAAAACGAAATGAAGTCGGCCTACATCGATTATTCGATGTCGGTCATCGTTTCGCGCGCCCTTCCCGACGTCCGAGATGGACTCAAACCCGTACATCGTCGTGTGCTGTACGGTATGAACGTAATGGGCAATACTTCAGATAAGGCCCACAAGAAGGCCGCCAACGCCGTCGGAGAGGTTATGGGTAAGTATCACCCTCACGGAGACTCCTCGATTTACGGGACAATTGTCCGTATGGCCCAGTGGTGGGCAATGCGTGAATGCCTCGTTGACGGACACGGCAACTTCGGCTCGATAGACGGCGACGGCCCTGCCGCCATGCGTTACACCGAGGTGCGCCTCCAGAAAATCGGAGAGGAGATGCTCCGCGACATAGAGAGCGAGACGGTAGACTTCCAGCCAACATACGACAACGCCCGCAAGGAGCCGGTGGTGCTTCCCACACGCATTCCCAACCTCCTGGTGAACGGAGCCTCAGGTATCGCCGTGGGTATGGCGACAAATATGCCGACCCACAACCTGACAGAGTCAATCAACGCCTGCGTGGCCTATATCGACAATCCTGAGATTTCAATCGCTGACCTGATGAAGGTGATTCCGGCTCCTGACTTCCCCACAGGTGGCACGATTTTCGGGACAAACGGCGTCAAGGAGGCTTACGAGACAGGCCGTGGCCGCATCGTCATCCGCGCCAACGCCGATATCGAGCAGGAGAAAGACCACGAAGTCATCGTGGTGCACGAAATCCCTTACGGTGTCAACAAGGCCGAACTCATTAAATATATAGCCGAACTTGTAAACGAGAAGAAGCTCGAAGGCATCGCCGACCTCAACGACGAGAGCGATTACAAGGGCATGCGCATCGTCATCAAGCTGCGTCAGGACGCAAACGCCAATGTGGTGCTCAACAAGCTCTACAAGATGACCCCGATGCAGTCGACATTCTCTGTCAACAATGTCGCGCTGGTCAATGGCCGTCCCCGCCTGCTCAACCTCAAGGAAATTGTGGGAGCGTTTGTCGACCATCGTCATGATGTGGTCATCCGCCGCACCCAGTTTGAACTGCGCAAGGCCCAGGAGCGCGCCCATATACTCGAAGGTCTGATTATCGCATGCGACAACATCGATGAGGTGATAAACATTATCCGCCACGCCGAGTCTCCAGATGCCGCCCGCCAGACACTCAGCGAGCGATTCGGGCTTAGCGAGGCCCAGACCCAGGCCATCGTGGACATGCGTCTGCGTCAGCTGACTGGTCTGGAACAGGACAAGCTCCACGCCCAGTATGAGGAAATCAAGCAGCTCATTGCCCGCCTGGAACTTATCCTGAACGATGACTCCGTATGCCGCAACGTGATCAAGGATGAGCTGATTGAGATCCGCGACCGCTTCGGCAACGAGCGTCGCACCAGAATCGAATATGCCGCCGGAGACTTCAACGCTGAGGACTTCTTTGCCGACGATGAGATGATCATCACGATCTCGCACCTCGGCTACATCAAGCGCACTCCCCTCTCGGAGTTCCGCGCCCAGAACCGTGGCGGCGTAGGCTCGCGTGGTTCAAACACCCGCGAGGAAGACTTCATCGAGTACATCTATCCCGCGTCGATGCACAACAACCTGCTATTCTTCACCCAGAAAGGTATGGTCTACAAGATGAAGGTGTACGAGCTTCCCGAAGGGGCCAAGAACACCAAGGGCCGCGCCATACAGAACCTGCTCAACATCGAGCCCGGCGACTCTGTCAACGCGTTCATCAAGATCAAGAATCTTGACGACACCGAGTTCACGGCTTCACACAACCTTGTGTTCGCAACCCGTCTCGGACAGATCAAGAAGACATCCCTTGCCGAATACGCCCGCATCAACATCAAGGGCAAGAAAGCCATCATCCTTCGTGACGACGACAAGCTCATCGGTGTTGAACTGACCGACGGCAACTGTGAGATACTGATGGCCAACCGCAACGGCCGCGCCATCCGTTTCAATGAGCCCACCGTGCGTCAGATGGGCCGTGTCACCGGAGGTGTGCGCGGTATGCGCCTTGACGGAGGCGATGACGAAGTAATCGGAATGATTTGCATGTCACCCGATGACAACCACACAGTGATGGTTGTGTCTGAGAATGGCTATGGCAAACGCTCCGACATTGACGGCTACCGCATCACCAACCGTGGCGGAAAGGGAGTCAAGACAATGAACGTCACCGACAAGACAGGCAAGCTTGTGGCCATAAAGAGTGTCACCGACGACAACGACCTGATGATCATCAACCGTTCGGGAATCACGCTCAGAATCCGCCTGGCAGACATCCGTGTGATGGGACGCGCCACACAGGGTGTCCGCATCATCAACCTTGACAAGCGTGGTGACGAAATCGCGTCAGTATGCTGTGTCGACACCGATCCTGAAGAGGAAGCCGTGGAGGCCATAGAGAATCCTGAAGTTCTCGAGGCCCCTGCCGACAACTCACTCGAAGAACCGGAGGAGGAAGAGGCAGATGATGAGAACATTGATGACGCCGACGACGTTCTTAACCAAGACGACAGCGAAGAATAAATTACCTTACAACACATATCATAAAACTTTTTCGTTATGAAGAAAATCAGCATCTTAGGTCTTGCCTGTCTTGCAGTGGGTTCCATGTCGGCCCAGATGCAGGTTGTCAAGGATGTGGAGCATCAGCTCAAAGGAGATGTAACCTCGTATCCCAAAGCCATCGAGACACTGACCCCGGCATTCACCAATCCCGAGTCTGCCAATCAGGCCCAGACCTGGTATGTCGCCGGCAAGGGTGCCATCGACTTTGTAAACAACGCAGCCGCAATGCAGCGTGTGACTGGCGAACTCAATGCCCCCCAGGCCGCACAGTTCGTGCTTGATGGATTCGACTACCTCCAGAAGGCCCTTCCCCTTGACTCGGTTGTCGATGCCAAAGGCAAGGTGAAAACCAAATATTCCAAAGACATCATCAAACTGATTGTCAACAATTATCCCCTCACGGCAGACGCCGGACAGTGGTTCTACAACGATGCCCGCGATTATCCAAAGGCAGCTCAGGCGTGGACTCTGTTCATCAACCTCCCCAAGGATGAGCGTTTTGCCAAGGCCGGCCTGAAGGCGCAACCCGACACCATCGTCGGCATGTATGAGTTCTACACCGGTTGCGCCTACTCTCTGGCCAACGACCCTGCCCCCGCGCTCAACAGCTTCCTTGAAGCCATCAAGCTCGGCTATGACAAGAAGGAGGCATATGACTACGCCATCACCTCCGCCACCCAGATGAAAGACCTTGCCAAGGCTGCCGAAATCGCCCAGGCCGCCTACGAGGTTTATCCCGAGAACAGCTACCTCGGAACCATCATCAACAATTACCTCGACAAAAAGGAATATGACAAGGCTTCGGAACTCCTTGACCCCTACATCGCCAAGGATCCCAACAATGGCCAGGTCTACTTCCTCAAGGGCATCATCCTTGACCAGCAGGGCAAGACTGATGAGGCCAAGGCCCTTTACAAGAAGGCTATCGAACTTGACGAGAACAACTCCAACGCGCTCTTCCAGTATGCCTACAAGCTTTGCCAGGAGGCCGATGCCATCGACCAGAACGAAGGTGCCAATGTGTCACAGGCCGATTATGACAAATTCTGCCAGGAGCGCACTTTCCCCCTCTACCGTGAGGCCGCAGGCTACCTTGAGAAAGCTTACCAGATCAATGAGAATCTCACCGACTGCCTGACCCTTCTCCGTTCCATCTATTACAAGGTCGGAGACGAAGCCAATCTGGAACGTGTGAGAGCGATGTGATTTGGCATTCATTCATGAACAATCATTGACGGGGATTTCCGCCAATTCATAATACAAAGAGCGGTCTCCTGATCCGGGGGCCGCTCTTAAAATTTTGTGACAACTGATGGACATAATGATAAAGAACATGGTCTGCCGCCATTGCATACGGGCGGTGGAGGCCATACTTGAAAAGCTCGGCATACATAATGCGGAGATAATGCTCGGCACAGTCAGGATTCCTGACGAAGAGTTGGCAGGGATATCCCTTGAAGACCTCGACAGGGAGCTGGAGGCTGACGGATTCGAGAGGATATCAGACCGTAACGCGATGATTGTGGAAAATATCAAGAAGACAATCATACGGCATGTGCGTATCGAGCGCGACTGTCCGCTCAACCTCTCTGCCTGCCTTGAAAAACATCTGGACATAACCTATGACACGGCAAGCAGGATATTCTCGGCGCAAGAGGGCCGTACGATAGAGAAGTATTTCATCGCACAGAAAATAGAGCTCGTGAAGGAATTGATGAGTTACAACCAGATGAGCATCAGCGAGATTGCAGACCTTGCCGGATATTCCTCGGTGTCGCATCTTTCCCGCCAGTTCAAGGAGGTGACAGGCCTTACCCCATCCCAGTATTTGCGCCAGGGAGAGAATGACCGCCGGCCAATCACCCAGGTCTGACAGACTCCACGAAGCACAGACACCAGAACGACACACTTTTTTAGAAAAAAACACACTGCCGCTGTTACACTCCTCCGCATCCCTCGTTATACATATGAAATGAAAACCGACGTCCTCACATCCACATTTATGCGTTTCAGAGCCAGGCTCCACGGTGTCGCCGCGGGAATTGCCGGCCCTGACAGCGCGGAGGATGTCCTTCATGATGCTTTCTGCCGCCTTTGGTCGAGACATCCCGATATCGGCGATGAGTCGGAAGCCATAAAGCTGAGCTACACGGCCGTCAGAAATTCCGCCATAGACTTGTTCCGGTCAACCCACGTCCATCCGAGAGTGGCTATGGACGACATCCACGAGCAGCCATCCGATGAGGATGAATCGCTGACAGCCAGAGAGAAGGAAGAGACCTACGCAACCGTGGTGAGATTGAGCCGTCGGGCGCTGAATGAGACACAATACACGGTATTCAGGCTGCATGATATCGAAGGGGCCACATATCCCGAAATCGCGCAAGGCCTCGGTATGACCCAGGAGAATGTGAGAATGACCCTCAGCCGCGCCAGGAAAGCAATGCGAGAACTTTACCGCAAAACCAACCATGATTGAAGATATGAAAACCAATGACATCCCGCTGCCACAATTGCTGACACTAATCAAAAAGTATTTCGATTGCTCGCTGACAGACGCGGAGGAGGCGTGTTTGAGAATTATGGTGGCGACCACGTGTTATTCCCACCCGGCAATTGACGAGGCCAAAGCCGTCATGGGGTTGCGACACATTGCAAAAGCCGGAAGCCGGAAACATAATGCCCGCATATCTTGGGTCGCTGTTACCGGAGTCGCCGCGGCGGTGGCTGTGGCGGTATCCTTGGCGACACACTTCATGCTGCCTTCTGGATTGCATTCTGTCGACTCCACATGCATCGCTTATATCGACGGCAAGAGGGTCACAGACGAGGACGCGGTCATACGCCAGCTCCAGTCTGACATGCGCGAATTCGGAGACTGCGCCTTGGAGATTCGCCAGGCCGTGCGTGACGAGATTGAGGAAGCCATACCTGTGATAGACATATACGAGTCACAGCCACTGCTGACAGAGAACTAACAACCCAACATTCAATATTATTGCTGTCCGGTAAAAAAAGACAAAATCATATATTCTCTACAAATATAATAAGTTACACCTGTTTTACGAAAAAGGGCTTGTCATTTGAGGCGATGTGAAATTGGTAGCATTAAGCATCAAAAAGCCCTTAAAAGACATCTATACGAGTCTGTTTCATGCTGTATGAGATAAAAATAGTCCATTTCCTATCATGTCAAAGTTTTACCGGACAGCAATAATTCAATATCCATTATGAGACGTATCATATTGATGACCCTGACGATGATTGTCGCCACTTTGGCGGCGGCAGCCCAGAGCGGGTTACAGATAAACCAGATTTTCGGAGGAAAATATGTGAGCGACCCATCTGTCACAGAAACCATTATGAGTGGCGAACAGCGTTTTCTGCGTGCGAACTATCTGTCAAACCTTGCGACATTCAAAGGCGAGGCGAAGACATACGCCCCGATAATCCAGCCATTGGTGCTTGCCGACGGCGCTCAGGCCATAGGCCGCAATGTCCGATACAAGGATGGGAAACTGCAGTATGCGTTCTTCATGCTCAAGCCTGTCACTGTCGATGGTCGCAAGCACAACCGTTATCTTTATTACATATACAACGCCAAACCTGCCAGCCCCACGGTAATGGTGATATACTTCGACGGGGTATTGTCGAAGGCTCAGGCCGAATCGTTTGTGAAAAAACTGTCAAAATAATCATTCATCACACATAACACCTAAATATCCTATGTTACGTAAAATATTTGTCTGTCTCTCCGCTGCCCTCACCTGCTCCCTCTTGTCAGTTGCCAATCCAGGCATTACGGAGTCAACCTGTGATTCGATACCGGAGGTGTCGAGCATGCCTGTCGACACGTTGCTCAATGTGTCAAAGGCGTCAGACATTGACATCCATTCTGACGGGTCATTCACACAAATCACAGTCAAGGGTCTCAACGACACGGAGGATAATTTCTATTATGACACACAAGCCAGGAAGAATACGACCGCATTTTCCCATTTCATAATCAAATGCGGCAACATAAGTGACGTGCTTGTGGTGGAGACGGCCAACAACGTGAAAGTGTCATATCAAGATGCCGAGGGGACTCCGCAAAGCTACAATTTCTCATTTGCCGACCCGGAAAACCGCTCACAGAAATCATATATCGGGAAAAAATGGAGCGATTTCGCAATAAGCCTTTCTGACAGAAACGCGGTCAAGTGGCAGATCGTGACACGCGGACTCTCCTTGGGCTGGGTGACCCCGACCTGCGCGTCACCTTCATTCGACGCGTCAATGGGGCGAAGCATAGAGGCGTCATGGCTGATGGTAATGGGTGTGGAGATGCGTTACCGTTCACTCGCGGTTGCGACAGGTCTGGGCGTGGAAGGACGTAATTTCGTGACGAAAGGCAACCGGTATTTTCACAAGAATCCGGATGGACGCATCTCTCTCGAACCGTATGCTGACTATATGACCGACCGACGCTCGCGCATCAATGTGTTCAGCCTTGAAGTTCCGGTGTTATGCACCCTCTCATTCGGGCCGAAAGACCGATGGGGAGTGACATTTGGCCCGGTGGTCAATTTCAACACTTCAGCAAACATCAAAACCCAGTATAAAGTCGGTGACGAGTCTTACTCCATAAAAAGCTCAGGTATAGCCCAGGCTCCGGTGACTGTCGACGCGTTGCTGTCGGTGCATTACAATGGCATCGGCCTGTATGCCCGTTATTCCCCTATGGATGTGCTGAAGAACTCAACAGCAATGGACTTCGGGGCGTTCTCGACCGGCATAACGCTTTCGTTCTGACATTCATACACCATATCCATCATAATTGGGCCGGGCATTAGTCCGGCTCTTTTGTTATGTATATATGCATTCTTCGCGAATCGGGAATGATGCAATCTTATCCCGCAATTGTTTAACGGCCGACTTGCCGCTTATGGCTAACTTTGCATAAAAGAAAAAGGTATATGGATTTCAATGTGTTTTTTACGTCATTGCTCGACATTCTCAATGAGATGTCGCCTTACATATTGCTTGGTTTCCTGATCGCCGGACTGCTCCATGAATTCGTGAAACCTGAGACGATGAGCCGTCATCTTGCCGGGAAAGGCTGGAAGCCTGTCGTCAAGGCAGCCCTGCTGGGTGTGCCTCTGCCGCTCTGTTCCTGTGGCGTGCTTCCCACGGCTGTCGGGCTTCACCGCCAGGGCGCTTCTAAGGGAGCGACCACCTCGTTTCTGATTGCCACTCCTCAGACCGGTGTGGACAGCATTGCTGCCACATACTCACTGCTCGGGTTGCCGATGGCTGTTATGCGGCCCATAGCCGCCCTGGTCGGCGGCTTTGTCGGCGGAGTCTGGGTCAACGCGTTTGACAGGGACAAACAGAAGCATGTCGCCGATTCCGGGAAAGAGACTTCTGCTTCTTGTACCGATGTATGCGGAGACTGTTGCCACTCAGACGGCAGGGACAACCATACTGGCATAGCCGCACGATTGTGGGCCGCGGTCAGGTATGGATTAGTGGACATGGTGGCCAGTGTGGGCAAATGGCTCGTCATAGGATTGGTTGTGGCCGCGCTGATTACAGTATATGTGCCAGACCAGTTCCTGGTGTCGCTGAGCGACCGTCCGTTGCTGGCGATGCTGGCGATGATTGTAGTCGCGGTCCCAATGTATGTCTGCGCCACCGGCTCCATACCCATCGCGATGTCTCTGGTCTTGAAAGGACTCAATCCTGGGGCTGCCTTCGTTCTGCTAATGGCCGGCCCAGCCGCCAACTTCGCCTCGATGATGGTGCTTGGACGCGCCATAGGCAAAAAAGCCACTGCCATCTATGTGATGTCGGTGATTGTCACCGCCCTGCTTTTCGGCCTTATTGTCGACTACCTTCTGCCGGTGGAATGGTTTGGGATGTTGGGGCACGCCACCGGAGCCACATCCCACGCCTGCCATCATTCGTTTGGCTGGTTTGAGACATCATGCACCATAATGCTGCTTTTTCTGCTGACGTATTCATTCTTCGCCACCAGGCATCACCATCATAGTAACCCACAAACATCTTCAGATATGACACAGACATTCAAAATCGACGGGATGTCATGCAACCATTGCCGCATGACAGTAGAAAAAGCCATCGCCGCCATCCCCGGCGTGGAAAAAGTCGAAGTCGACCTTTCCGCCGCATCCGCTACGGTCGAAGGTGATTTCGATTCGGCGGCAGTGGTGAAAGCCATCACCGATTCTGGGTTCGATGTGAAATAGAATCGACGCGTGACAAACCAAAAGCGCCTGCATGATGTTGTACAACTAAGTCGACAAACTTATTGTGTCACATCATGCAGGCTACTTTATATGACCATACGCTTACCCCGCTCAAACGCGGCTTTGTGACCGTCCTCCATCTGATGGTGCTGGCGGCCTCGGTCATCATGATTGCGTGGATAACCCGCGAGACTATCGACAACGTCTCATTCTTGTCTGCGCCCGGATACATGAGATTCCAGTTCTGGGTATGCCTGCTGTTCCTGTTTGACATAGCCGTCGAGTGGCTATTCGCCCCCAGGAAGTGGAGATACCTTGTGGCAAACATATTCTTCATACTCATAAGCATACCATGGCTTAACATCGTGGAGGCGCTTCATCTGCATATGTCGCCTCCTGTGGCATATCTCATGCGCTTCGTCCCGATGATTCGCGCCGGGTATGTGCTGGCGCTGATTTCAGGAGCATTGTCGGCCAACAAGGCCCTGAGCATGATGGCTGTCTATATAATCTGGGTTATAACCTCTGTGTATTTTGGCTCACTGGTCTTCTTTGTCGAGGAGCATTACATAAACCCGCTTGTCGGCTCATGGTGGGACGCACTGTGGTGGGCGTCGCTCAACATCACCACCGTCGGATGCGAGATTTCACCTATGACCGCCACCGGGAAAGTGCTTGCCATAATACTGTCCGGCGAGGGGCTGATACTGTTTCCGGTATTCACAGTGTATGTCACCAACGCAGTGATAGGTTCTCAGAAAGGAGAAACAACCGGCAGTACTGACAGTCCGGGAGAATCACCCGCCGCCGGAACGATTGCCCCATCATCTTCCTCAGCCCCATCACAGCCCAAAGTGTGACACCGCCCAAAGGCATACAGGATAGAATTGCCTTAGTAGTTTTTGCCATTCGCGCGGGGATATATTGCATTTTTTTCCTACATTTGCAGAATGATATCAATCATTACGAATTATAAACCAATATCACATATTTTTAGCTTATGGCAATTTCCACTGAATTGAACAAAACAAAAGCCGTTCTCAGTGATAAGAGCTGGGCTCGCTGGACCGCCTTGGGGCTGCTCGCTTTTGCGATGTTCTGCTCTTACATTTTTATGGACATCTTGTCGCCTATCAAAGACCTCTTGCAGTCGACCAGAGGATGGGACTCGACCGCGTTCGGCACGATGCAAGGCTCAGAGACATTCCTCAATGTATTCATCTTCTTCCTGATCTTCGCCGGAATCATCCTCGACAAGATGGGTGTCAGGTTCACAGCCATTCTCTCGGGAGCTGTGATGCTTGTCGGTGCGACAATCAACTGGTATGCCCTCACAGATGCCTTCCTGGGAAGTTCGCTTGACGTATGGTTCACCAACCATCTCAACTATATTCCTGTTTTCGACGAACTTGGCATCTCCCCTTTCTATGAAGGGATGCCCGCGTCGGCCAAGTTCTCGGCTGTCGGCTTCATGATATTCGGCTGCGGAGTGGAAATGGCCGGCATAACGGTGAGCCGAGGAATCGTGAAATGGTTCAAGGGCCGCGAGATGGCCTTGGCGATGGGTTCGGAAATGGCCCTCGCCCGTCTTGGAGTGGCCACCTGTATGATATTCTCCCCGATGTTCGCTGAACTTGGCGGCCATGTGAGCGTAGCCCGCTCGGTGGCATTCGGAGTCGTGCTGCTTATGATTGCCTTGATTATGTTCATCGTTTATTTCTTCATGGACAAGAAACTCGACGAGCAGACACATGCCGAGGAGGAAAAGGATGATCCTTTCAAGATAAGCGACCTTGGCAAAATCCTTACCAGCGCAGGGTTCTGGCTTGTAGCACTCCTTTGCGTGCTTTATTACTCAGCCATCTTCCCCTTCCAGAAATATGCCGTAAATATGCTCCAGTGCAACCTGACGCTGACCCCTCCCGACAGCGCATCGTTCTGGGCAACTGACACCGTGACGGTTCTTCAGTATGTCATAATGCTTGTGGTAGCAGCTGCAGCTTTTGCAAGCAACTTCTCCAAAAACAAGGTTGTACGATACTCCACCCTGGCGATCGCCATCATCTCCCTTGTAGGCTATTGCGTGATGGGATACATGCGCCAGTCGGCAGCCGCAATCTTCGCCGTGTTCCCCCTCCTGGCGGTCGGCATCACCCCCATTCTCGGCAAGTTTGTCGATTACAAAGGTAAAGCGGCCTCGATGCTTGTGCTTGGGTCAATATTGCTTATAGCGTGCCATCTGACATTCGCATTCATCCTGCCGATGTTCAAAGGGAATGACCTGGCTGGTGTCTGCGTGGCATATGTGACAATCCTGGTGCTGGGCGCATCATTCTCCCTGGTTCCGGCATCCCTCTGGCCCAGTGTGCCCAAGCTCGTAGACGCCAAAATCATAGGTTCGGCCTATGCCCTGATTTTCTGGATTCAGAATATCGGCCTCTGGCTCTTCCCGCTTCTTATCGGCAAGGTGCTTGACAACACCAACCCGAAGATTACAGAGGCCCTGGCCAACGGCACAATGTCTCCCGAGACAGCCGCCATCAGCTACAACTACACCTGGCCGCTAGTGATGCTGGCGTTCCTCGGTGTGGCCGCCCTGCTGCTTGGTCTCGTCCTCAAGGTAATAGACCGCAAGAAGGGCCTTGGTCTTGAAGAGCCCAACATCAAGGGTGATGAAACAGCGGTCCTTGAATCAGAAGTGGCAACCGCTGAGGAATAAAATTATAAGCAAGCTACATTTTTTAGACATTCTTCAATCAACAGTTCGGTAATTTTTGAGCAGGCATAGCTGTATCGCACTGATACACAATAGTTTGCATTGATATTGAATTGTTATTGCATCTTATTGATATTCAATTGAATATGCAAATTTTACCGAACTATTGTCAATGAAACCGGCCACGGCTTTTTCATTTAAGCTAAAATAAAGCGTATACCTGCCCTTACCCGCTTCAGCCCGAAGCGGGCAATCTGTTGTGTCTGTATTTCAGCTGTTTATCTCTTCGTTGAAATCTTATTTTTT
>ERZ778515.223-NODE-223-length-50332-cov-5.715198_pt1 | contig 50332 bp, 64 predicted proteins | sample MGYA00510343_ERZ778515 | MGnify/ENA primary metagenome ERZ778515 (study PRJEB29527, sample SAMN07138965) | mouse gut metagenome | material: feces | host: mouse | place: China:Nanjing | collected 2016-01-25 ...
AAATTTATTTTATGCCACAAACTTCCAACACGTACTTCTCCGATGGCTTACTGTGAAGTCAGCCAAATTTGCAAAGGGTGGTAAAGTAAATGGTCCTGGGACTGGAACGAGCGACAGCATTCCGGCAATGCTCTCCAACGGGGAGTTTGTGATGACGGCGGCTGCAACAAGAATGTTTGAGCCTGTACTTACCGCCATGAATAATATTGGCAAGGGTGTGCCTATGCAGGTTGCCAATTCCTATCGGGAAATTGAAGCTGCTGAAACATTGACCAACTCATTTGAGACAGCGGCCAAAGAAATCCGCCCGGTGGTATCGGTTGTGGAGATTTCCGAAGCCCAGGAACGAGTTGACATAATTGAATCTCTTGATAACTACTAAGCCATGAGGAATTACGAAATACTGAAAATGAACGAAAGCCTTCTTCAGCTATTGAGCAAGAATGGCGTTAGTGTTAACGATGTCAATTATCTCGATGTATTTGACGAGTATATGGAAATGAAAAAGCAAGGGCTAAAGGTGAGATACATCGCCATAACCCTTGCTGAGAAATATGGATTGACCGACCGCTCAATCTTTAAGATTGTAAAGCGGATGAGCCAGGAATCTAAATTGTAGGCAGAGGTTTGCCAAATGCTTTGATTGTCTCTTCACTATCACGGCCGGCTATTGTTTTTCCCATTGCTTTCTCAATGCGGTCAAGCAATCTGCTGGCCCTGTCTATAATGAACCCGTCAAAATCATCTGCCCTCAAAAGGTCATAGTTTATCTTGTGGGAAGATATAGCCTCACACATTTGCAACTGCGTAAGACCTTTGTTTGCCATAGTCCCTATGTATTCGCTTGGGGCACGTCCTCCGATTGACCTATTGGTGCTCGCATAGATCGGAGTTTTGTTTATGACTGAGTTCCACTTCAGAGAATCATATCCCTGCTGTTCACAATAGTTCCTTGGGAAGATGTGATGTATGTCAGTACTCTCATCGAGATATGTTGCAATATCCATCTTATCAGCACTCATGAAATCAAGAGGCGAATCCTGCAATATGATCCCCATCACTCCATTGTAGGCTGCGGAATTTCGTGTTTGCATCGACAATAAGCGTCTTGGTTGAAAGTTGGCTCTTATCACAGTGTCAGGGATGCCCTTACCGTCAATTTGGTCAAAGACTCCTGTAATGTCGAGCGCATATCTCGATTCATTCGCACCTCCATACAATTCGCCAAAAACTCCACACCAATACCAGTGTGCGATTATATCCTTGTTTGTCTGAATAGCGAGATTGATATTCGCATCATCTGCATAAGCGAATATAGCTGCCAATGGTACCAATTGTGACGTATATGGTAGGTTTTGAGCAGAGAAAACTCCTTGATTGATTAAGAAGCTGGCAGCTTTGATAAATCCGGATACAAGAATATCGCGGTTAGCTTTGTAGTCAGAAAGATCAAGTCTTAAAACGTCGCGTTTCTTACATGTAACCACTCCCGACCCTGCTCTATAACTCTTGTAGTTCACAAGTAATGCCATTGCTGTCAGGAACGTGGTATTCTCTACGACTTTTAGCAAATCTCCCTGCTTGGTACCTGTAAATGTTTTGGAAATCTTTTCCCAATCTTTACGGAGATTAAACTCATCAGCGGCAAAAGTTGCCGTCACAAGCTCAAAGACTGTCAATTTGACACCGCCTGTATTGACGTTCTCAAAGATTTGACAAACTGCTTCCTTTGAGGTATCCTTGCTTACTGTTATTACCGGGATTTTATATGAAATGATATTGGAAAGAATCTCGGCATCAAACTTATCAAATAGGTCGAGAATCCCATCACCATGATATCGGGCAAGCCCACGTTCCCATTTTCGTATTTCCGAGGATGTGAGGGTAATGTTCAATGGGAACATCAGATTCTTATATTCTTGCTCTGTTGTAGTAAGGTCAAGAATTATGTCTCGCCCGATGTTGTCGGTCTTGATTTTTTTCTCGTTGATTGAGATAATGGCGTCAAGCCTATCTTCATTTGGGTCAAGTGCCTTTCTGATATCAAGGTAATAGTACCGCTCTATTTTCTTCTCTCTGCTTGTCGGCAGACACGTTTTGACCGGCTCTTGGCTTTTGAATACCTGGAATAAAGTCGTAAGACGTTGCTGTCCATCAAGCACGAGATGATCAGGGGCTACGGCTTTAGTTTGGTCCACCCCCGTAAATGTACGATGGGTGAACCTTACAGAACCACCGCCTGTTTCAAGGAACATGGCAGCTCCCATAGGGAAGCCGGAAGATATTGATTCGATGAGTTTGCATATTTTCTCATCATCCCAAACCCATGAACGTTGGAAATCCGGTAACTGGGCTTTGCCACTTTCAACGAGACCCAGCAAGTCTGTTAAGTCTCTGTCGTTAGAATGTACTGCCATCAGAATCCCTCCTCAAAAGAACCACGTTTGTCTTTTCCGGATGCTTCCTCCAAGAGAACAAACTCCTTCGCAAGGAATGAACCGATTTTGTCTTTCTTCCATGTCTTTTCGTAAGGCTGGTCTCCGTCTAATTCAATTCGTATTTTGGCTACACCTTCAGTAGAAAGCATATTTATGTCGTCAGAGGAGACCTTGTAAGGTAGATTAATTGTGAATGTCTTTATGATTGCACCACCGATCGACTTTACCTTTCCGAGATCATCTTCAGTAGGTTGGCTGGAGAATCCTTCAAGAGTAAGTACGTTCCCCTTTTGTGTTTTGACAAGCATCCTTGCATTGGCAGGGGCTGTAATAGGTTTGCTTGATTGTAGCGACGCATCCAAGAAATAGGTTATGTCACCATCCTTGACTGCTGACGACATAGACAATGACAGTACAATCTTGTCAGAAAAGCTACGGAATGTCTCAGAAGAACATCCGATAAATCTGAGACCGTCAGCCTCGATCTTGTCGTAGCTGATTTTCTGTGCTGATGCAGCAAGTGATACCAACGTTGTCATCACGATTAAGAACATCTTTTTCATGCGGTGTGGTGTTAATGTTTATGATTTATCATCACTCGCTGCGACACAACAAAAGCGTGGACTTACTATGCACTTCCGAGGTATCGCCAAACACCTGTCTTACACGCACGAGTTAGTCCACGCTGTGAGCGCAGACGTTAACCGTTTGCTCGTGTAAGACTGGTTTGGAAATTGGCGATTTCGGAAGTAGCCTACAAGCTAACGCTTATGTATGTTATCGTGTGGTCACACAATGAGACCGACAACGAGTATTTCAATGTGCAAAGTTAGTCAAAAATACTGAAATGACGAATATTACACCTAAACAAATTTGCATATTTGATAATGCTCAATCAATATTTTCCGAACTAAAAATTTTGTCAAACGAAATTTTATTGCTAAATTTGCAATACTAAAACACAACAACCGAAGATGAGGATATTTACTGAAAAGCCTTTGAAAGATTATGCTGACCGCCATCCGGAAGCCAGGTCAGCCATCCAGGATTGGATTAAAAAAGTGAAAAGCAGCCAATGGAGGACGCTTGCTGACATAAAAGACACTTTCAACTCTGTTGACTATGTGGGTAATCAGCATTATGTCTTCAATATCAAGGGCAACGATTATCGGTTGGTAGTTGTTGTACAGTTTAGACCGCAGTTTGTCTATATTCGCTTTATAGGCACACATGCAGAGTATGACAGAATTGATTGTTCCACCATCTAATAGTATATTGATATGACAAAGATTGAAAATGAAAGCCAGTATGAATGGGCCGTTGCAAGGGTGGAGCAGCTGCTCCCTCTCGTCAACGATGAAACACCGGAGACAGACTCCAACTATATCGAGTTGGTTCTTCTTTCAAATCTCGTCGCCGATTATTCCGAGGCTCACTATGCTGTCGGAGACCCGACGCTTGTTGATGTAATCAAGCTTCGCATGTATGAGATGGGACTGAATCAGGCTTCTCTTGCGAAATTGATTGGCGTAAGCCCTTCGCGGGTTTGCTCGTACCTATCCGGCAAGAGTGAACCGACCCTGCAAGTCGGGCGAGTTATCAGCAAGAAGCTCGACATCGCACCCTCTATCGTTCTCGGCGTGTAAAAATCGACAAGGAGTTACATCCTTATAAAATAAGTTAGTAAAAGTGCATCCAAATTGGGTGTACTTTTATTTTTTTTGCCTAATTGATAATGCAAACAATGATTATATCATATCAAAATTTGTATAATTGATAATTTTGTCGTAATTTTGCAGTAAAGACCGCAATCAATGGAAAAAGAACGAAAAAGGATATTGGTCATTGCACCTCATGCTGATGATGAGGTGCTTGGCTGCGGAGGATACCTCCTCCATCAAAAGGCGTTGGGTGCTGACATTATGATTATCATCGGCACTATCGGAGGCAGAGACAAACGTCAGAGCTTTAAGACAAGATTCTCTGAGTTCAAAGAGGTATGCAAAGCCCTTAATGCAAAGAGCGTTATACTGTTCATTGATAGGGACGCAAGGTTGGATACCATCCCGTCATTTAACATTACATGTAATCTTGACCAACAGATTGACAGTTTCCGACCGGATGAGGTCTTCATCAACTATCGCAGTCTGCATCAAGACCACATCAAAATGTACGATTGCGCTCTTGCCTCCATGCGTCTGCGAGAGGGCTATGCTCCAAGAATGGTTGCTTTGTACGAATATCCTTTCGCCACGACCCAAGTTGGTCCCATCGGAGGCGGGTTCATGTATCACGATATTACAGACTGCATAGATGGAAAGGTAGGGCTTTTTGAATTATATGGCTCTCAAATCCGGCAAACTCCTTCACCGCTGAACAGCGAGGGTATCAAGGCTCTCGCTCGTATCCGTGGGGTTGAATGTGGGGTTGGCTATGCTGAAAAGTTCTACGTTCAAAAGGCAATGCTATGAAGTATATCGTATTTGAGGCAGGGAGCCGCGCAGGGTTCTCTGCTGAAATGTTTTTCCGGGCATGGATGCAGAATAATCCAAACGCCAACGTAAGCCTTGTGCTTGCAGATTCCGATTTCACCTTTACTGCGGTTCCGTCTGACTTCCCAATTCTACGCAAGTATGCTACACAAGCCGAAGCAATGGTTGGTAAGCTCGGGGTCAGAGTATTCCCCGGCGATGAGCTGACCCGTCAAAGGAACGAAGCGGTCAGAGTTGCAAGTTCAGTGGATTTGTGTTCCAAAGTCCATGAATGGTACTACGACAAGTCCTCTGTTAATTGCTTCCTCCAAGAGAACATCGGAGATGAAAGTTTTATAAAGATTCCGAAGACATTCCATATCAATGACGTGTGTGTAAAGCCTAATAGCTTGTCGGCCGGCTCCAAGGAAATCATGTTCTTCGACAACGCCTGCGTATCAGAAAGGATCAGGATTGCCAAAGAATACGTTGTCGATGTCCTTGAACCGAAGCATAAGGAGTATCGGATATTTGCCCGTGAAGTCAAACTCCGCAATGGGTACGACAAGTATATCCGGTTGCTCCCCGATACACATAAACTCGTGGCTGCTGTCCGTCAGTTCATCGAATTGATTAACACGAAAATGATGTGCACTGATTTCCACCTGTTCCATGATATTTTCCATTTGCAGATAGCGGAAGATGTGGACGGGCAGTTCTATTTCATCGAGGCATCGAAAAGAATCTCCGGCAGTTCAATAGTCAACCTGTTCAAGGGGTTCAATCCCTTTGATGTATTAGAGGGCACCGAACCGGCCCACTACGATGTCGGGTATCTCGATGATGTCTGGTTTAGATTTGAAGACATGATATCTCATCTTTCGACCGTGATATGAAAAAGTACGATTACTTGATTGTTGGTGCAGGACTTGCCGGAGCATTATGTGCCTATCGCTATGGGACAATGCTTGGCAAGTCTTGTGCGGTTTTAGAGAAAAAGCCACATATCGGAGGGTACTGCTATTCATCTAACGAACACGGGATAGAAGTCCACAAGTATGGCGCCCACATCTTCAGGACCGACAAAAAGGAAGTCTGGGATTTCGTCAACAGCATCTGTGAATTTATTCCGTTTGTCAATTCCCCGGTCGCAAACTATAAAGGAAAACTGTTCAATCTGCCATTCAATATGAACACGTTCCATCAGTTGTTTGGTGTCACCACTCCCGCTGAAGCTGTTGAGGCTATCAATAGAGACAAGGTATTGTCGAATGATAGTACATATCCGAGCATGGAGGCAGTCGTCTTATCCCAGGTCGGACGTACAATCTACGAGAAATTGATTAAAGGATATTCGGAAAAGCAATGGGGGAGACCCTGCGATCAGTTGCCTCCCGATACAATGGCACACGTCCCCCTCAGAATGACGTTTGACAATAATTATTATGATGTCAAGTATCAAGGCATCCCCGAATGTGGGTATACTGAATTTTTGGAACGGCTGCTGTCATATGCAGACTTGTATCTACGGACTGATTTTTTTGAATGTCGCAAGAAATGGAAAGACATTGCAGAACACATCATCTACACCGGCCGTATCGATGAATATTTCGATTTCTGCTATGGAGAGCTGGAGTATCGCTCAGTCCGCTTTGAACATAAATGGTTGCCGGAAGAAAGCAACCATCAAGGCGTAGCGGTTGTCAATTTCACTGACACTGACCCTCGATACACCCGATGCATTGAGCATAAGCATTTTCTCCGCTCACAGAGAAATGTAAGCGGCACAATCATTTCGTATGAATATCCGTGTCTTCCATGCAAAGGAGTGGCCCCCATATATCCTGTACGCAATGAAAAGAATCTGTCAATCTTCAATCGGTATAAGGAACTCGCCGACAAGGAAAGCAATGTCACGTTCTTCGGTCAGTTGGCAGATTATCAGTCATACAATATGAGCCATTTAGTTGAAAAAATATTATGAGCGAAGAAAAGCCTAAAAGAAGAATTGATGTCGTCACCAAGGTCGTATCGGTCTTGAAAGACGAACTCGGTAATCCGAGAAAGATTACTCGCAAGAAAGCCACAGAACTCCAGAAATCGCTTGAAACTCTCGGAGACTTCGGCATCATCGTTATTGATGAGAACGACAACATCATTTCCGGTCATCAGCGAGTAGATGCCCTCCAGTCACTTTATGGAGATGACCACGAGGTTCTCTGCAAGCAGTTGATTGGCTACTCAAAGCCGGAGTTGAAAGCAATCAACATCAAAGCGAACACTCATTCCGGCGATTGGGATTTGGATAAACTTGCTGAATGGACTGCTGACCTCCATGTCGATCTTGGTCTCGACCTCCCCAATCAGCTTGACCCCCACGAAGATGTCAAGATAAAAGATATGGAGTTGATTCCATACGAGAAATACGACTATGTTATGATAGTCTGCAAAAATGAGGTTGACTACATGAACTTGACCCAGGCTCTTGGCATTGACGGCAAAAAGGTTGTCGTTTGTAAGACCAAGTCCGGAGAACGAAAGATTAAGGCCCGTGCTATATGGTACGACCAAATGAAAGCTCAAATCGTCCCAAAAGAAGTTAGCCATGAAGAATGAAGTTAACATCCTCCTAACGTGTTCATCGTTTCACGCAGTAGGAATTATCGACTGCCTCAAGCATAACCCTGATTTGGTGCCTGTCAGGGTCTATGTAGCTAATCATTGTGCCGCAGACCTCCCTCCCGAAGACTGCTGTGACGGTACCTTTGTCGCCCCCTCATTGACCAGCGGAAGCTACATCCCCTGGCTGTTGAGTATGTGTGTATTATTCAAGATAGACGTCATATTCCCGACATCATCCCTTGAACTTGAACTGATGGCTTCTCGCAAGGATGATTTTGAGAAAATTGGAGTGCAGGTTTCGGTATCGTCCCTCCAATCGGTCCAGATAGCTGGCGACAAGATTAAGTCGTGGGAATCGTTCTCACGATTCATGCCCCGTCAGGTTGTCGCCAACAATGCCAATGATGTCCTTGAGTTCTCTCGGGAAGTCAAAAGCATCTGCTGTAAGCCGGTCAACCTTTGTGGTGGCAAGGGATTCGCTGTTGTTGATGAAGAAAAGGCAACAGAGGTATCATTATTCCATGCCTATGGCAAGAAGCACTACATCTCGTTATGGCAATTATGCAAAGCTGTCGAGAAATGTGCATCTCCTATGATCTTGCAAGAGTATCACGAGGGAATGGACTATGTAGCCGGGGCACTCGCTGCCAATGGCAAGATGACACATTTCTGCGGCTGCTTCGCCTCCAAACTTGAATTTGGGGCTACCGTTGCCGGGGAAATTCAACCCTGCGAGAAAGCCCAGGAAATCGCTCAAAAGGTGATTGAAGGACTCGGTATAGACGGCAATGTCGGATTTGACTTCATTGTCAAGGATGATGGCACCGTCTTGCTTGTTGACATCAATCTTCGAGTAAACGCCACGGTTCAGTTCTATGCTAAGGCAGGGCTTAATATGCCTTGGCTTCGTGTCAAGCAGCTACTTGGATCCGATGTGTCCGATGAACAGCCCGAAATTGACTACGGGCTGCAGATAGTCAAATATTTTGCCGCACACTATTTCCACGAGTAAGATGAAAGATTTTTCAGTTCTTATGACCTCTTGCTCTCCACGCAAGAATGGTTTAATACATTGCCTCAAAGATAACGGAGACGGTGTGAATGTCAAAGTTTACTGCACCAACTGTCGGGAAGAAGAACTGCCGAGCCCTAACGTATGTGATGGCGCATATCTCGTACCTCGCAATGATGCCCCCGATTACATAGATGTACTCCTGCATCTTTGTAATATGTTGGAGGTTGATATCCTCATGCCTCGACTATCAAGTGAGCTTGAGGTTATCTCCAGGAATAAGCATCGTTTCGCACAAATTGGCGTAAAGGTGGCTGTTACCGATTATGATGGTCTTGTCATTGCCAATGATAAGAATCAGCTTTATTCTCTTTATGGAGACCTCATGCCAATGCAAATGGTCGGAAGCTCCTCCAAGGATGTCGAAGAGTTTGCCAAACGCTATCCTCAGTTTTGTTGCAAGCTACCTCATTCCTCCGGTGCCGCCGGCTTCGCCATTGTCGATGACAAGCTCTGCGACAAGGTAAATTTGTTCCACGCTTACGGATACAAGCATTACATCTCAAAAGACCATCTATGCCGTATCGTAGAAAATCAGAAGCTCGACTACATTCTTCAGGAGCTTGTTGATGGATATGATTACACCGTCTCGCTCATCGCTGACCACGGAGTGATAACCCACATGGTCGGTTATGTCGGCTATGAAATGGAGTTCTCCTGCATCATGTGCGGAGAGGTCAAACCCAATGACGAGGCTTTCAAAATAGCCACTCGCATTGTGAAAGACCTCCGGCTTGATGGCAACATCGGCATAGACTTCATTTTGCGTCACGATGGATCTGTTGTCCTCCTTGAAGTAAATCCTCGAATGAACGCTTCTCTGCCCTTTGTAGCCAAGGCCGGGTGCAATATGCCATATCTCCAATGCAAACGACTCCTGGGCTACGATATACGCTCTGAGGGGCAGGAAATACAAGTAGGTCTGAAAATGAGAAAAAACTATGTCTCAGAATATTTCTTTTAATTTCTATGTGATGTCGTATCGACGTGCCGATTCGATACTCACAAAGCACTGTTTGAATAACTGCACCTACGTTGTCAGGGAGTGCGAAGCGGAAGCCTATCGGAAAGCCGGCATAGATGATATGCTTGTCATACCATCTAATGCAACCCTCAAATGCGGTGCCCCCGTGGATTGCTTCTCTGCTACGTTCCATTGGATTGTGGAGAACACTCCGGAAGACGTAATCGCCATCCTCGATGACGATATTCAATCGTTTAAGTATCGCCGGGATATAGCCATCGACATTTTCAAGGAGTATAAGAACCCTAAGGATATCGTCGAAGACGAAATTATGCGTCTGGCTCAGATTACGGTAGATTTGAATATCGGTATGCTGTTCACCCAGCCTGCGTATCAGCTATACAACTATACCCAGGAGTTCTGCTTCAAGGGCATGATTGGCTCCACTCGCATCGTCAATAAAGCCGCGTGGAAAGTCAAGTATGATGTCGAGGACTATTGCATGTCCGATATTGATATGGTGTTCCAGGAATTGCTGATGAACCGCATCATCCTCCAGCCCCGGTATTTCCACGGAGTTACACCACCTCTGCTCACCAATGACGGAGGCACCACATATCACTCCGATGTATTGCATAAGTTCCACCTCGCAATGAAAAACAAGTGGGGTCGTTATTACCACTTTGATTACAAAAAGAATCAAACTGCAATTAATGTAAAACGATAGTAAGGCATTGGTTTTAAGCTTGTTAAATTTGTATATCTCATTTATTATGAGTATCTTTGCATAACAAAATAACATCTAAAATGTCAGATATGCTCTTTACACGAAATGGGCACAATATGTTCGATGTGTCATCTCTCATTCAGAAAGCTCTGCGCAGAGGAGACATGGAGAACGCTTGTTATGCTGCTCATGAAATGATGTGGAAATATCGACCGTATCTTTGGACCAGGCTTCTCATCACATCGGCAGAAGACTGTTTTGATCTTGTCACGGGTCGAGTTCTGCATCTGAAGAAATTGGATTTGGATTGCAAAGATACTCTCAATACCTCTTATCTTTCGGAGGCAGTCAATCTGCTCGTCAGAGTTAGAAAGAATCGTGATGCAGATTTCTTTGCCTGCAATCTATTGTATAGCCGGGAGAAGAAAGATTTTCCAATGGGGAATGGTCAGCTTGTGACAAGGCACGGACATGACCTTAGGGAAATGACTTTCATATTGAAAAAGGCAATACTTGACTGCGATGAAGAAACAATCGGCTATGTAGCGAATGAGATTCGGTGTTGGTATCGAAAGTTGTTCTGGGTAGTCGCCAAGGATGTAGCGAGAACTATCGGTTCAGATTTGGTAGCACGAGAGGTCATCGGTTTAATGGAGGCAGACCTCGCTCAGAATCCCAAGTCAAGCTCATGTATCTTCATCACTAAAGCCATAGTGTCCTTTATGAGGGTCATCCAGGCAGGTTCTGATGAGATATTCTCGTACCCCGATATGAGAGTGGTATATGACGTTATGAAATTCTCAGAACCGAGGTCATTGCCGGAATACACCTATGATTGTCATACCCGCAAAGGTAAGGCAATAGGTCTTGACGGAGATGATTTCATCATAACTGAACAATCATCATTGCGTCCATTCCAACCTGGAATGTATGATGATCTTGATTGGGTCAATTCACGCAAATGGAGAACTGAGGGGCGAGGACATGATTTCAACACGCCCAAGTTACCTCGAAAGTTATTGGATGATGCCAACAATGGCATTTTCCCAACATCACTTTTTGATATATGATACAGATAAAAGACATCAAGACCCCCGTCTATGTATATGACGGCAGGGCTCTCGAAAAGAATATCTCTGATATGCTTCAGATAGTACAATCGTATTATCCGAAATTCCGCATAGGATATAGCTACAAGACGAATTATTTCCCCGGCTTCCTACGAATCGCCAAAGAACATGGGCTGTATGCTGAGATTGTCTCCCAGGACGAATATTGGCTTGCCAAGGATGTTGGAAATATTGATAGCAACATCATCTACAACGGTGTGATTGATGATTTAGCTAATAAACTATTCGTAGCCCATGCAGGTGGCATTGTCAATATCGAGAATATGGCTGAAATGCGCAAGTTCATTGATTATACCAATGACAACATGGTTAAGCTTGAGGTCGGCATAAGAGTGAACTTTGATGTCGGCAATGGATTGATTTCTCGATTCGGCATTGATGTCGATAGCAAGGACTTTGAATGGCTCGCCAATCCATCCAATCATCCGTACTTGACTTTCAAGTGCGTTCATTTCCACCTCGGTGGTGCCAGGGCTCCGGAATACTTTCGCGCTCGCGTAAGAAAGACCGTTGAGATTGCACGTATGCTCGGTGCCAGGATTGTTGACATAGGAGGAAACATATACGGTCGTATGGGTGACGATTTCAAGGCTCAGCTTCCGTTTGAGGCACCCTCCCTTGAGGATGTATGTACTGCCATAGGTCAAGAGATGCAATCCGTATGCCCGGACAATGACATTGAACTTATTGCTGAATGTGGTTCTCCTCTTGTGTCTGACGCAATGCACCTCCTTACAACTATCACCAATGTTCATAGTGTCCGAGGTCAGACATTCCTAACGTGCGACTGCCGAAATACTGATGCTGGATGGAGTATATCAAAGTATGATCCGTCAAGGGAGTATTTTGGAATTGATAAGAACACCGTCCATGATGCAATCGTATGTGGCTGTGAATGTCGTGAGAAAGACATATTGATTCGCAAGTACACCGGTCCTGCCGATATTGGCGGTAAACTCATGATACGCAATGTAGGCTCGTATTCATACAGCGTAGTAAACAACTTCATATCCCCAGGATGTCATAAGTGCATCCCCATTGAATCTATTATTTTCTGAGATTTGATTAGTCTGCCCCGTTAATTAGTTCCGAGCGTTGTCGTCTTGTATGGCAACGCTCGTTCTCTCATCATCTAATTTGCACTAAAGATAACGCATAAAAAATACGTAACGCACTGAAAATAAATTGATTAATGTATTGCCAATCAATAACTTATAGTTATCTTTGTATATAAAAAAACAATCTCAGATAACAAAGAAAAGAAGAAGATATGAAAGTAAATCGTCGCTCCATAATGAACCACATTTACCGGGAAATCTCAGATATGACCTCGCATATCTATCGAGATGATGATTGGTTGGCAGTTGATGTCCTCATCAGGAAGATTCGCAACGTGCTTTCCATCATCAATGATGACCTCAAGCTCATCGTTTCGGTTCACGATGATGGCTACAGGACATCCAAAGATGGCATGAGCAAGTGCAAGGAATACGCTCTCTCTATCGAAATCGAAAACAAGGAGATTATCGGTGGCACATTGACTGCTCATGCGGCCGGCAGTGTCACAGACCCGTTTGACCGCTACGATATGACGGTTGTACTTTGGAACGGTTGTACTTTGGAACGCTTAATTTTTCTGATTATGAAAGTATATCTGCTTTATTCCGGAAATGTTTGGTTGGAGAATACATCCCTCCAACTCCATGCTGTATGCTCAACATTTGAGAAAGCCTGTGAGTTGGCGAACATCGATTCCCAGGAGTATGACCCTCTTACTGAAGAAAATTGTGACGAATTGAAATCTAACCGCTCCACTTTCGGACGGGACACGAATTACCTCATCTGCGAGGTTACGATGGATGAACTTGATTCGTAACCAATATTTTGCATCAAAGATAACGATTAAAATATACGCAAGTAACTGAAAATAAATGAGTTAAAATTTTGCCAACTCAACTATTATCGTTAACTTTGAATATCCAAAATAACCTCTTAAACAACGAAAAAGATGATGACACTTGAAGCTCTCCGTAAGCAAACAATAAAAGACCTTGTCTCATACTACAAGATGTATCAAGACGAATGGATTACAGAAGAAAGGTGGATTGGTCGCAGGGATATGGCAACCGACATCTTTGGTCAAGATGAAGAATCACGCAAGGCATTCATCTCCGACCTCAAAAAGGCAATTCAAGAAGCCGTCATTAAATAAGAACTCGCTTAGATGCAAATAAGATTGAATAACCATAAAATAACCAGTAATGGAAGAAAAAATTGTAAAGGCGCTATACAATGATATAGCCAGCAAGGACACCATTCGACCGCTGATGACGGGTGTCCACTTCGAGGAAAAGCGTTGTTACGCTACCGACACCAAAGTATTGGTCGTTTACAATCAGGGAGACAGCCGCTTCGCCGGCAAGACCCTCGATGCGAATGGTCAGGCTCTCGATGGTGCTTACCCGAACATCGACCGAGTAATCCCCAAACAGGAAACCAACCTGTTCAAAGGCGATTTATCTCAGTTATACCGCGCATTGGCATGGTGGGGCAAGCAGAAAGATTCTCATCCAGACGACCGAGTTGTTATCGGAGATCAGACGTTCACTATCAGCGCACTCAAACGTCTGCTTGGAATCTTCGGCATCACCTCTGAATATGGCACGGCAAAGATGTGGCTGAATGAACAGGCCAGACCGACCAAGATTGTCAGCGATACATTCACGACAATCATCATGCCATGTACTCCATGCCCAGTGGAGGACATTGATGACATCCGTAGCTTCGATTCTCCGGTCACGGTATCTTATGCCAACCTCATCAATACGTTTGCACTTGAAAGTAGCAAGCCTAAAGAATCCACCCCCTCCGCCTTTGATTGGCTCAAAATGTAAAACCTAAAAACAAGACTAAAGATGCACCAAGTAAGAGATATTAAGCTCGCCGAAATCACCACGAGCGCACTGAACCCGAGAAAGACATTTGACCAGACCGAAATCGAAGAACTGGCCCAAAGTATCAAGGAGAATGGTCTTATCAACGCCATTACCCTCCGCAAAGTTAAAGCCGACAATGGCATCAAGTACGAGGTTGTCTGCGGTGAACGTCGCTATCGCGCAGTCAAGTTCCTTGGCTTAGATACCATTCAAGCTGTAGTCAAGGAACTTGATGACAAGCAGGCATTCGCTTGTATGGTAATCGAGAACCTGCAACGCAAGGATATCGACCCGCTTGAAGAAGCCGCCGCCATCCGCTATCTCTACAAGGAGAGCGAAGTCCCGGTCAAGGAAATTGCCAAGATTATCGGCAAAAGTCAGAGCTTCGTTGTCGGCCGCATTCAGTTGAACAACATATCCGAGGAGTTTGTGGCTCTGCTCCGTGACGGTACTGTTAATCTCTCCCATATCCAGGAGATAGCCAAGCTGACCAAGGAACAGCAGGCTACGCTCCTTGAAAGTTGCTTCCAGCCCGCTCAGATTGAACGATGGAACTTCAAGACCCTCTCGCTCGACACCATCAAGGAATGGATTGATGAGCATGTGATGTGTCACATCACTATGGCAAAGTTTGACCCTGCCGACGACACATACAAGGCTTGCAAGGCGTGTGGCGGCTGTAAGTTCAACACCGCTACAAGGGTATCGTTCAAGGACACCGACAATCCTCGTTGCATGAAGCAAGAGCTGTTCCGTGCAAAGAACCAGGAAGCAATTCTCCGCAGGGCGAAAGACCTCGGCTTCCCTGTCGTGTATGCCGGCACCACCGAGGAGAACAAAAGTATCATAGCAGCCGCGCAGGAATTTCTGCTGTACCCTCAGCCCCTCGGCAAACGAGAGTACCTTATCGAGCCGACACCTCCGGCAGAAGACAGCGACCCCAATGACAAGCGCTACCTCAAGCGTCTCGCCAACTATCAACGAGTGCGTGACGTCTTTGAAGACAACATCAATCACGGGATAGTCATCAAGGTCTTCGAGATAAGCTACAATGGCATCCTGTCCGGCGAAGTCAAGTATTTGTTCAACCTGCAATCGGATGAGGTCGGAAAGGTCGAAGAATCCGATGCAATCAACGCTGAACGTCTGACGATGTACAAGACTGAGCTTAGAGCCGCAGACGAAGCGAAGAGGGTGGAACGAGTAGAACGTCAGAGGGCATTTATGGAGACTGCCACATACGCCGCCAAGCAGGAATCGTTTGACGATACCGAGGAAAGTATATTCCTCGCCCTGCTCGTAAGCCGCCTCTCGCAAGAGTTCCGCAAAAGCATCGGCATGGACTACGAAAGTGCCATCGACATCACCACTGCATTTGACAAGCTCAATGCCAACAAGGATGCGATCATGAGAGAGTTCATCCGCACCATGCTTTCCGACAAGTCGGTTGGATACTCGTCCGGCTTCGCAGCACTCCTTGACCTCGCCCTCCGTCATAATTTCACCTCCGATATGGAAGCCATCGATACCAAGCTGGCTGAAGACTACGACCAAAAGCGCAAGGAGTACGAATCCCGAATTGCAGAACTTGAAAAAGAACTGCAATCAAAGAATCCCTCTGAAGAAACATCCTCAGAAGAAGCTGAGCCAGCTTCCAATTCAGAAGCACCTGCTGAATCGGAAATATCCCCGGAATCCTCAGTGCAGCCTAAGACGGAAGAAACTGTTGTAGCTTAATCATCATAATGGGAAATGTCGGGTGAATTCAATTGTAATCGCCCGATATTTTTCTTGCAAAATCTGTGCAAGCAACTGAAAATAAATGCTTTAACGCATTGTAATTCAGTTTTTTATTGTTAACTTTGAATATACAAAAACAACCCAAAGTTAAACGAAAAAGATGATGAAGATGAAAGTTAACAAGTCAAAGTTGTTCAAGGTTGCTTACGCAATCCTCCGCAAGGCACAGGCTTCTACGTTCTCCGAAGCGCTCAAGGCAGCTTGGAAAGCCATGAAAGTATATACCTCAATGCTCACCGGCAAAGTGGAGTTCACCTTCCGCAAGGTCAATGGAGAAATCCGCAAGGCTGTCGGAACGCTTTACAACCTCGACTATATAGCCACAGGCTCGGGCATTCAGTCAGACAAAAACGCAGATGTTATCTGCTTTTGGGACTGCGACAAGAACGCTTTTCGCTCATTCAAGGCATCAACTCTCATCTAATCTGAAAAGAGATATGAAACATACTTATGAACAAATAGAAGAAGCCTTTAGGCTCCGAGACGGTGGCAAATATCGATTGCTTTTACAGCGTCAGATAAATGGTCTCAAGTGCCGTGCCTACGCAAGAATCGTACTCCTGGATGATGTTGAATATTGGAACGTTGACTATGAAGTAAAAGACCATCAGCCCATCGAATCTTTAGTGAAGAAGATGTTCGACATCATCAGCGAGAAAATCGACATGAATCCCGAAAAGTTCCGCAACGTGGTTTTGTGGAGATATTAAGAACCCCTAAGTATGCAAATAAGATGATAAGAATCTCAGTCTATAAATCCTCAAAGAAGCTATATGGAAGGATATTCGGAGACGAGGACACAGCGGCAGCTTACCTGTATGGTGTAATTGACATCATCGGGGAAGCAACCTCCGGCGCACTAAAAGAATATAGCTTTCAAGAAATAAGGAACGAGTTGTACGTTCTTCAGAACCATAATGAAGGCAATACACCTATCGAGATAAGCGATGGCACCGAGTATAGAATACTCATTTATAACACTGAATCCTGTTTTCAAGATCCGGAAATATGACCCTCACCGAAGAACAGATACAAGCCATCATCGACGATGCCGTACTGAAGCTTCAAACAGCTATCGATGATATGTACGAAGGCGACTACTCCGACTTTGAATATTATGAGGACGAGGAGGGTCATTGCTACGATTTTGGCTCTCATACTTGTAAGGGGACTTTGGAGGAGATTTGTCTTGATACGTTGCCCGGCATCAATAAGGATGAATCTGACATTAGCATCACAGCAGATTATTGCCTCGATATTGATTTCCATGATGATTATGATCCTGGGGACTATTGGACCCCACCGGCAGGCGGTATAGAGATAGATAAAGTCGAAGCATACATCACTGAAATTGACATTGACATTGAGATCTTAAATCCTCAGTCCGGAGAATACGAAAGCATTGAAATCCCCGAGAGTTTAGTTACTCGAATTATCAAGGATGCCAATGAAAAAGTTGGCTTAAAATCTAAAAGCAACGTAGCATGAGTGACGAATTTGATTTTAAGGAATTAGCCGAAAAGCTGGCTGAACATTTGGTTTCGTTAAATCAACTGAAAGACAACGCCAATGGCAAGTGGATGGTCGTTTCCAAAGGCCATGTGTATGTAGGCGATGGCAATGGAATTAACCACACTGGATTAGACATCAGAGGTGTGTATCATCAGAACTATGTAGAGTTCGATTCATTCGATGAGGCTCAGCGTCATATAAACCCATACCTCACCTACGGAGACGGTAAACCTATCATCTCCAAACCGATTGAAGCCACGGTGTTCTATGCCGAGGAAATCAAGACGATAGAAGAACTCCTTTTGCTCCTTCGTAAGCATCTCGGGCTATGAAGATATACGTTATATTTGATACTGACGGATGTGTTTATGCCGCATATCGCAATAGAGATGATGCCGTTAACCATTTATACCAATTGCACGATAAGATTGCGGCATCGCCAAATTTCTCAGGCGTTGGAATCGCGAAGAATCACTTGTGGTGGGAGTCCGACTGCGAAGAACAGCACGTCATCATGAAAGAAGTCGAATTACGATGAACTGACACGAAAAGTGCTGACCTATAGCAACAGCGGTCAGTTATCACCTAAGCAAATCATCATCTAATGAACGAGTGAGCCTAATCAAGGTCGCTCGTTTTTCGTTTGCTACCACCCGAAATAAGCTCGGACTGCTTGATGATTGCTTTCTTTGTTGCTATGCTTCCATTGCCGGATAGTCCAGCATGTAGCAAATAGTTTTTGCCGACACCAATGTCATCTTTTGACAACACTGAAAAGACCGCCGTGATGCTGGAAAAGTAGTAATCCTTTCTCTGTCCTTTTGGACGGGAGAATATGTGAACGTGTATGACTTTTGCCATTGTGAATATTCCAAATAAATTGTATTTGGAATAAAATTACAGAATTAAAATCGTTTGGTCGCTGATTCCGCAACAATGTTGGTGAACCTTGGTGTTCAGCTACTTGTGGCTCATGTTATCAACCTTTTAGGCGTATTGGAGGTAACTTTGCGTCAATAAGAATTATCACGCGCAATGGCAATCCTCAAAATTTATAACGACATCGTTGGAGAAGACGAAAAGATTCAGCTCCAAATGTGGGAAGGCATTGACGGTGTATGCTTCAAGGACATTGACGAATTTATCAGCGCAATGGATAAAAATGACAATGAAATTGATATCCGCATTCATTGTCGTGGTGGCGATTGCATCGAGGGTTGGGCGATATACGACAAGCTCCGCCGCTCGAAGAAAACCATCTCATGTACCGTAGAGGGTGAATGTTCCTCAATGGCAACCATCATTCTGCTTGCTGCTCCCCTCGAAAGACGCTTCGCCTACCGAAACGCCCATTTCTGTATTCACAACCCGGCTCTCGGCTGCCCCGAAATCGATTATGCGACAAGGCTCACTGCCGATGCTCTTGAAAAGAATATCGGCCAGCTTCAGACGCAGGTTGAAGCCCTCCGGGAAGAACAGAAGAAAATCCTTAACCTGTATGTTCAGCGCACAAGCTCGTCCCGTCACGAACTCCAGGCACTGATGGATAAGGATACCTACATTTCCGCAGAACGCGCTGCGGAAATGGGCTTCATCAGTAAAACTCTGTCCCCTCTTACAGCATCGAAAACAAGAACATTTAACATCAAAAAAAATCCCGCAATGAACAAGAAAAAAGTAACCGTAGAGAAGGGTGTTCTCAACCGCCTTCTCGCTAAGGCCGGGCTCAAGAAAATCTCCGACCTTTCTATGCGCGCCCAAGTGATTACAGCTGCCGACGGCACTGAACTTACTGTAGAGCGTGAAGACGGTGACCCGCAGGTGGGCGATACCGCATCTCCCGACGGCAGCTTCGTCCTTGACGACGGCACAGAGATCGTAGTAGATGGCGGCGTTATCACTGAGATTATCGCTCCCGATGGCACAGTGACCGACGCCGGCATGGACGAAGACGAACTCATCGAGAAAGTCGAAGAACTCGAGACCGAGAACCAGGAGCTCACCGAAGAGAACGAAGAACTCAAGGAAGAGCTCGAAGCCTACAAGTCCAAGGGTGCCCGTGTCCTTTCATCCGATGAGAAAGTCATCCTCGCAAAGGTAGCCAAGGCCGGCGGTCGCAAGTGGCTCGACACTATCCTCAATTCATCGTCAACCTACACCGCATCCAACCGTCGCTTCGTCGAGACCCGCGCCGCAGGCAAACGTACCGCTGGCGAATCCACCACACAGGCCCTTATCCGCAAACAGCGTGAAGCCGCCGACGCAAAGCGCCAGGAACGCCGCAAGTGAGCCCATTCATCATCATTAAACAAACACAGTAATTATGAATTTCAGTCAGTTTACTGTTGATAATGGTGCGTTAAAGGACTTACGCGAACTCCTTTTCCTCACCCTTTTCAACAATCCCGACATAGAGCTCGTCATGACCCAGCAGACCGGCGTTTTCAATGGTCAGAAGCTTGGGTACATCGACGACATGGGTGATGTCGGTGAAAACCAATCCGGCTGTAATCCGACCTACAAGAACGTCAATGTCAACGGCATTGAGAAAACGTGGGAACTCGGACCGTGGCAGATTCCTCTAAAAATGTGCTACGATGAGCTGGAAAACACCCTCGCCAAATATGGCCTCGATTGGGGCACAGACGTCGCCAACCTTACGGACACCCCGTATTGGAATGAGATTCTCATTCCCCTGCTCCAACGTGCAATGCTTGAGATGTATTGGCGTATCACTTTCTTCGGAGACAAAGATGCCAATAATATCGCCGACAGCGGTCTGCTCACAGCAGGCATCAATCCCAAGCTATTCACCATGTGCGATGGCTTCTTCAAGCGCTTCAAGGCAATCACTGCCGCAAATCCGCATCAACTAACCGCTATCGCTGCCAACTCTGCCAAGGATGGCTCGGCTACACCTAAAGTGACTTATGCTTCGCAGAAAGCTGCTATCCGAGCAGAAGGTGTCGCTGTCGGTATCGTCGATGACCTCCTCTCGGACGGCGATTCCCGCATCTTTGACAAGGAAGACCACGCCATTTTCATGACGAATTCCCTGTTCAAGGCTCTCCGCAACGATGTCAAGAGACTGCACAATCTTCAGCTCACCGTTGAGCATGTCACCGGAGGTATTCAGATGTCGAAGTACGATGGTCACAACATTGTTGTACTTGACATTTGGGACCGCATGATCAAGAAGTACGAGGATAACGGCACTTCGCTGAACTGTCCTCACCGTGCAATCCTCACATCGCCTCAGAACCTGTTCGCCGGTACCACCGCGAAGGAAGCCATCAGCGATGTGAGCGTCACCTTCGACGATGTAACCCGCCTCAACCACATCTTCGCCCAGTCGAATATCGGCACTCTCGTAGGAGAGGACGACCTCATTCAGTGTGCATTCTAAAAACGGATAAAGTATGGCTACACAAAGTTGCGATTTCAAGTTAGCCGCCGACCTTGTCGCAGATTGCGAAAACACCTCGGTCGGTGGTCTGAAGAACTACGGCTTCATCATGAACTACGATGACATAGACTTCGATTCTTGTGTTCGTGACGAGAAGAACCGCTTTATCCTTACCACGCTGGTATTGAAAACTGGCAAAAAAGGCTATCGTATGTTCGTGCCCGGAAAGACACCTTTCACGGGTACGAATACCGCGATGGCAGATGGTACTTATCGCAAGAAATTTACCAAGACTGTCAGCGTAGTAATACTCGACAATGGTCCTGATGTTGTCCGCGACATCATTGACCCTCTCGCCAACGGCAAATTTGTCATAGTCCTCGAAAACAAGTTCTCCGGCAAGGAGGGCAAGAATACTTTCCAGGTCTATGGTTTTGAGCAGGGACTTTCAGCCACCGCTCTCACTGATGACAAATATTCGGAAGAAACCGATGGCGGCTGGGCTTCGACCTTAGAGGAAAGCGGTGCCCCGTCACCTGCATTGTATCTGTTCAACGACAGCGTTGCTACCACTCGTACCTCGCTGGAGTCTATCGTAACCGGAACCTAATCAATGGAAATGGATTACGAATCTATCTCACAACGGTTAAGGGAAATGGAAAGCCGCTACAAAAACGGCTTTTCTTCTCTTGACCGTAGTTTTCTTGATAGCCTGTATTTCAAGTTGTACGGACGTGCCATAACCAACACAGGATGCAGTAACTGCTATCGAGATGCCTATATCGAAATATGTACCAAATTAAAACGAGAAAAAAAGATGTCAAAGAAATCTGATTTCCAACTGAAAGCAGGCGCTGTTATCACATTTTTCGGCTCGTCTCAGGCATATACCAACGCCAACCTCACCAATGAGGTTGCAATCCGTTATCTATCCCTCAATCCGAGCAATGAGAAAATGTTCTCGGTGCTCCCCAACGATTGGGAAAACCGCGTTGCCAATTTTTCAAAACTTGGCACCACTGATAACGCCGGTGAAACCTCAGACAAAGCTATCGAAGAACGCGATGCTAAGATTGCAGAGCTTGAAGCCACAATCGAAACGCTCAACGTCGAGAAAGCCTCTGCCGAGACTGAGCGTGACAACCTACGTGAAGAACTTGCCGAAGCCAACAAGTCGCTTGAAAAAGCACTCGCAGAAATTGATCAGCTCAACTCCGCCAAGACAGCATCCCGCTCCAAAAAGTCTAAGGCACAGTCGTCAGGCGAGGAGCCTGCTTCTACCGAATCAACCGCCCCGACCGAATCAACCGAGCAGTCTCTTGACCTCGGCGCATAATCCCCACATCACTAAGCCGAAGCTCGACAATGAACGCCAATAACGTAATAAGACCTCCAAAGCGCATTGACACCAGTTATCTGATGTCATTGAACATTCAAAGTTATGGATCTGACAATCTGTATCCACAACGCATGTTCGACCTGGTTCAGAATAGTCCGACCGGGGCTGGTTGTCTTGACCGTTATGAGACGTTCATTGAGGGCAACGGGCTTCGTGATACAAAATTCTCAGAATACGTCTGCAACCAAAAAGGTGAGACAGTCGATGATATATTCCGACTGATTTCACAAGACGTATCTATCTATCGTGGATTTGCGCTTCACGTTAATTACAATCTTGCTGCGCAGATAACCGAGCTTCAACACATCCCATTTCAGAATTGCCGTCTTGAGGAAGAAGATGAGAATGGCAAGGTGGTGTATATCAACGTACATCCCGATTGGACCGGCGAAAGCACCCGAAAAGGTAAGAAGATAACCGTTGACCGTAAGAACGTCAAGAAATTCTTCATGTTCAATCCCATCCAGGAGGTTGTATTGTCTCAGATTGAAAAGTCTGGCGGCATTGATTCCTATCAGGGTCAGATTCTTTGGGTCAGCCTTGATGGTCATTGTCAGTATCCGAAACCTATCTATGATAAGGTCGTAACTTGCCTATCTACCGATGAGGGTCTTGACAATGTCAAGTACCGAAATGTCCGCAATGGCTTCATGCTTGCCGGTATGTTCGTTCACAAGAAAGGCGTGCGATTTGAAATAGATGAGAACGGCAACACCGTGGAAAAGGAAGATGACTATGATTTCAGCAAAAGTCTCGATGTATTCCAGGGTGACACAAACTGCTGTTCTATCATGGATATAACCCTCAATGCGGAAGATGACAAGCCAGAGTTTATCAATGTAGAGGGCACCAACTATGATGCGAAATTCAACTGCACCGACCAAAGTACGGTAGAGCGCATATACTCCGCTTTTCAGCAGGAGCCATGGTACTGTATCCGCACTGGGAAACTTGGCTTTAGCGGCGATATTTTGGAGCAAGCCTACGAATACTACAACTCGGTTGTAAACAAAGAACGTAGGGCGATTTCTCGCGCTCTGAAAAGGATATTTGATTGCTGGTTTGAAATAGCTAATGCCAATGATGATTATGAGGTAGAACCGCTTCCATATGTAAGTAACAAATCAGCATCAAATGAAAAAGCACCTAATCAATCCAAATGAAGTAGTCAATGCCGGCCGCCCAATGGGTAGTAACATTGATGAAGAAAGACTGCTGGCATACATTGGCGAAGCAGAAATGATGAACATCAAGCCCGTGCTTGGTGACAAGTTATTTCATGCCCTTCTCGCTGATGAAGAAGATGCTAATGAAAAGTATGTTCAACTGCTCAATGGTGGAACATACATGGTAAACGATGAGATATATTCGTTTGCCGGACTTAAATCCACAATCTCATACTATGTTTTTGCCAAGAATGTAATGGTGGGTGATTTCCAGCCCACTCGATATGGTATGGTGATGAAAGAAAGCGATTTCTCATCTCACATCTCAACTGCGGAAAGATCCGCTTGCTATAACGACACTCTCGAAATTGCAAACTCATACCTCCAGGACTGCATAGACTACTGCAAAAGGGTTGGTATACTCTCTGATAGGATAGGTCGTGCATCCGCCTCCGGAGGTATCAAGATACGAAAAATCGGATAAATATACTAAAATGGGACTTAATAATAAAACCAATCTAAAATCACAGGCTGATGCTATTCGCCATGAAGATGGTGAAGGACGCAACACCGCCGAGCGTGTGGGTAAGGTCTTGGTCGATTTGATTGAATCTTCCGATACCTCACTTACTACAGAGGCTACACTTAGAGAGCAAAAGGACAATGCTTTGCAGTCAACTCTCAACAGCACCACGATGATTGCAGGAGATGCGCGAGATACCGCCAATGCGGCAAAGAGCACCGCCGCCAATGCTCAATCGACCGCTGATGCGGCAAAGACTATTGCCGAGGCTGCTAAGAAAGTAACCGATTCAAAAGGGATGCCTAATGGCATTGCCCCTCTTGATTCCAACGCAAAGGTTCCGGCTGCTAATCTCCCAGGATATGTAGATGATGTCATAGAGTTCAACGCTATGGCAAGTGGCATCACTCCGCAGATGATTTCAACATCTCTTAAATCAACAGATCCTGGCTGTATGGTAGTGTATGACACAGACCATAACACATTCGTATTGGCAGTCTCCAAGAATCCCGTCAACGTAGAGCAGGCTGCTGATTGGAATAAAGTATTGAGACCAATCAAGGCATTGAACACGCCATCTACTGCTATTGAGAAAGGTATCCTTTCAAACATCCTCATTAACGATTATTGGCAACTTGAAGACAATAAGGTATCTCTCATTGTCAATATGTTCACCTACTACAATAATTGGCTCGATGCTGATGCGTTTGGAAGTTTTGGCATAAATGGTCGCGCTCCCGAAAGTGGTAAGGTATATATCTGCACATCATCTAACAAGACATTCCGCTGGAGCGGTTCTGAACTTGTCACCATCGGCTCTGACTTGGCTCTTGGCAAAACTGCCGGAACTGCATTCCCCGGCGATGAAGGAGCATATATCCAAAGACTTGCTCGTGAGAACTTCAACAAGCTATATTATTTGAATATCCTGCCTTTTGATGGAATTTGGGACGGCAAGTCGCCTGCTCCCACATACGGATTATGGTATGGACCCAGTGAAACTTACGATGGTGAATTTTGCTTTCTTGAGTTTGGCGATTCTGACGTATATGAACGGTTCGGCTATGCAGTGGAGGATTATAACTCTGATGAGATTGGTCGTTCCGATCATATCTATGTGTGTGGTACAACGCTGTACCACATTGTCAATGGCAAAATGACCGAGCTTAGCGGCTCTGCCGTCGGCAACACATTCAACGTAACTGTTGAAATTCCACTTCCCGCAGGCGAGTATTATTCTGACATCACTGCCGAGACCCAAATCCACAACGTCCTCAAAGCCGTATTCGCCCAAGGTGTTGCTTCCCTCGGATTGCAAATCACCTTTGCAATCGGTCCTACCTCCTGGAAGACTTATCAGTATGTCGGCCCGAACATCACAGAGGAACAGTTCGTCAACAAACCTCTTGAAAATTGGATTGACCTCGCCGGTATGTCTGCCGGAGCAGAGACAGTAATCAATGTCGATGACCTTTGTCCCCGTTCAGAACAGGGTCTTGCTGGATATTATTCCCTTGAGACGGCTATCGAAGCCATCCTCGCCAAGCAGGCAAGCTCCGGTATCACATATGCAAAACATAATCTAATAATCACATACCGTCCGGGAGAATACAAATGTGAGACTTTCCAGTTCACTGGTGAAGTTTCAGACTTTGCCGATAAAAAACTTTGGGTAGAGTTTGGTGGCGGCGGTGGTGTCAAGACCTCTGAGAACCCCGAAAAGGATGGACCGGATGCTTTCAGCACAGGCGGCGCATACAATCTTCTACAGGAAGCCTTCGACCATCTTGAGCCCGATGAAGATGCTGAGAATCATATAATCAAAGCCATAAACAAGCGTGGTGATGAAATGGGTGAAAGCATCAAGATTCCCAAGAGCAGTGGCGGTGGATCAGTGTCCGGTTCGTCTCTGAATATCTATTTGGAGAACCCTGCTGTCTATGCCGCTTTCGGCTCTGAGATTTCGGTCTGCGCCGCCATCAAGTCAGTCTCCTTTGACGGGCAAGGCAATAATGTCACCGAAGTTCTCGGTGTCATACGTCGCCTTGAAATCATTGATGCCACATCAGGATTGACCCTATGGAGCGAAGCAATCAATCAGAACTCATCCACAAGTCCCACAAACTATTCTTTCAAGTATGACTTTACCCCATATTTCTCAGAAGCTGCCGCACGAGATTTTACCATCGTAGCGCATGACGCTGAGGGCAATGTCAAGAGACGTACCATCACCGTAACCGCCGTCGATGTGACTTGCACATCAGTCCAGACGCTCAACTACACCTCCGGCTCAACGCTTGAGGTTGGCGGGGCGAGCAAAAATCTGTTGATGTATAAGTTTGCCAACAATGTTTCCAAACTTGGTGTCAAAGTTACGACTGAAATGTTCTTCAATGGAGAATGGAAGACCCTCGGGGTTGCTACCATCACCGATAGTTACTCTCACTCCATTTCGATTGACCCATGCAACGTGTTTGGAGGCGGTGAGAAGATGGTTCACGGTTCATATCCTATCCGCATATCCGGTGAAGACGTTGCCTCCGGCGTGAAAGGCAATGTCGTATACTCTTCAATAATGTGTATTGACAGCACATCGTCACAGCCCATTGTGGCACTCCGGTTCAATGACTTCAACAACGGCACAATACGCCTGTATGATAATCTTGAAATAGAGATAGCTGCCTACACTCCCGGCAAGACCTCTACCACCGCCGAGGTATTCATTGACGGGTTATCCGCTCTCTCCACCGACCTCGGCACATCGCAGACAGAGATTGTCCGCAAGCAGATTCAAGGCTATGATACTGACGGCTCGGATTCCATCAGCTTCTATGCCAAAAGCGGAGCGAGCCAAACCAATCCCATAACCGTCATGATTGTCGGCTCCGCAATCAACGCCATTATCAAAGAGGGTGCTCTGTTTGGTTTCGACTTCGCCAGTCGATCCAACTCAGAGGTAGACCACACCATCAGCAATAATGGTTACACGCTCGATGTAATTGGCTCCAACTGGTCCTCCAACGGCTTTATCAAATATCTCAACGAGAACAGCCTCCGCATCGCCGAGAATGTCAAGGCGATACTTCCTTATGCTCCATTCGGAACCGCCGCTACCGAGCGCACCAATGGTATGGCATTCCAGTTCGCCTTTGCCACTAACAATGTCAAAGATAAGAACGCCAAACTTATGGAGTGCTATAACCCCGATTCCGGAGCAGGCTTTTACCTCTGTGGCAACGAGCTTGTGATATTCTGCAAGAACGGCACCCCAACAAGAATCACCCGTTCGTTTAAGAGCGGGGAGAAACATACGGTCGGTATAGTTGTCGAGCCGTCGAGTATAAGTGTAAAGCGCGGTACCACCGACTACTCCGCCATCAAGCTCTATATGGACGGTGAGGAAGTCGGAGCTATCGGCTATATCTCCAACTCCGGGTCAATCCTAAATCAGAAGCAAATTACATTCGATGGAACTGAAGGAGATTTCTATCTTTATTACGTCCTTGCCTACGACAGCTACTATGAATGGGCGCAGGCGTTTCAAAATTACCTCTGCAAGCTGACCGATACAGACGCGATGATTGCCGAGTATGATTCTGAAAACGTGCTCGACAATCAGAACCGCCCGTCGATGGATATGCTCAAAGAGAAAGGGTTTCCATACTATGTGGTAGTCGCTCCGCAAGCCACGTTTGACAGCTTTGATGCCGACATCGACACTAAGACCAACTTTAAGTGTACGCTGTACTACTACCACCCGACAATGCCGTGGAGGTCATTCAAGGCTGAAAACGTACGCTGGCGACGCCAGGGTACAACCTCGGCGAAGCGTCCAATCAAGAACGACCGCTTCTATCTCAAGAAAGAGAAAGGGTGGAAGATTACACCCATCTATCCCGACTACACCAACACCGATGCGCTCAAGACATACGAGCTTTTTAAAATAGGCTATGTCCGCGTAGGAGAAGACACAATCCCGGTGGCAATACTTACAGTCAAGGTTGACTACTCGGATTCATCCATGGCTAACGACTGCGGTGTATGCGACATGATGAACGCTACATTCCGCGCCCTCGGAAGTGATTATCTCACTCCGGCTCAGCGGGCTTTCGATGGCACATGGAAAAGCGGTGACGTATCCGTAACTGGGTTACAGATGAACCATTCAACAGCAAATCATCCCATTGCAGCTTTCCGTGCTACTACTGATACGTTGAGTGATGCCTGGTTCCATGCCCGAGGTAATTGGAAAGAGGATAAGGGCGAGCAAGTCGCACTCGGCTTCCAAAAGACCTCCGGCTACAACAAAGGCTGTCTGAACTACGGCGATTTCGTTGAGTTCTTCGGCAGGGCGATATTCGATGCCGCTGGAAAATTCGTGAAGCAGGAAACGCTAACGGAGATAATGGCTCGCTTCAAGGCTACGGAGGGTCTTGACACAAGCAAAACCTATCTCCTTTCGCAGTATTGCGGTCGAGATTATATTTTCATGCGTTACAGCGGTGGAGAGTGGGCCCGATGCCCCGGCTCAATGAAGCAGGTCAACGGAAAGTGGCAGATAACCGGTGATATCCTCAATCCCGTATGCGGATTTGAGCTCATTACCTATGATGGCATGGATTGGTTCATGGGTGTCAGCTCAATAGACGATATGATGGCTCCTGTTGAAACGCAGTCTTCATGGGTGTCAAAGCTCAGTCTCGGTCAGCCTACCTATCCTGCATGGACACAGTATTTTGAATGTATGGTTGACGATGATCAGCTCCAGGAAGACCTCGCAATGGGTCGCAAGGTTCCCTTTGAGCTGTTCAACGTACTCAAATTCTGTGATTCGTGCGACTACTCAAAATCCGCGCTTGCCAACACCTGGAAGTCGATATGGAGACAGAACGCATGGAAATATATGAGCATTCAGTCGCTCCTGGCATATTACACGTTTACCGACTACCTCGCCGCCGTCGATCAGCAGGCTAAGAACATGCAGCCGATGTTCTTCCTGGAAGATGGCTGCTGGGTTGAAAATGGTGAATATCATTCTCCATCAGCAATGGAGCCCATACGCATGTATTTCAACAAAGTGTATGACTGCGATACCTGCAACGGTAAAGATAATGATGGTGGTAACACTATTCCGGCAGAGCTCGACCCGGCAGAAGATGATAAATGCTATGCCGGTCGTGGGTCTATACTTTGGAACAATCTTCGGCGTTGTGAAAACCAGGAAATGGTGTCTAACTCCGCAGGAGGTACATTGACACTCCCTGGTGTAGTAGGTCTTATGCGTAATCTCCCCGAAATTGATGGCATCGGTGCTGGACCGTTCTCACCGAAGGGGGCTCTCTACTATTTCGTCAAAAAGCGAATCGAATTTTGGCCCAAGGTCGTCTGCACATTTGATTGCGAAAGAAAGTATATCTCCTATTCGCAGTTGTATAACGACATCTATTATTATGCCCTGCACGGGTCGGGTCGTCAGGCGCTCCCTCGCTTTATAGAACAGCGTTGGAGAATCCGCGATGGTTACTATCAGACAGGTGATTTCAAGGATGCCAGCCATGTCCTCGGTGGTCGTGTCGGCGCAAAGAATGGTGCTATCATCAAGTTCCGCGCCGCAAAAGACGGCTATTTCGGAATTGGTAATGATGGTGGCAACGTGACGCAGGGAATGTACCTCAAAGCCGGTGAGTATGGTACATTCACGAATTTCCAGCATGGCGACAACATTCTGCTCTACATCTACCAGGCGGACCAGATGAGCGAGATAGACCTTTCTCAGATTTCGCTTGACCCGAATTTCCAGTTCTCGGTAATGAAACTTGCCGAGAGGATTGTCATTGGCTCTACTAACCATAGACAGTCCTGGAGACTTTCGCCTGGCAACACTGGCTTCCTCACCAATATGAACCTTGGAGACCTTCCGTTCCTCAAGCATCTTGACGTGAGAACTACAGAGGTTACTACAATCAATGCCTCAAAGTGTCCTCGACTTGAAACTGTCTTGGCATTTGGCTCTGATTTGACCTCAATCAATTTGGCAGAGACCTCGCCTGTATCGACGCTTGAACTCACTGCTGGCATGACTGAGCTCAATTTCGTAAATCTCCCGAACCTCACATATCCAGGAGGTCTTACGATAGCTGGCATGAATAATGTCAACCGCCTCATGCTCTCCGGCTGTCCGAACATAGACCCCATGGCACTTATGAATGGGATTGTTACCGCTTCAAGCCTCCGCTATCTTCGTCTGCCCGATGTCAACATCACCGCACCGTCCTCTATTCTCCAGTCTGTGAAGAACAGCGGTGCCATAGGTCTTGACCCGTCAGGAAGTGCCTACGAGGAAAGTGACAAATGCTCCGGTGTAACTGGCCGTTGGATTATGGAAGACCTCATCAGCGAATCGCAGCTTGCCACATTCAAGGCTTACTTCCCGCAGTTGGAGATATACAACTCCCAATATTCGTGCGTATGTTTCGATGATACCGATGATGACAGTCAGAACATAACCAACCTTGACAACGGAACGAGCAAGGAGGAATATGAGGCTTCCGGTCACTTCGTCAGGATATTCGAGAACGCCCATCCATACAAGACCACATTCGACAGCCGAGAGGATATGTTGCGTGCCCGTCAGATATACGACTTCAACTACACATTGATGGCAGACGGCTCGGAATATGACCCCACGGATCAGGCTGGCGAAGGATTCGACATCATGCTCGGATTCGGTCTGTATTGGTACAAGGGTGTCAATGACTTCAAGAATCAGAAGAAATATCTCTTCGCTTGCAGTTATCAGACCCGGCCACTCTCCACCGCAACAAAGACCAACCGAAAGAAGCTGTCTGAAATTATGGTGAAAGAGCATTCATGCGTATACACCAACGATAACGGCACGGCACTATCCAAAGGTGATTCATACGAGATTGTGGATAACGCCAACATGAACGTCCACTCCCTCGATGTAGATGGCATGAGGCAGGTTCGCTTCCCCGGCATCAACAATGCTCTTATCGGAGCTATCTTCGTCGATGAGAATGACAAGGTAATATCGACATTCAACATGGCGGTAAGCCATTCGCTTTTCGATTTCACAGCAGGAGAGGACTATGTATTCTGCGATGTTCCCGCAGGATCGAAGCGCATAGTATTCACATCACCGATAAATGCTCTTACAAACGATCTTGAAGCGATAGCCGTTGACAGCGCGGCGATAGAGGCAATAGAGCCGGATTGGGTATGGGTACCGATGAGATTTGTCGGTATATACGGCATGAGTGTGGATGCTCTTATGCGCCCTCGCTCTATCAGTGGTGTCAAGACGCGAACTGGCACAGGTACATCAACGACTAATCCCGATTGGCAGTATGACAAGGACGGCAATGTGAGAAACGCATCCGCTCCGACCTCGACAATGAACTATACCTACTGCGATATGCTCAATCTTTGTGAACTCCGTGGCAAAGGGTATCATGCCATCAGCTACGAGATAAGCAAGGACATCGCCAACCTCGTAATGGCTTTGACTGGCACAAGGGACATCCAGGCTTACGCAGGATATGGTTGCGGTTCGCAGTACACGACCGGAGCCAACAATTTCAATTCGTATGGCAAGGTTACCCGCAAGTACACCGGGAGTAATATCGGTAACATTATCTTCGGTCTCCAAAACTTCGTTGGATGTAATTGGGAGATTATGGACCACATCGCTGCCAACGTGACGAGCTTCACATCTTTCAAGAAGAACAAGCGCGTCGGTATTCCCACCGACCCAATCAATGCCGTATATCACATCAGAGATCCGTTCACCATTGAAGAACGCACTATACAGGGTCAGTCAACCAACTCAGGCTATTGTGTGGCACGCGTGAAGTTCGGTCGCTTCTGCGATGTAATAGCATCTCGCTTCTCTACCGACAACAGTAAGTGGAATAAAAACTACTCTGACGGTCAATGGTATACTGCTGATAGAGGCCGGTGCGTCGGTCGGTCGGGCCTCAGTGCGCACTCGAACGGCGGGCTCGTTTACTCGTACGCGGTTTACGCTTCTTCGTACTCGTACACGCATTTCGGCTCTCGGCTCGCCTTCAGCGGAAATTACGAAATAATCGAAGAAGCGTCCCAACCGTCCAGCGAATAACGAAAAGCGTCGGCTTTGGTTCCGGGCAACAAAGCCCGGAGCCGAAGTCCCCTCTCATATTGTCTAACTCATAAAAAGTAAACACAGAAAAACGAAACTTTCAAAAAAGGTAGATTCTCCCACAGCCGGTGCGTCGGTCGGTCGAACAACAATGCGAACTCGAACGGCGGGCTCGTTTACTCGAACGCGAATAACGCTTCTTCGAACTCGAACACGAATAACGGCTCTCGGCTCACATTAAGGAACAAAGTGGTGCTCCCTCACCACTATAATTATAATCGTATGACCCTGGGCGATGTCGTGACATCCATCCCATCTCTGCGAGGGAGATGCACCTCGGCAACAGCAGACGAAAGTCTGGAAAGCGGAAAAATCTCGGAAGTCCTGAAGGCTCACAAATATGGAACAGATTGTTGACATACCATTCCTTGACGTTGAAATCCCAGCCAAGGCAGATAGCATGAGCGAAGTGTCGTTCCCGCTCGATAATCTTTTGGCAGAGATTATCGATGACAACAATCTTAATGAAAGTTTCGATGATCTTGTAGGTAATCTTGAAAATAAGCATCAGAGAGAACATCACCGAAAGAAGAAAGCAGAGACCCTTATACGGCTCAAGAAAGAACTTGCTGACGGCACATTCTATCTTGACCATTCAGAACTGCGAGAACTCTATGTAAAAGACGGATATAAGCCTCGTATAGTCCACGCACCTCCTGTATATAAACGCATAGGAGTGCAAGCTGTTATGCGCGTTGTCGAAAAGTACATATATCCAACGCTCATCACCAATACCGCCGCAAGTATTAAGGGCAGAGGTATGCACTGGCTTCATCATATCGTCGAGGAAGATATAAAAGCAGACCCCGACAATATGCAGTTCTACGGACAAAGCGATGTATTCCATTACTATGACAGCATAGTCCAGGCAAAGATGAAGTTGATAGTACGGGAATATATTTCAGACCCTATCGTTCTGAAATATCTTGACAACTTCATTGAGCTAATGCCATTTGGATTGTCAAAAGGTCTCCGCTCATCACAAGGGCTTGCCAATCTATACCTGTCTGCTGTCGATAAGATAATGTGCCAGGAAGTCAGCTATCACGTCATCAATATCGACAATAAAGAGATAGAAGTGATAAAGGGATCCGGCAGAGTATATACTGACCGAGGGGATGCAATCCATTATCACTACTATCGGTATTGTGATGACATTGTGTTCTTTGCCTCCAATAAAAATGACTGCTGGAAACTCTACCACATCCTAAACGCTGAACTGACCAAACTATGCTTGACCATTAAATCGAATTTTGCCATCAGACCAATTTCTGAAGGACTTGATTTCCTTGGATACAAGACTTTCGGTCTTTGGAAAAAGGTCAAGGGAGAGGACAAATGGGAGGTCTATTCCTTGGTCCGTAAGCGAATAAAGCAAAAAGCCGCAAGAGCATTACATAAAGTAAAATCCCGTAAACGCAGGCAACAAGTCATAGGCTCCTTTAAGGGCATGGCTTGTCATGCAAACTGTAAACATCTATATCATAAATTAACTGGACAACTTATGGCTAAATTCAGTGAACTCGGGTTGAAATACACCCCTAAAGACGGTAAGAAACGCTTCAACTGTCAGCACATGACATTGGGGCAGATCGCCAATCGTCCCATCGAAATTCTTGAGTTCGAGACAGACATCAAGACCCGTTGGGGAGAGTCCCGATACTTAGTGCTGTTCCACTTCGTCGGAGAAAGCACCGAGTATAAGTTTTACACCGACAGCGAGGAAATGAAATCCTTGCTTGACCAGATGAAAGAGAGTGGTGCGCTTGACCCGGATAAAGGGAAATATGTTGAGACGACAATCATCCAAAAGCAGGGAACTGGCTCCCTGCGAATATTCTCGTTCACATAAACATCATACAACATGGAAAAGCGATACGGCGCCGCCGGCCCGCAGAACGGGCTTTACAAAGCCGGCAAAAACAAGTGGGATATATTCTACGGCTTCGGTAAAGATACCGATGACGCAGAGCATGGTTACAACTGGTATCACCGATTTGACCACCGTCCCAGCCTTTCTGAAATCAAAGAGATGATAGTCGCCACCATCAAGGAAGAAAGCGAGTATCGCCTCAAGTATGGTATCAAATGGAATGGCTTTACTGTCGAGTATTCCGAGACGCTTAAAACTGACCTAATCGGTATTATCGTCGGGTTGCAGGGTGGGATTATGTCTTTCCCCCAGAAGATAAATCTCGGCTCGAATCCGGATGGTACACCGAACACCTACGTATTCAACGACATTGTGGAGCTTGGCTCCCTTGCCGGAATGGTAGGAAACCACCGCTCGGTTTGCAGTGATGAAGAATGGGAAGCCATCAATGCCCTTGGAGAGATGGAAGAATATATCGAAGAACAATAACCCTAATATTTTCAACTATGACAAAAATCTGTAATGACAAGACCGGGAGCGACAAGAAGCTCCACGTCTTCTGTGAGTTCGTAATTGCCGCCGTTGCAGGTGTGCTGACATCGTTCATCCACTTTTCCTCGGCTTTCATAGCCGCGGGCATCGCTTTCATCATAGCATTTGCTTTCGGTATATGGAAAGAGGCCAGAGACTCCAAACAAGCTGGCAACCACTTCTGCGTATGGGACATCATATGGGACATAATCGGCTGTCTCATCGGTGCCGTTGTCGCATTCCTCGCCAACTATTACACATGGCATGACCTCGCCTGCAATATGATTCTGTAAAATCCTAACCTGCGGCACACCATTCATTATTGGGTGTTGTGTCGCATAAACCCAATCGACATGACATTATTAGTCCTTATCTGCATATCAGCAATATTCATCACATCGTATCTTTTCGGATATATCAAGCGTTTCAGTCTGCCTACATCAATCAGTGATACATATTATAAGACTGAAAGGAAATGGATGCTCCCGGTTGTGCTGGCAATATCTATCGGCACAGCCCTCATCCCCATAATAAACCTCACTCCCGAAAACTATCAGTTTTTGTCGTTTCTCACTGTCGCCGGCATCATGTTTGTCGCTTCGGCTCCTGCATTCAAGGAAGAATTTGAGGGGAAAGTCCATTTTGGTGCAGCTATCTTATCTGGAGTGTGCTCATTGGCGTGGCTTATATGCATAAGCGGTATTCCTTGGATTGCCATAGCCGGTATGATTATAGCCATATTTGATTGGCGACACAAGGTCTTTTGGATTGAAGTTGGTCTGCTTGTTAACATATACGCAGTTCTGTTGAGATTAAGTCTTTAGTTTTTGGTTTAGTCTATTTGTTGTTAGGAAATCGCATCGGTGGGAATCGGTGCGATTTTTACATTATATTTTGCACCAAAGATAATGCGAAATGTCTTCGCAAGATGTTGTAAATAAATAGATTAACGCATTGCCAATCCCAATTTTATTGCTAACTTTGGATATGCAAAACATCTAATAGCCAATAAGTTATGAGCATGTTAACAAAGACTGAGCAAGCCGTAGGAGCATTCAAGAACGGTTACATAAAGCGGGCGTTCAAAATGATGTATCGCTTCCACGGATTCAGTAAAGATGAGAAAAGATACATCCAGGTTGCTTATGAGTGTCTCGCCGGTAATGAGGCTTTTTATGTTTCATTGGGAATTGATACCAAGGACATCATCAAAAAAGCTATCGAATGTGTGTCTACAAGGTACAATGTAACTCCTACATTGCTTCAAAGATAACGAAAGAATTGAAATGTTAAAACTGTGATTTTCTGATGATTGGAGCTGAAAATAATTTGCATAACGCATTGTCAATCAGATTATTATAGCTAACTTTGAATATCCAAAAACACAACCTCGAAAATAAGAGAAAGATGATGAAAAGGCAATATTATCTTGAAATATGTGATTCCGATGCAATATGCGGAGGTATCTATCCTCTCGGCATTATGACCGAGAAGCAGGCTCTGAAAGAAGCAGAGCGCAGAATCAAGGAGCTGTGGCGTTCCGACAAGGAACGATATACGAGCATTCGCTTCAACATAGGAACAGATGAAGACTGCTGCGACATGGTGTATAGCATTCATCTATTCAAAGGCGATATCACCATCTATGATTTTGCCAAAGATAAGATTATCAAAGATACCATGATGGAGCGTATCAATAGATTGTCCAAAGAAATGGATGAGGCGGTAGAGGTGCTTCAGAATTATGTAGAGAACCATCATAGCGACACAAAATGAGAAAAGCCAAAATTATAAAGAAGATAGAGAAGGTAGCCGAAGCAAACGGATGGTCAGTCTTCCATTCAGGCCGTTTCGACGAACCCGGCAACCTCGACTTTGAATTTTCGCAAAGCACGAGCATGGGGCAGGACTTCTGCGTAAGTTGTATCCTTAGTGGAAATGACCCCGACACGCTGTTAAAAGACATCCGAAGCGGCTATGATTCCTTTGACCCGGATGAGGAAGCCTTTCTTTGGATAGGACCGGACGGACATGGTAAGAATGGCGCTCCCTATCATATCAAGGATATCGTCAAGGATATGGAGGAAGCTGACGAAATGTATAAAACACTTGTCGAGGCTTTGGAAAACGAATTTAGGTCGTAGAGTATGAAAAGAATGATTTCAATATTTGAGAAGTACGGACATCGTTACGATTCCTCTAATCTGTTTAATCGATTCTTGGAGTTTGTGATTGTCGGCTTCGACCAGACATTCTCCCCGGTTGAGAAACCATTCAGCCAAGAGGAGGGGCAAGCTTGCCTTGAACTATTCAGAGCATGGGTTGAGATTATGAATGAGGAATTGGACCATAGGGAATGGTATGACGCACTCGGAGAAATCTACATGACCTATGTGTCTGGTACCGGTAAGAAGAAGTCCAACGGACAATATTTTACCCCGATGTATATTTGTGACTTCATGACTAAGATTCTCGATCCGGGAGAACATGTAGGAGAAAGTGTTCTCGATAACGCTTGTGGAAGCGGTAGGATGCTTCTCGCCACCCATGCGGTCAATCCAGACAATTATTGCTGTGCGCAGGATATTGACCGGATGTGTTGTATGATGGCTGTATGTAATTTCATCATACACGGGATCAATGGTGAGGTCGTATGGGGCAACAGCCTTGACCCCTCCGATTATAGAGAGGGTTGGAGGACAAATGAATTGCTGAACGTCATAGGTGTACCATGTGTCCGCAAGTTGGATATGATGGAATCAAAAATTTACCGAAACGGTCTTGATATGCTGAAAAAACATAAAGAATCGCAAAGCGAAAAAAGTTCTTCAGTACCGAATCCGGCAGATAATGGAAAACAAGAATCCCAACAACTCAACCTATTCTATTTCGATGACAATGATGAGGCGGTTATTGAATAAGACGGAGGACGTAACAAACGCCCTCCGTCGATGTGTTTTGGCAGTTCCTGTCCTCAGCTCAGATTGTCAAGGTATAATGCTCAAGAACGAGTGTCGGAATGTTGAGGAACGCATCATAGACGGATTGGAGATTTTCTTCTCGGCTCCTTTCCCAATGGTATTCATGGAGCTCCGTAAGAGCAACCCACTTGCTGTTGAGATAAAGCTCTCCCGGGGTTGCATCACCGGAGAAACATTCGTCTATGTCCGGTATTGGAATGGGGTCTATAATGTCTGCATACTGACGGTATGCCTCAAGGATTGCGTATGCTCTCCAATCGCAAACCATCATTTCGGGACGATGAATCACTACATCGTAGAGTTCATCAGTTATCCTCTCGGCTATTGCCACGAGGATGTCGTAATGGATGTTTTGTACCATATAACTGATATTTGGATTAAACTGATTGCCGATGAGTTTCATCGGTAGTCCCATTACAACTATCAAGTGTTTGATGCTTCCGAAAAATGAATAATCGCAGATTCTTAAATGATTATCAACAAAAACTAATAGATATGGCAGTGTTAGCAGTAAACCCGGATTTGACGGAAGTTATATTTGACAACATGCCGAAAAGGCAAATTGAAAAGTTCAAAGTGACTTTAAGAAAAAAGAGCGGCATTTGTGAAGAAATCATGATCAGCGAATATTGGGGCTATTTAGACAGCGTCGAGGGCGAAACCTTTATGCAAACAGGCATCGAATTGCCCCAGGGGACAATAAAAAAGATTTGCGGTCACGAGTTGACATGGGAAGACGACCCTTTAGAGATTTAGTAAAAACCAATTAAAAGAAAAAGATATGTCAAAAAATGTAGTTCAAGAACCAGGCATGACAAAGTTCTACTCGAAGTCATTCGGCTTCCTCCATGCCTGCAAAAAAGACGAGCGCGTATGGTACAATCTAACCGATGTGTGCCGGACAATGAACATCACTCTCCACGAAGCAGCCCAGTGGCTCAAAGACGCTGACTGCAATGTCAGAGAGTTCAATGTGAGAAGAGCCAAACTCACATCCTGCAACCGCTATGTTGACAACGATGGGCTGTCAACCATACTGATCATGTGCTGCCGTACTTCAGCCAACGAGTATCGCCGATGGATTGTCAACACAGTTCTATGGTCTATGGCTAATCCGAGCCAGTCGCTTGCCATCAACGAGCTTGACGAAGAAGCCCTCAATCGCTTCACATCATCCCAAGTAGTCGAACACTACAAGTCAATCTCGAAAGAGAGGAAAGGTGCAACCATTCCCGCGCAAGACGAGCCCATGACCACAGCAAAGCAGAAATCAATCGTGCCCGCAAAGCCAGCACCGTCTTCCGACAAACCATTCAAGCCGGCCGATGGGCATCTGCTCATTGAAGAATGGTTCCGGCAGGAGTTTCCCATCATCGAGTTCCTTGACTACATCGACGGAATGATTGATGATGTCAACAAACTCATCAAGAAAATGCCAAAGAAAGACCGCTGGCCCGTACAGCACCGAGTGAACGTGATGACCGTTTTCCGCAAGGTGCTTAAAGCCAACGAGGGCAATATCCGGTATGCTCCCACACCGGCAAGAGCCGCATGTATGCACCTCGGCTAATTGCACACATCGTCCAAATATGTGCAAAAATTGGCAAAAATTGCGATTTTTAGCGACCAACCATAGACCAGCCACAGTCCAGGCATCAATCCAATTAACATTTCCAAGTGTACGGATAACGACCAAGAATCAATCCGCACAACTAATGAATAATCAGATAAATAAAACAAGGATGAATAAAAAAGCGTCCAAGCATAGACCAAGGTTGCCAACCCTTTAACATTTCAAAATGGATGGCATTGCGCGACAAACCGACCTTACCTAAAGAATAAAGAATAATATATAATTAGAACTCTAAAGAGTTCTTTGTCAAAACCAAGTTTTGACTACTCAGAGTAAAGTCGTCAAAGTGTTATCAGAAATTGTTATATATGATAAATTGCATATATGATAACATTGATAATATTATCAAAAATATTTGCAAATTGCATTGTCAATCCAAATATTATCGCTAACTTTGCGATAGGGAAATACATCCCAATTCAAGCAAATAAGATTTAGTAACGAAAACGAAAAGATGATGAAAGAAAAGACAGCCATGTTAATTATGGAGGGCTACCAGGTAGCCCTCGGAGCAATAATGCTCATCCTCGCCACAGTCGACATAGTAGCCCATCTTGTAGCCGGACACCTCGGCTTTGTCGGCATCCTTGTTGCCGCCCTCATGTGGTATATCGTTTACAGTCTTTTCATGATGTCCGTGAGAGACTACAAAAAGACCAAGAACTCCAAACCCGAAAACGAATAAGACGATGGAAGCAAACGATGCATTGCAAGAGGTTATCGTGGCACCCTCGCTCAGCAAAGCCACGCAATCAATCATCGCAGAAAATCTCGCAGCCCGAGTAATCAACGGCTTCGTTGATCCGATGCAGGCATTCATCCAGGTCAAGGCTATCTCTGAGATATGCTCGCAGTTCCTCAAAAACGAGGAAATCCTCAACCGCACAATGGGTGTTGTCGCAAGATGCGGCAATGACATCCCCATCTTCAATGGCGCAAAGGTAGCGTTGACAACAACAACCAGATACGACTACGAATCGTCAAGAGATCCCGAATACATTTCGCTCCTCCGGCAGAAAGAAGCCCTCGAAGCCAAACTCAAGGCCCGCGAAATGTTCTTGAAGGCAGTCGATGATTCGGTTGATTTTATCGACAAGTCCACCGGCGAGGTACGCACCATATTCGCCCCTGCCAAGAAGCAATCCCAGACACTCCGAGTAACTTTCGCCAAACAGTAACCACGAGTTAGTTACCACATCCGGCAAACGTCATTCGCCATTTGTCTGGCGTTTGCCATCTTTTTGAAGATGTAGCTCAGTCAGGTTAGAGCGGCAGCAAGGAACAGCGGCGCACATGATAATCACCAACGAAAGGCGCGGAGTGATTGGCTTAATCCCCTCGACAGCAAGTCAGCGGTTCAAATCCGCTCATCTTCACCAACTAACGAAAAAGATGGACCAATGCCAAAAAGAGATTCCAACAACAAGACAATCAAACGTAGGGAGTTTGAAATTCAGCCCCTCGCAGACACGTTTGAACTGCCCATAAGGGCTAAAAGAGGCTCGGTTGGATACGACCTCACAGTTCCCGAAGACTTCTATGTCCCGGCTCATTCGAGATGCCGTATTCCCATGCGCTTTGCTATCAACCTCCCGTTTGGAGTGGAAGCCAAGATTGAAGCGCGAAGCGGTGCCACCCTCAATGGGATGGTAGGTTATGGCGAGTATAAGGTCAAAGCCAAACTCCTGGGCTTCATTCCCGTAAATAAAACCGTAAGCGGTCGCCATCGGTTTGATGCTGATGTGATGACCGGCAAGGTTGATCCATGTTACACCGATGAGGTTCACGTTCTGCTCAAAAACAACGATGGCGCGTTCCTCATCAAGGCGGGCACAAGAATCGCTCAGATGACATTCTACAACGTCGGCTCCCCATTCTTCCGGGTGGTTGACAAGCTGACCTGCAAAAGTCGCGGCGGTGGCTTCGAGAGTTCGGGGTCTGACCGCATCAAACCCAAGACCAACGATGTCATAGAGCCAGCTCCCGCTCCCCATGTGTCTTCAGAAGAAGAAATTCATCAAGTCGATGTAATGTAACAAAAATCTCATCATCATTCGTTTTTGGTCGGTTGAGTATTGACGCTGAACACATTGGTTCGGCTGAATACTCAACCGTATTTTTAGATAGTGGTATTTTGTGGTTAATTTTGAATCGTCATAATAACCTTAAAAGAGATTTAGCAATGAGTGAAACCAATAACCTGTTCTCCGCATCGATGGCTGCCGTAGGAATGGTTCTGAGCGAGTTCTATTCACACCTCGCTCCTTGGCTGCTTCTCGGTATGGTCCTCGTATTGGTTGACCTCCGATTTGGCATACTTGCCGCCAAGAAACGAAAAGAAGAAATCCGCCCTTCTCGCATGTGGCGTCGGACATTCAACAAAATGGTTGATTATCTCTGCTGGGTCACACTCGCCGAGGTGTGCAGCCGGACATTTGGTATTACCATCGGGCTTCCAGTAGTAAGTATGGCAATGCTTTTCATCATCTATGGTATCGAGCTCAATTCATGTGTCAACAACTACTTGGAGTATAAGGGCGTGAAAAAGCGATGGAATTTCTTCAAGCTGGTCGGCAAAGAGGATCTGCTTGAAGAACCGGAAAACGAAAAAGCTACACCTACGACTGCTGATAAAGCAGTCGAAGATTGATATGTTTAACTTTCAAAAAAATACAATTATGGGAAAATGTAGTCCTAAGAAACCGAAAAAAAAGCGGAGGGTCAAAGTGAGCTATGGTAGTAGAACTCTATGAAGCCGGACACGGCTCTGATACTGCCGGTAAATGCTCTCCCGACAAAAGTTTGCGAGAGTATCGTAAAGCACGCGAACTTGTGAGGGATATAGTTGCTCGACGCAAGGCTATGGGCTATGATGCCCGCATCCTTGTACCCGAGGAAACTGATGTTCCTCTTGCTGAACGTGCAAGACGTGTCAACGCCATATGCAAGCAGTACGGCAAAGCAAATGTTTTGCTTGTGTCGGTTCATTGTAATGCGGCTGGCGGTGACGGCAAGTGGAAAAGCGCAGGTGGATGGTGTGCATATACATCCCCGGGGCAGACCAATGCCGACATCCTTGCAACTGATCTGTACAATGCCGCACAGATTTATCTTGCCGATTACATCACTCAGTTCCCCGTCAAAAAAGCCCTCGGTGCGTATGACAGCAAACAGCGTCCCATCCGTACCGACTATTCTGACGGAGACCCTGATTACGAGGCAAATTTCTACATTCTGAAGAAGACCCAATGTCCTGCCGTATTGACCGAATCTATGTTCCAGGACAATCAGTCAGATGTTGATTTTCTTCTGTCACCCGAAGGTCACAATGCCATTGTCGATTTGCATGTCAGAGGCGTTGAAACCTACGTTAAGCGCCTCCAAATGAAATGAAGCAATTCTTATACCTACTAATCGGCTTGATAGCCGGTTTAGCCATTGGGCTGTATTGCATGTGGCCCGGTGTTGATGAAACTCAACCTCCCGTGGTTGCTGTTGTCAATGACACCATCCCCTCGATCACGCCCGATGTTATCGAAAAGAAAGAATTACCAAGCATCGCAGCTCGCTTTCCGGTCGCTCCCTCATCTAAGAGCAAAGCAGATGTTCCCATCGACACCGGCTATGTTCATCCCAATGCCAACCGCATTGAGGTTAATGAGGGTAGTGACCACCCTCCCGATAGCGTAGATGTCCTCGTTCCGATAACCCAGAAGGTTTATGAGGACAGCACATACCGCGCATACATCAGCGGCTTTAATGCAAACCTTGACAGCATCTTCGTATTCCGTCGGACAGAGTATATAACGAATACACGAACTGTCAAGTCCAAGCCGAAGCGTTTTAGTGTAGGAGTGCAGGCGGGCTACGGAATGACGCCGAAAGGATTTCAGCCATACATCGGCTTAGGCGTTTCCGTCAACCTGTTTAGTTTTTGACATTTTCACATCTTTTTTCAATATGACGTGGTTGTCCGTGATGGATAGCCACGTTTCTTATATCCTAATTTGCACCAAAGATAACGCCATATATATATAAGTAGTTGAAAATAAACGACTTAATATTTTGTCAACTCAATTATTTTAGCTAAATTTGAATATCCAAAAAACAACCCATTAAACAACGAAAAGATGAGAAGAATAGAAGAAACGGACGCTATCTTTGAAAAGAATATCAAAGACCTCAAGGAGGTGTATGACAGATTTGCGATCTCTCCCAAGTATGTTGTCAAACATCGCTTACGGGAAGATTGCATATATCTGTATTTTGGCTCATGTGAAGCCATCGAGTCCATCTCTGTTGTCGTTGATCGACATGGATATGTATGCGTAACACTTGGGTGCTGGTGTGCATGTACTCAAGCTGCCCGTATCTCAATAGAGAAGAAGCGGTTTGATTCCGTTCACGAAGCTCTCGAGCACGCTCTCGAGACCGCCAACAAGATTAACACATTCTTCAAGCAATTTTGAGTATGGCAGAATATGAGATAAAAGAGGCGATCAAGTGTATCAACACTCGTCTCGCCTACTACAAGCGATATCATTCCGATGGCGACGACAATCCATTTGGTTACGGCTCAGTAGCTAATGCCAAGGCAAACCTCCATCAACGGAAGAAACAGCTTCAAGAAAAGTTGAAAACCATAAAGGTGGAAAGTGAGCGTAGACACGCTGAGGCAAACGCCCTCTATTGCATCTTTGATAAGCACAATGGCAAAATCTATCCTTCCGATGCCGGCCAGGATTGGAAATGGAGGGTTGAGAATGGGGTTGTATATTGTGTAATAGACGGCAAGGAGTTCTCTGAACCAGTTGAATATCCTAAGCGATGAAAAAACCTTTCATCCTCAAATGGTCTCGTGATGACATGGTGTTGAGTGATGGCTCCAAGCAAACTGAATTCTTAGACCATGATGAAGCAATTGCTGCTCTTGAATCCGAGATTGCCAAGATTACAATGCCATTGGCTCGAAAAGTCATAGATATTAGCGAAGATCGCCACGAACACTATCGAATAGCAGAACTTGAAGTTGTACGAGATGTTTGTGGCGATTTGATGTTGTATGGTGTTAGCGATTATTACCTGCGCCCCAAGATGATTTGAACAATTAACTACGCTATGAACGGAAACGGATTTATAACCATCTACTACAGAGTTCAGAGTTGTCGATTCTCTCGATTGGTAAAAAAACTGCGCAAGCAACTGAAAATAAATGTTTTAACGCATTGCCATTCAGATTATTATTGTTAACTTTGAATATCTAAAAACACCTCATAGGATATGAAAAAGACAGTGAAAACAAACGACATAAAGAGAATGGTTAAGATGTTCAACCTTTCCGAAGATGAGCAATATTGGCTTGATGATATATCAGACGATATCAACCAAGAGCGCTCTATGAACCGATGGGAGACACATCTCACATTCCTCATGTCTCCAAGTTGTTGCACGCTTGATTCTCCGAGGTATAACGCTATCGCATCCCTCCTTGTCTATTTTGGATTGGAAGTCCAGAAAGAGATAGGTCAGTTCTTCAACGAAACATGTCAGGAACTCGGCAACATCCTTAATGCCGAACCGAGGTGGATAGCAAGAATATTCAGAGGGATGTCATACAGCAACCCTCGATGGGACAAAAAAGTGTATGTCGCTGATCGATGTGGCTTGAATGTCCTTGAAATTAAGAAATAATCGAAAAACGAAATAAGATGATTGACGAAAATGATTTGAAAACCAGACTTGAGGAAGCCGAAGAATCCGTCAAGCAGGCTCTATCAGATTGGATAGAGGACTTCGGAGACAGCGGCTATTCAAGCAGCTACTCCTCCCGAGAAGATGACAGGGTTCAGTTATATCCTGTATGGGGAGATGCAGAATTAGTCCCGAATAATGGCGACTGCATCTTGGAACACGCCTATGCTCAATGTTCAGACCTCGCCCCGGGACACATCATCAATGATGAAAAGGTTAAGGCTTTTGTAACCGCGAATATCAAGTAATGCAAATAAGATGAAAAGAACAAGACCAAGACCATATAAGACCCTCAAAGGGATGACCGCCCAGCTCCTGTATAATCACCTTACAGCAGAGGGCATGGCAAACAAGAGAGCGTATTTCAAAGACGGATGGTGGTACGATTTCAAAATATCCCAGGATGCCGAGGATGAGTTTTGGAATGGCATGGCTCATGTAGTTTGGTGTCGTCCCTCGGAGCGTCAGATAAGGAATCTCCGCTACGCCAAACCATGGATGCTTCAGCGTCTGATGTTTTCCGATGGCAGATACTCATACTGCGCCGGTCAAGACTATCCGGCAGAGATACGCACTATTCAAAACTACGTTAATAAGAACTAAGCAAATGGGGTACCAAAAGAAGTACGAGAATGTGTATGAATACATCCTCGAAAGCATGAACCCGGATGGCTTTGAGGAAGCCACCGCAGAAGAAAAGCTCCAAAATTTCGTTGAATGTTTCTCCGTAGAATACAGCGATGATTGGAAGAAAAGTCAGTGGCCAAACGTGATTGTACGTGTCGCCGAATACCTCAAGGGGCTTCCCTCATCTTGCTCGGTCGCTTACACAAGCTACGACATATTCCTTGCCGGGCAGGACTTCGGTTACATCAGCAAGGACATCACGACTGACCATCTCCCCACGATTTATGCAGACCGTCAGGCGAATCTGTTCATCAATAATTGGTGGAAGTTCATTGCAGACCGTCTCTCGGAGATGCTTGAATACTACGATATAGACTTTCCAAAAATCTGCCTTCTGTTTTGATGGAAAAGGTCGTTGAACGCATACCGACATGGGCTTTGCGCTATATCATCAACGGAGACCCCTCCGGGATTGATGTTGATGATATAGCCAAGGTCGATGATTTCTTAAAATCATATGAAAAGATGGGATGTCACATTCAGATAGTGTCTCCAATCGTTGAAGATGAAAATGCAGTCCCGCAAGCATACTTCTCCCATTATCCGGCTTTCGGATTACCCTGTGAGGTAGTGGACTGCGAAGTATTATTTACAAAGACAGACAGCCATGATAATTGAAAAGACAAACTACGGCAAACTGGTTAAGGTTTGGAATGATGGATACCCCGATGAATGGGGCTATCAGATTCGCAATGTCAAGGTTCTCAACGGATGGTTCGATGAGCAACATCCTCAGATGGATGTCCTTGCCGCTCGGGAAGCAAAGATAGAGCGCAAGCTCATCCTACTGCTGTTTTCGATGGAGAATGTATTCCGCCAGGTCTATGCGTCCGACAATTACGACATATTCCGCACATGGGAGGATCACAATAGAATGAATTTCAACGAGTGGTATCATGATCAGATTCAAGAGCTGATTGAAGAGATTGACGGAATAAGCTCTGAATATTGTGATCTCGCCCTTCGTGATGGATATGGTTGGTGCTACTGACCCTTATCAATGATGCAATTTTTTTGCGGTTGTAATCGTAAATAATCACCTCAAAATTTGCATAAATGATAATATTTAGCTACCTTTGTATATCCAAATAGGATACCCGCAAATAAGATTTAGTAACATAATTAAAACCGAAAAAGATGATTGAAATCGGATTTGAAGCAACTCAGGTTGCAGCCATCTATCATGGTGGCAACAAAGAAGCTCGCGAGGCTCTGAAAGAAGCCCTTGGAGATCAGTTCTCAACAATTCTTCCCATCGAGGAGCGTGTCAAGACGTTTGATGACGCCTACAGCGAACTCGGCGAAGACCATCCCCTCTGCAAGGAATACCGTTCCGTCAAACACGGATATCTGTTGGAGATAGGTAAGGACCTCATAGCATACCTCCAGCTCCGTATTATCACCGCAGCACTCAACGAGGGTTGGGAACCTCAGTTCGTTGAGGGAGAGCGCCGCTGGTACGGATGGTATGACCTCATCAGCAAAGAAGACTACGAAAGACTCTCTGACGAAGAAAAGAGCCGGTGCGTCGGTCGGTCGGGCAGCAATGCGTACTCGTACGGCGGGCTCGTTTGCTCGGTCGCGTATGACGCTTCTTCGAACTCGAGCACCTATCACGGCTCTCGGCTCGCCTTCAAAAGCGAAAAGCTGGCGGCGTATGCCGCCCAACAGTTCATCGACATCTATGCCGATTTCTGCTTCATTCCCTCAACAGATAAGGAGTAACCGATATGCAGTCGATAACTAAGAAAGAGTTTTTTCGGCTGCTGATAAACGGGGCGTCAATCAAACTTGGCGCACCCGTTTATCCGGGAGCCATAAAAATGACCGATAATCTTGCAAAGCAGTTGCTCGACAATGCAGGCGAAGCATCTCCAAGAAAGGTCGTTCATACACAAAGCAATGCCATAAAGTTCGACAATGAATCCTGGTTCTACTTCGATAAGCCTAAGAACTGTGACAGTCGCAATACATTCTGGCATGAAATAGACGGCAGGGTTATAATCACCATGGTTGACCATCGCCCGGAATATCGAAATCCGTTCGGGACTCTGATCAGTGAGCAGACAATGGTGTTAGCATACGAAATCCTCCAATGATACCGCTCGTAACATCATATCAGCCTGCCCCAATGTCTTCTGAATTGTTCGATGACTTCAAGAAGCATCTTCCCAAAGAAGTCAGAAAGCAAGTCGAAGCCCGTCAAGCAAAGATAATTGAGTCACAGAACGAGAGAGAAAGGGAGCGGGAACTCAAGCTGTCAGAAATTCTCGATTCTGAAACAATGATGAGGTTCGCCTACGTTCCGTTTGTGATAGCTACTTTAGCATGGGATTATGCTGATTCCATTCTCAATATGGCGGCGTATCTGCGGATACAAGAGGTGAAGAAGCTATGCCGGTCCGTAAAAGAACTCAAGAAAGATTACGACTATCTCCGGGCACCGTACATAGACCAAGCACATCAGGAATCGGAGGAAAACAATATGTATATCTTCGAGGACGGGGTGAATGATGTGTTCAATCTCTACCTCGCCAATATCGGATTCGACATCAAGTCCGAATATCCCGATCTCGACAATGAATATGTCACATATCTCAAGGCAATCTATCAGTGCCATATAGTATTGAAATCAATCTTCAGATATGCACAAATCCAGACCGACAAGGTAGAGAAAATTGTCGGTCATAAGATTGGCGACATCATTCCCACGCAACTTCGCAGGCTCGATACACTTGTGATGGCTTTTGTCGGAGACAAGCCTGTCAGCAAGAAGTTTGAGAAACAGCAAGAAACGTATGCTGAGACCCTGGTGAATAGAATGTGTTTAATCGAATTATGTGAAAACGAAGATGAGTGTAAGTAAAGAATTATATCAATCGCTGTTGGATCGGTTTTGTTCCGAAGACGACCTTCGTCCAATGTTGAAGAAGCCATTCTTCGACGGCAAGGATATTTGTGCCTCCGACTGTATATGGCTTATAAGAATTAATCCGGAGGCATGTGGTCTTGAACTGCCTATCACTCCACCCAAAAAGATACGTCAGCAAGTCTATGATAAGTGCAGAGGGCATTGTGCCTACTGCGGTAAGGAGATTGCATACAAGGATATGCAGGTTGACCATGTCATACCTATGTTGCGCGGATTCCCGGATTGGCAGATTAAGCAAGGTGGATGGCAACGCGGCGCTGATACTATCGACAATATGCTTCCGGCATGTCGTTCATGTAATTTCCGTAAAGGGACATTCGATGTGGAAGATTTTCGTCAGCAGATAACGCATCAATGCGACAGCCTATGTAAGAGCTTTCAAGGTCGGATGTCTCTTGCTTATGGACTGATAAAACGTATTGATAAACCAATAGTGTTTTATTTTGAAAAATTGAATCTGAATAATGGAAACAAGGAATAAAAATATAGAAGATGCTAAACAAAAGGCGTATGATGACCATTACGAACGGACGAAAAACATCTGCTTGGATGGGATCCGCAAGGCAAGTAGATTCCATTTCAAGGGCCGTTTTGATGCCGGCGTCAATCATCTCAAATCGCTTCCCCTTGCTGACCGCCTTACCGATAAAGAACTTGAAAAGGTGAAAGCTTTCTATGCCGGCGAGACATTCGGAGAACTCGACTTCATTGAATTGATTAGCTGTCGCCGGGTGTTGGAGTCCATATTCGGCAAAGAGCTTTTTGGTTCTAAAACAGGAAAGGAGGGCGAGGGATGACTAAATACTATTTCGCAAGCTACATGGGGATAATCGGATGTGGAAGCACGAAATACGGGCATTGCATACTAACGGTAAAAGACCGAAATCTTACTGAAATTGCCGAAATGATTGCAAAGGAGGATAACATGCTTCAGGCCACAATTCTCTGCCTAAAGGATTTGAGCAAAGAGGAATACAAAATGCTAACGAGCGAAGACAAATGATTATACAACGTCAAGTCTGGTACGACTACACGAAATATCTTATAGTTAATGAATATTGTGCCGTTCAGCTGGAGCTGTGCAATAAAGAACAGTGGTATGGCGGTTCTGCATTCATCTATGGATTATATGTTTGCCCTTTATATAGAGGTAAGAAACATGCAGAAATACTGCTTGACCAAGCTGAGTTTTGCGCTAAGCGAGACGGATATAAGGCTGTATTCCTTGAATGGGAGAAAAAGACCACTCCGGAATGGGTACTTGAATGGTACCTGCGATTAGGTTACGAAAAGGTTAAATCCACCACGGGTGGATGTATTCTTAAAAAAGAATTGATATGATGACAAGAGCGGAATATTGTTCCTATGAAATTAGCAGATCACTCCAAGAACTCGGCTTCGATGAAGAATGCAGTTTCAACTATATCATTGAGGTTCCAGGGACAAGACATGAAGAATGGGATGATGTAGAATGTCAGATGTGTGAAGTCGCTGACATAGAACGTATTCCCAAACCTACCTTGTGGGAAGCTCAGAAATGGCTTAGAGATAAAATGCACGTTATAGTGCTTGTGGACT
>ERZ778515.227-NODE-227-length-50069-cov-5.142560_pt1 | contig 50069 bp, 40 predicted proteins | sample MGYA00510343_ERZ778515 | MGnify/ENA primary metagenome ERZ778515 (study PRJEB29527, sample SAMN07138965) | mouse gut metagenome | material: feces | host: mouse | place: China:Nanjing | collected 2016-01-25 ...
CATCTGTCCACAAGTAGAAACCAATCTTCCTATTCTCAGTTGGTATAAAATTATCAATTTCCAAGTACTTAATCCAATCGGTTCCGTCCACAGACATATAACACCATATCTTATCTTCATTCACTTTTACTTTTATGTAACAATACTTTTCTTTATTATCATACAATTTTGCGTCTTCATTATCTGTAAACTTCTTTATTACAGCTATTTTATTATCTGCCGCAAACCCAATACGAAATTGAATACCTTTATCATCACCTTGAACAATACGGATTCCAGCAAATGACCACGTATTACTCCATCGAAAAGAGTTTATCTTTACACTACATGTTATTGGTTCTTGAGCACTATTATATAAAAAACATGCATCTTTAGAATAGATGGTTTTCTGTGTCCTTACAGCGTTTTCAGTGCAATTCAGTAAATTTATTACAACCCCATTTTCTCCTACACCAAAACATTCTTCAAATAAATATTCAGTTGATATTTTTCCCCTTCTTTCAAATAACAGGTTCTCTATTTCTCCATTTACACTATTGAACTTTACCTTTGGTGAAGAAATACAAAACATACAAGCACTATGAAAATATCCATGTAACATTGGTTCTGTGTCAACTTGTAATATACATCTTCCTGTCTCTTCCATATTAATACCCCCTAATAATTTTGGGTAGTGTAAAATACTACTTGTTTTTGTTGCCTAATCTAATAAAAACCTTGCTTTTAACTTATCAAAATCAATATCTGCGATTTTTAAGGTTCTTTTAGACCTATTTTTTCGACTCAGCGTAAAAATTCATGTCATTTATAGTGAACGTCATAACATATTATCTATTTTATTAATTATTCGCGTCGTGGATTTTCCGTTCACATATGGCACTAATACTACTTTTCCTCCGTATGTCTCCACTACTTCCCTGCCTACAACATCTTCTTCCTTGTAATCAGCTCCCTTTACCAATATGTCAGGTTTTATTTTAGAAATAACCTCATACGGCGTATCTTCCTTAAAACTTGTAACATAGTCTACATACTCGATAGATGCCACCACACCCATTCTATCCTGCAGAGCATTTATAGGTCGCGCTTTTCCTTTTAATCTAGAAACAGACTCATCATCGTTAATGGCTACTATTAATATATCCCCCAACTCTGCCGCCCGTTCTAAACTTTGAACATGGCCTATGTGAATGATGTCATAGCACCCATTTGTAAAGACCACTTTCCGATTATTACGTTTAGTCAAAACATCCACTAATTCATCCACACTCAATATCTTTCTCTTATACTTTAACTTGTTTGTTGCTGCATTAACATCGCTAATGGATATAACTGACGTTCCAACTCTCGATACTTGAATACTTGCCGCAATATTTGAAATTTTCAACACTTCTGGCATTTCCATCTCATTAGCGATACCCATTGCCATAAAAGCCAAGACAGTATCTCCTGCACCTGTAACGTCAAAGACTTCTTGTGCAATACTCTCAATTTTTATGCTGTTCCCTTCTTGATCAACCGCAACCATTCCATCAGATCCACACGTTGTCACAACATATCCAGCATTGCAGCGCTGACATAATGCTTTAGAAACCTCTACAACATCGTTCCCTCTGGAATAACGATCCTCCATCAAATCATATAATTCTTTTCGGTTCGGTTTGATCAAATAACTGCCTTTATACTTGACTGCCTCTTTTCCCTTCACATCAACAAGAACCTTTTTCCTTTGTTTATTACATTCTTTGATTACCAATTGTAATAAATATTCTGCACAAACCCCTTTACCGTAGTCAGAGACTATAATAATATCATATTCTTTTATGTGTGTTCGAATTTTTAAGAATAGTTTCTTTTGTAAATTCGTTGATAATTCTTCAGATGTTTCTCTGTCATGTCGGAGAATCTGCTGATGGTTATCCCCTAAATACCTGTTCTTAACTGTCGTTGGTCTTTTGGAGTCGTGTAATATCATGGAACAATCTATTCCCTTACTCTCCAATAATTCTACAAGCTCTTTTCCATCGCTATCTCTTCCTATCACAGATACCAAAGATACGTTCTGCTCTGCAGCGCTAATATTGATTGCAACGTTTCCCGCCCCACCAGGGGCAACCATAATCTTGTTCTCTAAAAATACAGGCACCGGCGCCTCTGGAGATATTCTTTTCACCGCTCCGGCATAATAACGATCCAGCATAACATCGCCTAGTATTAATATGTTTTTTCTTGTTATGTTTTTATCCAATATCTTCATTTACTTTTGCATAAATGCCCCTTTCCCCTAATATTTAAAACTGATATTGTACTTAAATACCTTTTTCTTCAAGATAACGGCTCATTTTGCCCCCATGCATAACGAATCATTGCTTGCGTTACTGCTCAAATAGAAAGTGAAAATGTTTATTCTTCCACACTATCATCTTCCATTAGTGAACTTCTTCCATACAGGAGAAGACTAACTTGAATATCGAGAATAAACCTTATCACCCACATCTCCATACAAAATCCCTAATAGTTCAAATCTCCGTCTGGTAATATGCAATATTTCTACCATAATTGTTTCATCATCTTGTAATAAACCTTAAACTTTTTTACAGAGTTATGCTCTTTATAATAATCGCTGTCTTTATCCAAATATGTGAATACCTCTTCAAGCGAAGATAATTTTAAGTCTTTCGTCGCTTCAGAGGAGTATGCGAGCAGCATTCTTACAAAATATGGAATATCATCCAAAGACAAGTTCATGGCTTTGATATTTTTAATTCCCTGTGCTAGCAAGACATTACAGGCTTCCTCCTTATCTCCCTCAGCATAAAAATCAAGAATGCTTCCCACCAAATATCTTGTGAACTTAGCCTCCGGATAATGAAACACCATATTCTCCAGCAAACGAATTTCCCCCACATTTTGTAGCACATAGGATAATGCAAACTCCTCTGCACACTGATACTGGAACCGTTGGAATATTAAATCAGAAACCTCCAAAACAGTATTTAATATATCTCTGTTTTTATATGCAATTCCAATTATTCCTGAATTATGCGGAACAAAATCTACATCAATTGGATATTTACCATTGAATATAAAATTCTTCTCCCGAATATAACTATAAAAGTGAATCCTTTGTAGCGTTAAATGATTTACGTCCTTAAATCTCGTATTCGCAATCGCGTCAAGCGCTTTGTTTATAGGCGTACAAGAGGAGTGCATATAAAACACGCCCTCTATGATATCATCAAATACATAGCTTATGTCCTGTAGTACAATCGTATCCGTGTCTACAAATAGCAAGTCACATCCATACCGTTCAAAACAATATTCTAAACATTTTATCTTACAACGCACATAATATGTATAATCCAAAGACCATTCTTTGAGCAACCGCGCATCAACTTCTTCAATAATGATAGTGGGCAAACCCGCTATAGAGCCATACGCCTCCTTATCATCCGTTACTACTATGATTTTACAATCATTATTTGTTGCGTCCCGATGTTGCTGAAAAGACTTAATCGAATACAAACTTTCCTTTTTGTATCTACTATCCCCAAAGGCACAATAAACAAGCGCTTTCATATCACAAACTACCTCCTGCTCTGAGGCAACTCCCCATATCTTGCGCCCAGATATCCCGCATCAAACTGAGGCATCCAACCATGAACGTTAAATCTCTTCAGTCGGTCAAATCCTGCCATTAGCATTCCCGAACGGTCATATCTTCCCTTTGTAATCCAAATCCAATACTCCTGGTCTGGGTATTCTCCGGTCAATTTTTTAACAACTTGCAAAAATACCAGATATCTCTCGAGCGTAAAATGTACATAATTATTATTGTCAATGAAATATGTCATATCAATACCTGTCCGTCTGATGTTTTCAGGACTTTGCGTCTTTTTGGTCTTAAACCAAAAATCATCCGGTTCTACCGTTTCACCGACCAACTGATCAGTCAGCGCCCAACTGTCAATATGAAACATTTCACCTAACTGTGCTTTTGATACTCCCTTAGGAACACAAAGAATAACCTCATTATTTTCCTCTGCCTCCTGAATCTCCTCCTCTGTGAATGGACACTGTGATAATTCAAACTTTTTTTGGGTAATATTCTCGATGCCATAATTAGTATAGAACTGATAAAACCACTCTCTAATCTCCTGCCCTCTGGTAAAAGTCGTACCTAGGGCACTACGCAGTTTCTTCCCATCTATCTTTTTATCATCTACCAACTGCAAAATTAATTTAATACAAGAATCTTCTAACATTTTTCTTGACTCCTTCCAGCTTAAATTTTATATACTTCTGTATGCTTTCTTGCATTAGAGAAACGTTCTTCACGAAAAACGTCTATATTTAGCGTTTTCGCACAGCCATCTATGATTTCCTCCGACAAAAGTTTACCCGCAATGAAACCATGCATGAAACCATGTCCGTTAAACCCGCAGAGATTATAAAAGGATTTCACAGCTTTGCTCTCACCAATAATGGGATTCCCATCTGGTGTTTCGTCGTAAAAACCAATCCACTCCGTCACCGGAAATGAGTCTTCCAACTGTTTGAACCTTTCAATGCCAATTCTACAGTGCTTCAAAAACCAATCATAATCAATGTTCTCAGAATCTTTCATTTTCTCATCATATACTCGGTTATACTGCGTTAAAATTCCTTTACCTTCTTCATGATAGCCAATACCTATATCAGAAAAAATCACGACCGGAAAGTCTTTATTCACGCCTTCTATTTCGCTGGTTACCAGCACTTGCTGAAAGGCCCTGTTAATAGGAATGTTTAAACCAACCATCGCTGCTATTTCCTTACTCCAAGGTCCCGCAGCATTAACCATCTTCTTTGCCATAATATTTTGTTTATTTGTTTTAACAATAAAGATATCTTGCTCGACACTTATGCCGCTGACCTCTTCATTTATTAAAAACTCTACACCGTAGTTTAGCAGATTCCTATACAGATAGTTAACCACCGTATTAACATCCAATATCCCTTCGTCTTCACAATAAGTTATAAATTCTACATCTTTATAATTCAGCTGTGGAACCTTTTGAGCAAATTCGTCAGAACTATATATCTTAGTCGGTATCTTTTTTCTGTTTTGCATGCTCACAGCTTCTTTATATATCTTGACTCTTTCAGAATCCGTAACAACAAATGCATATCCACAATTTGAAAATTTAAAATCCAAATCATTTTCCATTTGAATCTTTTCAATTATTTTTCTGTTCTCAACGGACATGTCAACATTTATTTCTGATGCAAACTGATAACGAATTCCCCCGGCGCACCTTAGGGTACTATGTCCGCCTATATAGCCTTGACGCTCAACAATTACTATGCCTTTGATTCCCCTTAAGCACAGATGATAGGCCGTGCTCAATCCCATTATGCCTCCGCCAACAATTACAATTTCGTAGTTCATGTATGCCCTCCATTTCATGTAATTAATCAGCGAAAGCTAATTGGTCATACATTCTTTTACATATTCTGTTAAGGTTTCAAATGAGTGAAAAGCTTCAATAATCTTTTCTTCATCGTCAATAATCACGTTACAGCGCTTTTCAATCTCTATAATAATTTGTAGGGCATCCAGCGAATTAATCGAATATTCTTCGATTAAATTCACCCCTCGCAGACTCTCAACGCTGAACTCTTTGCCCAGAATCTCACTCAATATTATTATCAGATTTTCTTCTACCATGTTTTTGTAATACCTCCTTTTTAATACATTAAATATTGCTTAGAACACTTTTTACGATATCAATGCATGTTTTGTTTTTATTATAAGATTTAATAATTTCAGAGAAATTGTGAAGCGCCTTTCGATTGTATGTATTGAAATGATTATCAACGATTTCGACTAATTTGCTCGGTCTAAATTTGCTGACGTGCATCCAGTAAGTCAAATTGTTTTTAACCATTTGCGCAGCATTGTATGATCGTTCAAAATGATTTCCGGATAATACAATACTAGGTTTTTCGTTAAGCACAGTCGTCAACATCATGTCTTGTCCACCGTGAAAAATCACAAAAGAACATCTTTTTATTATTTGATTTATATTCACATATTCGACAAATTTGATATTGTCAGCATTACTTGCCTCAATTTCTTCTCGTTGGAAGTGAAAACCGGTACTGCATAATACATTATACTTTCCATCCTGAAAAGCATCCTTGATGATTTCACTATACATTTTTATTGGCAACGCACCCATGCTTGTGTAAATAAAAATCAAAGGCCGCTGGTCAAATTCATATTCAAAGGTGTCTTTACCTTCCTCCGAGTAATTTAGTATTGCCCCGCCATATTGGACATTGGTAAAATCCTTAATATCAGATTCCAGTTCTAAAATCGAAGGAACAATGATTTTATCTGCCCTGTCAAAAACCAGTTCACATACATGATCCAGTTTAGGAAGATGATATTTATTCAGTACGCCGTTAAAATTTGTAACCAACCGATCACCTGCCGCTTTATTCGCTTCAAAATAAGGTGTTGACGGCGTACTTGCGAACTGAACAACCGAAATTCTTTCTTTATTTCCGGCAATGCATGCACTTGGATTAGACTGCGTAAAAATTAAATCCGGCTTAAAATCCCGAATAATTTCGGTATATCTCTTTGTAGCGTATTCGACATAAGGGACATCTGCCATTCCTGTCCATTCCACAAAATCAACGTAATTATGGATATCCACATAACTATTATTGTAAATTGGTGGTTTACAATGATAATATTTGAATTTTTCCTTATCAATTAAGGACGCAACGTTCCCACCTAAGACAAAAGCAATTTCAAATCCTTCCTTGATTAAATCATGCGCTAATCCTATAAATTTTACAGTTGAACCTATCGACCCAGAATTGGGTGGACTGGGCAATATCAGTATTCTTCCTTTCATCTCATCCTACGTCACTGAATAAAGAATTCAGTCCCTCTCTGTATGTCTTATATACAAAATCATATTTTAATACTTTACAAATCTTCTCATTTGACATATTGATATTAAGCGTTCTCAAACCAAAAATGCTCCAATACAGTCTTTCATTCGTGCCGTCATATTCTGAAAGCTTAATGAGAAAGTCCCTACTATGCTCCTTTATGTATTGATAAAAAGTAATCTGCTCAACAGGGCAGCAATCACATATATTAAAAACGCCTTCAATCTTGGAATCCAAAATGATTTTATATAAAATGTTAATAAAATCCGTTATATGAATCTTAGAGGACACTGAACTGCCATCGCCTAATAGTGAAACACTTTTCTTGCTGCAAGGATTATACATTCCCGGTCCATATACTTCTCCGATCCGCAAAATAACACATCTCATATTTTCCCGTTCTGCTTCGTTTTGCAATAACCGTTCTGCTCTACAGATCAAGCTGCTATATGTCTTTTCCCCTTCTTTACTGCAAACGTCATCTTCCTCCGCACATGTCTTTCGACCGTCAATATCACTATAGACCGCCCCATTACTTGCATAAATAAAACGCTTCACATGATACTCTCTGCATAGCTCAAGACAATTCAAAAGACCTTTTATTAGGAAATCGTAATTCCGTTCATAATTGCTTAAGTGTGCTCCCGCCAAATACAAAACAGTATCCGCCATAGATACCGCCGTTTTTAAGGAATCCTTATCCAATATATTGCCAACATAATAATGATTTAGATGAACGTCTTCCTTCGTATCTAAGATACTGTAATCAATATTGTCTCTCTCAAATAATTCCGTGATTCTGGTACCTATGTATCCAGTTCCCCCAATAACCAAAACCATGCGTTTCACCTTCAAACCCGTCGGATCTTCTTGCCATTTGCAGTTCGTTCTATCTTATCGACAAATATGATATTAGACGGAATTTTGTAATCACTCAGTTTCTGTCTGCAATATTGCTTCAATTCAATGTCATCCATACAGATTTCTTTATTGACGCACTGTACTTTTGCCACAATATACTCATTATGTTTATCATCAATGCAAGAAAAAACTGAAGCATCCTCTACTTTCTCATAATTAACTAATACCTTTTCAATTTCTATGGGATCAACCAAATGGCCCGCAATATTCATGGTGTCAGCAATTCTTCCCGAGATAATCACTCCATTCTCGGTTATGGCTCCATAATCTCCTGTTTTGTAATAGGTTTTGCCATGGAGTAGTATTCCAAGCGCACTATTATCATAGTTAAGATAACCTTGCGAATTATTGATTCCTGCCACCACTAGCTCTCCATACTCTCCAGCATCCAATATCTTCCCATCCTTAATCACTTCTACTTCTGTACCTTTTAATGGATGCCCGACATATTTCATGGCAATTTCTATTTGATCCGAGTAGTTAACGGCAATCACTCCGCATTCCGACGAGCAATAGATAGAGCTAATGCAAATATTGGCAACATCATGAAATTGCTTGAAAATTGTCTCGCTCATATAGGAAGAACTTGTCAAACACATCCGTATGCTTTTCCAGTTAATTAAGTGGACACTATTTGATTCCAACATTTTCGTATAGAGCAGCGGAACCATAAATAATATCGTGACACCTTGAGAATTAATTGTTTTCATTACGCTTCCCGCCAGAAACGTAATATTAACCGCAACAGATGCTCCTTTTAAAAGTGCCGGAAGATAAATTGTATTCAGCGCTCCCGTCATCATCGGCGAGATTGGAGTATAGCAAACATCTTTCTTTTCTATTTTTATTAACTCGGCAAGACTGTTTATGTTATTATAAAGAGCTTGATCCGAAAACATCACGCACTTGGGTTTCCCTGTAGTACCGGAAGTAAAATAGCATATTATAATATTTTCATCAATTTGAAGCTTGTCCTCTCTATAGTCATCAATACCCAGTAAATTAACCTTCCCATCGCTCCATATTTTTTCAGCCCTGTATGAGCCGAGACTTATATCCTCTTGCATAAAAATATAATTCGCCTTGCATTCGCCAATGATCATTTCATTATATTCTTTTTTAGCTGCCTCAAAAGGAATGACAATCCCATGCTTTATAACCGCCATAAAAATACATATATATTCAAACGGATCCTTTACATATACCAAATATCTCGCTTTGTCATGCTGCTTGGGCAACTCACTTAAAAGCCGGTCGTACGTCTCATATTTATGTAGAATATCAGAATAAAGATAATTGTTGTTATTGAGATAACAAAGGGCTTTCCTGTCTCCCGAATTGCGTATGCTTTCTAATAGCTTTTGTAAAACCACCTAATATCACCTACCAATCCATTACCAATGCTTTTTGCTTTAATTTTGCCTTATCATATGTTCTTAAATAAAACTGTAAGTTTTCACTATGGACGTGAGCGGTTATCCAATCAGAAGGCTCCAGATTTTTAAGTATATCATTAATCTCATTCCGATATGCGTTATTAAAAATACATTTCCCCGTTTCACATTCTATACTGAATACTTCTCCCGTAGCATTATCCCTGATGCCAATTCCATTCTCTTTAGCCATAATTAACGCATATTCTTCAACCTCCTTAACATAAGAGACATTAATGTCATTGTCTTTGAGCACATACTCTATCACCTTCTCCAATAAACCTTCTGAATCTATACTCAAACAATATGCATCATGATATTGGCATATCTCAAGGACATTAAAGGCTATAACAAAATAATCATAAAAAAGAAAGGGGATTATATTCTCTGAGCTGATATGCATCACTTTCGTTAATGAAACATCACTTTCTTTAATAAACTGATATTCATGGAAATTCCCCCAAAATACGACCATTCCATTAACCCAAGAATCCGAATTGCAAGTATTCTCAACAATTTTCCCAACGCTCAATCCGCATCCCAAATAATCATACAACTTATTATAGCCCAAGAATTCCTGCATATATGGATATAACTGTGTATGTAAAGTCTTGATTATTATCCCCTTTTCTTCGGACTTGTCTTTAGTACTATTTCCCATCATTTTTCGAGCTTCCTATCAATTTTTCCTTAATTAATATTATATATGATCGCAAATTCTTATTCCCCTGCCTCCCACATAAGGGGTATGGAAATTGGGCATCCACGCCTGAAACGATAACTTCTTATTAGAATCAAAGCCACCTATAAGCATTGCTTTTTTCTCATATCTAGTCATGGGAATCCATGTCTTATATGTATCATCAATATTCATGTCATAAAAAACATGCAGCGTATTAACCAAGACAATATATCTCTCTGCTGTGAGATTTAACAAATTGTTTTTCTTAATAATCTGCTGTATTTCTCTTCCCATACAGTCCATATACTCAGGATTCTTCTCTATTTTGGCGGCAAACCACAAATCCTCTTCTTCAATGTGCCTGCTCACTAAACTGTCTTCATTTATCCACAACTTACAACGAAACAGTTCGCATAATTCGGATAATGTTACTCCTTTAGGCAAGCAGCAGAGTACTTCATTGTTTTCCTTAATTTGTTTCAGTTCATCCTGTGTAAAATACGGTGCAGAAAGTTTCAGTTTTCGCTTTATGACATCTTCAATTCCCAGTGAAATATACCATCTCTCCATTTTGCATCTAACAACTTCCGGAATGGTTTCATCCTCTTCAATTTCGGCAAATCTACTTAAATCGCTTTTTTTCAAACTACCATCCTGTAACATCTCTTCTAAGATATTGACCATCAAATTTGCATCCATAACCAAACTCCTTTATATTCCATTTTTTCTGCAAAAAACTTTATCTAATACTTTCAGGGCATCTTCAACCTCTCCGACAATTCCGATATCAGAATAGCGGAACATTTCACAATTTACATCCGAATTAATTGCTATGATTAATTTACACTTCAGCACTCCGCATACGTGCTGATATGCACCGGATATTCCCAAAGCAATATATAAGTCATAATCTTTTAGGTTCTTTCCGGACAAACCAATTTGATTCGCTTTGGGCAGCCAACCATTTTCAATTACCATACGCGTTCCTCCCACGTCCGCAGATAACGCCTGTGCCACCTGCAATACTTTGTTCACGTTGGCTATATTTCCAATCCCTCTTCCGATGCCTATCATAATCTTATTATGCTTTTTTTTATCATCGTGTGCGTCTGCAACATCAGTAATTATCTGCTCTAATTGATAATTGTCAACCAGACTCACAACTTTTATCAAAGGCCTGATATCCGTTTCCTTTTTATATTCAAAGAGATTTTTGCTGACAGTACAAACCATGCATTTATTTTCCTGAGTGCATATGTCTGCAAACATTGTTCCGTTATATATAGGACGCGTTGTATATACTTTATTATTTTTAAACCAGAAATCCACGCAATCAGCACACATACCTATCATGGCCCGATAAGAAAATCTCGCCAAAACAGTCTTTGAATGAACCGTATTACAGCCTAACACGAGCAATGGCCTATGCTCTTCGCAGAAATCATACAGATTGTCTGCATATGTCTGTTCATCATAAAAAACTATGTTTTTACCGTGTTTTACATATATCTCATCAAGTTCCATCTCACCCAGAGATTCACATAATCTTTTCTGATATTTTGTATTGCATATAACTAAGCCGCATGTCTTAAAACCATATTCCCTCTTAAATTTATTCAAAATAGAAATTAAATCCAGACTATCCTTATTAGGCTCGGTATCCTTAGACTCTATATATATACAAGCCATATTCTTATTCATCTTTTCACCTGCTTATCTGCCTGTGCTTCATATATGCAATCCCGCAGCACAGACATTCCCTGCTCAAATCCGCATACCATTCCCCGTCTACTTTTAACCGCCCTGTTTTTAATGCTTTCGACTTTGGTTTTAGACCCTGAAGTTCCCACTCTGGTTTCATCATAATCAAATGTTGTGACAACACTTATCTCATTGGCATTGTCTAAGATATCGTGAAAGCAGGGTCTCTTAACCTCTTCTTCCATAAAACAAATACTTAAAACTGCCGGTTCTTTTAGATTAACAGATACAATACTATTCTCATAATATCTTCTGATCTCCAAACCCGTATCAGAAAGCACGCCATTAATTTCAACGTTTGTCATACATTTAATTCCCAGTTCTTCCGCCAATGCCGGAGGCACCAGACCTGTTTCACTGTCACCTGACTGAAAACCTGTTAAAACATAATCATATTCAATAGAACGCAGAAACCGGCCTAAGGTATAAGCCGTTGCAATCGTATCCGCTCCTGCAAACTTTTGATTCGCTAAAAGATATACCCGATCCACTCCATACTCATAAAGTTGATTTAAACAATCTCTTGCATCCATTCTGGACATAGCAACTACTATAACTTTGCAATCATTACCTTTTATGCTATTTTTTATCCGCATAGCCTGATGCAAAGTGTTCCTATCCTGTATTGATATGGAAAGTTTATAACCTGTGTTAAATGAATCAGCAGGCACAGATTGTATCGGTTTCAAGCAAACTACAATATTCATCAGCGCATCATGTCCTTCTTAAGATAATCTTCAATAACTGCTATTCTTTTTGCATTTAACGGGTCGCTATGCACTGCTTTTCGGGCCATTTCAGCACAATAATTACATTCATCACAGTTTTTCATGCTGCAATTACTGTTTAGGAAATGTTCACCCAAAGAATCTAACGCTTTACTATCGATGCTCATATCCAGTCCCATCAAACTCTTCATTAAGGCAAAATTATGAATGCCGCTATCCATGCTTTTACTTATAATATTAGGGCTGTTTTTATTGACCACCTGATTTACATTCAGTATTTCCAGTAAATTGCCCTCACAAGAACGGGTGCAATAAGCCCTCGCGGCTCTTTCCAGCCATTCCGTAGACTTATTTCTGTCTGTGATCTTTCCTCTACAAATCCCTACGCTCTCGGCAATATGAATATCCTCTGGTCTACACCACGTGGACTTAATTATTTGCGTTGTATCCTTGTACTTCATTAAAATACATTGAAGCATACAATAATCAATTTCATTATTGTCTGCCGAGCTCTGGGATTTGTGACTTATAACACAATTATGGTACTGTTGCAAAGGACATTTATATAAGCAAGTTTGATTTACCATGATTTGTAAGTCACAGCTTACTGCCTTCTGCATTTTTTCTAATAATCTATAGTTGCGCTCTATACCATTGCGCACTGTGATTTCTGATACACCTAACCTATCATAGTATTTTGCGCTTTCTACGCTATCCACCAATGCAAAAGAAGAAACACTAATCTTTAATTCAGGATACTTGCTCCTACACATATCAATTATATAGGGATTTGCAATTGTAACCATATCTACGCCTATCTGCGTAAGCCATCTCAAAAAGTCCGATATCTCATTTCTCTTCTCGCTGGTATACTCTTGATTAGACAAGCATGCTGCATTCATCAGCACATTAAATTTCTTATTATATTTATGTGCAGCTTCAATAGCTTGAGCAATATTATCATGACCAATAAAAGACATCTGGTGTACAGGTCGTCCGCTCCCTACCGGATTTTTAGAAACAGTGCCATAATAATACTCAATATCCTCTAATTCCTCTGTTTTATGAATTAATTCCAAATCGCCGTTATATGCCAAAGAATATTTCATTTATTACACCCCATAAAGCCAGTTATCTTAATTGTCTTCGTTTGCCGCGGCAGCATCTATCACCTTGCAGAAGCAAGAATAAATGGTGCCTACAGTTTGAAACATTTCCGGACCAATCAGATAGTCTGGGAATTCAACACCAAACTCACACTCTACGTCCACCAAAAAACGCACTGCTGCAAATGAATCCATACCCAACTCCTCCAAACCTGATTCCAAAGAAATATTCTCTTTTTTCTCAAAATAAGGCATAATCATCTCCAGAAACTTATCATATAATTTTTCATTCTTCATAATCTTATCCTACCTCTTTCTACATAAGCCATATATACTGTTTGATATACCATCTTTGGATTCCATCTCCACATACCATTTTTTCTCTAGCCGCTACCCCGTTTTCTCATCTGTTTTCTCATCCTTTTCCTTTGATTTTCCTCCTTGTGCCAATAGCATATTAGTTCAAATTAAAATGAGATTTACCCTTCAACATTATATAATTCTATTTAGTAAAAGGTTAGCATTTATAACTCTATAACAACTAACTTATAATAATTAATCATTAACCAGTTCCATGTAGGATCTATTTATATCTTGCGGAACCAGCAATGGATATATGGCCTTATTATCATTCATTGCCAGAATGACTTCCCCTTCCATCAATTCTTTGGACTGCATATCCTCCGTATTTATGATGACCGTTTGGGGACCAGTCTTCCACATACAATAAGAATACTTTGAAGTAAATATTACTGCTCCTTTAAAGTGATACTTGACATGCATCACTGCATATAAGAAAACTGCTTTCGCTTTATCATCCGCTCGATTACTCCGAATCACTTGGTCTGCCGTCATCAAACGGTATGCATCATAAAAAATCGAGCAGGGTTCCAAATTAACCAAGTAATCTATGACATCGTTAAATGATTCCAGACTATCAATGAATTCTCTAACCATCTTACATTGCACTGACCATCTAATATAAACATTAGGTTTTCGCACAATTAAAGACTGATATGCATATTTAGCCCATGTCGCAGCACCATCCGGCTGACTGCTGCTGAAATAATAATTGTGCCAAACCGCAGCATTATGTATGGTTTGGAAACTATCTTTCATATTTACCAAATAAAAATTAGAGGGAATTTTATCATCCCCGATATGATCTTTGCATATAAAGGGAAATTCAAATACTTTCTCTATTGATTCAAATTTCTTCCTGACCTGCATACGAGTATCTTCATCTATATTTGTTTCTCCTCTCTCAGTCCAATACCATTCGTCCGTATATAAAATCGTAATTTTCTTCTTATAAAAGAATGTTTTATCCGTAACTTTTTGAATATAGTCTGTACATATCATATAAATATCTGATTCAATAAATACAAGTAAAATATCTTGCGTAGCAAACCTTGCCTGAATTAAATCTCCTGTCTCAAATCCGCCTAATCTTAACATCGCATAGAAAAACGACATATAAGAAGAACAACTTCCCACAATTTTTCCATCCTTTAGTTTTAATGCAATTAATTCATCAAAGCTGTACCAAGGTGCGCACAATTTACTGGACCACTCGTTATTTCGCTCGGACCGGGCAATGCTCACAGTAAATCGTTCCTTCATTGCATTATATATATTTGCTAGATAATGCAATTTTTCCTTATGATATAACTGTTTTACCAATTCACAGATATATACGGACATCATATTCAATTTTATTGAGGCACATTCGATAATAGGATGTACCCCTCGATAAAAAACAGTTCTCGCTATACTCCTCAAATAAATGTTTTCTGCAGCCGGTTCCGTACAATGTCTCTCCAAATCGATTAAGCTCTGGTTGTCCCACCAAGGATGCATATCATTCTGTAGAACCTGAAAGTCTACTTCTGCGGGAGCTTCATATTCAATTGGAAAGGAAGTTCTCTTTTTTTGGATCTTTACTATTTTCCATGCATTTTGACTCTCTACATAACTCAAATAATACTCATGCGTTTCACAATGTGTATCATATTCATCATAAATTAGTTGAATTTTATTATTTATAATTATATTACCCGTTTCTTCCCTACAGGACAGCTCAAGAGAAAGGTTACTGGCTTTTAATACATAAGCATCAAACCATTCCTTTTCAGCGTTGATCGTCATCTCATCGTCGTTATATATGAGTCCGATCCAACTTAAACAATCTTTATTCTTATAATAATCACAAATAATTGTTAACCATTCATTTGCATCTACCCCACTGAAGCATCCGCTCTCAAATATAATATCAGTATTTGCTCTCACATCATCTCCTTTTTGTTCCTTCATGTCTCCCTAATGCCTTCAATACTCAATATCTTTTCCACAGCCTGCAACACATCGCCATCCGTCTTAATCAAAAAAGAATATTTCAAACCAGCATTATTACCCGCCTGTATATCTGTATGGCTGTCCCCTATCAAATAGGAATGCCCAAAATCTATCTCATATTTTTTCTTTGCTGCTAACAGCATCCCGGGGTTTGGTTTTCTGCAGTCACAAGCAACAGCATATTTTTTTACAATCCCCTGTTCCAAATGCGGACATACATAAAATTCTTGTATATGTGCGTCTTCCTCAGCCAACAAATTCATGATATACTGGTTAATTTCCCATACGGTGTTTTCGCCATAATAACCTCTTGCCACTCCTGATTGATTCGTTACCACAATCACGATAAATCCATTTTTATTTAATAATCGAATGCTTTCGCCTATACTTTCGTTTAATTGTATTTGGCTTATGGAAGAAACATATCCTAAGTCTTTATTGATTACTCCATCCCTGTCAAGAAATACACACTTTTTCATAGATAGCTGTACCTCTACACCTACGTATTAATTGTCTGACACATACTGCTAAACCAGATTGTCTGATTCGTCATCAATTTCAGCACACATAATGTGTATCAATATTTTCTGGGCTTCTTGTATAATATCCGTATCCTCTGCATGAATATGTACCGGATACTTGAGCAGTGGCAGAACTCGTCCACCATCTTTTCCGATGAAACCACTAGTCACTATGTCGTGAACATTTGCATATTCTAATGCTTTTAACACATTGACTGAATTTCCACTTGTTGTTAATACAAAAAGCAAATCTCCTTTTTTTGCAAATGCTTCAACTTGTCTGGCAAAAATGTCATCATAGGAAAAATCATTTGCAATTGCCGTCATAGAAGCTACGTCACAATTCAATGCATGTACTGGATAAGGGCTTCTATTCTTGTTAAATCTGCCAACTAATTCCCCTGAAAAATGCATTGCATCTGCGGCGCTTCCACCATTTCCGAATACAAAAATCTCCTTTTTATTCTTTATCGTATCCTTAATTATCGTAGCAAATTCTTCAAATTGCTCTATCATATGACTATCTTGAAAAATATTGTTTAGTGCTTGTAACCGATGATTTAGCAATAATTCATATTTTTTCAACACACGCACCTCAAATCTTATTCTTTCATTTTACAATCATGCTGTTCCGCAATCATATTTTCGTTTAACATCTTATGTGTAAAAACAGTTCGCAGTCGCTTATGGCACTATACAAATAACGTGTTATAACCATTCACGCTATCAGCATATGTTATAATATGGTTGCAATCTATTGAAATCTCATTTGATAACATCTTATTCATTGTATCGTATACAGCCTCTGGATCTATGCTATTAATATTCCCATCCTCTGGCACAATACTATAATTATTTCTTAAGACGCGAAAACCAATCTCATTTCCTTCACAAACCAATGGAGTCTGCTCTCCCCAGATGGTCAATGTTGGGATATTCCAAAAAGATGCAATATGACCTGCCGAACTATCAATGCCCACTACCATCGTAAATCTGGAAATTACATATATATATTCAAATATTGTAAGCTTCCCAAATTCTATGACGCCTGGCATCGTACGGTAACAATGTGGAATAAGAATCACAATATTAACATTATTTTCTATACATATTTTATAAAATTCGTAGGCATTGTCCTCACTCCAGCATCTTGCCCCCCTGCCTATATATTTCTTATCATGTATTAAATCACCTGTAAAAAATTGATACCCAATATACTTTTTGTTTTTGTCAAACATACCATCCAACTGTTTCTTGCGTTCAGTAGAAATCTTTCCAATGATTCGCTTTTGCATCATCTCGATATGGGTAAATGGGTATATATCAGTATCCGGAAACATACGTCTTCGGTTTAAATCATAAATATGCCCAGTTCCATAGAGTTCTGTCAGATCAATAAATGTATTACCCTTAAACATATACAACCTCTTTGACTCCTGATTTTTTCTTTTTGATATTTCCATTAAATGACACATCATCACAAAACTGGGCATCTTCAAAATATGAATATCCGGAAAGAAGCATTTCGCAAGTTGGAATTGAGTTATTCCGTCTAGCATGATTAGATAAGTTTTTTCCGCCGGAAAACCACTCTTCAAGATGAAATCATACAATAGCGACACATTCATTACATAATCGCCAATTCCACCTTTGTAATTAATAAAAAGACAACCATTCTTACCAGAACCGTTTCCGGGAAATGCATCTCTTTTTGCAGCATTTTCAATATATTCCAAAACTATATAACCGTTTTCAATTAGATAACCATAAAAAGAAAACTTTTTAGCTATAATTTGGAGAAGATTATATGTAATCTGACATTCTTTCATCTCCCGATTTTTCAAGTAATCATATTTCGTTTTTTCCGTTTCCAAAAGATCGATCAAAACAATAACATTGTCATATCTGACAGTAGCATCTTCGGTCGTATGATTTGCTCTGTTTTGATCAATATCTTCAAGCACGGCTTTTATATTTCCATTATCACAGAAATATATTTCCGCATCTTTATATTTTTCTATTTCGCTTATCAATAACACAAAGAAATTACTGGTATATTTCAACACATTACTTACAATTTCTGTTTTGTTCTTTGAGTTAAAGGCAATATATGAAACCTTTTTATCTAACCTCATGGCTTCTTTAACATATTTTATGCTTGTTAAAGGTATCATTTCCATATTGTATTACCCCATCGTATTACCCCATTGTTTCCTAACTGTCCGTCTCATCCTATAGTACTTTTCAAGCAAGATGGCATCCTTTTTATCCGTCAGTTTTAAATTTCGGAACAAATCGTAATACTCCCAGTCAAAATAAAATCTGATTAATTCGTTGCACAAATTCTGTGGATTATATGTTTGCTTCAAAACGTCAAGCTCATCTTGTGTAAGCGGTTCACTGAAAACCGTTTTTCTCTCTTCTGGCCTCGTTTTTTCATACAGATTCTGGTTTTGCAATTCCACCCTTTTTCCATTTACATACAAAACCTTAACCTTTTTTCTTAATGCAAAGTTGAATGCTTCCAAAATCGTATCTATAATAGGCTCACCCTTATCATTGAGTGAGGTATTACATAAAATAGGTACACCCGTCATTTCATTGAAATGATCTAAAATACTGTATAAAGTATCGTTATCCCCATTGCCTATTGTCTGCACTCTGGCCGTCTGGTCAAGATGCATAATGGCAGGAACTTTTTTCGCTTTATCATCCTTGATCTTAAAGGTGTGTAGCATATAAGGTGATATAAATGCCTCTTCAAACCATTCACTGACCTTTTCTTCCATGACAATAGGTGCAACCGGTCGCCACCACTCTCGCTGCTTAATTTCATTCAGTTCTTCCCTGCTCACGTCACTTCTGGGATCTGCTATAATGCTACGGTTTCCCAATGCACGAGGGCCGATTTCTGCCGAATTATTAAACCACACAATAGGAAACTCCATAATATCATAAACAACTTGCTCGAAATCCATCTTTGAAATGGACTTAATATACTTCATCATATTATTTTCATTGATGACATCATACAAATCGTCAAATGAGTTTCCATAATATGCATTGTGCAAACTAAATGATATAGAATCCATTTTTACGAAAAATTCATACAATGCAATCCCTAAAGATATCCCCGAGTCACTAACACAGGGCGGCGCCACGAAGCCCTTAAAATTAAATTGGTTCATCAGTGCACTATTGGTGGGACAATTCAGAGCATATCCTCCGGTAATAGATAAATAAGCATTTTTCGCATCAACATCGCATTTACTCAAAATCATGGCTACGTTGTTCTTCATGATTTTTATAGACATATCCTGAATAATTTTCATTACTGTGCTGATATGGTTTTCTGTGTCCGTAAACCTTGCATCATAGCCCGTAAAACCATTTAATGCATCTGTCTCCATCTGTTGAACCAAACCATCTATTTTCTTTACATAGTCTAAATACGCATTCTGCTTTTTATTGTCAATTTCATTAACATATTCATCTATTAACTGATTAATGATATTTTCTGGTAAATCCAGAGCACTTGTACTGGCACTTCCTAATGCCATGAGTGTTCCTTCCCTTAATTGATAGAAATCGGAGGCAGCCCCCCATAGCAACCCCGGTGAATCAACCCGAAAAATTTCTTTCACCTTTCCTTTAATTGAATGGCATCCAACAAAATTCCACTGACTCTTTATCCCTTTATCAACCACGTTATCAGGACCACCATCAACAGCTAGCGTAATCATATCCTCATTTTTGAATATCTCTGTTTCACACAGCATTCCACTATACAAATGTGCTAACGTATGATATGCGATATATGGCGTGGTCTCCTTAATAGATGCCACATAATTCTTCTCTAATCCCGGCGTTCCCCACACCTCTTGCATGTCATCCAACGTCAAGTCGTATCTTTTTAATAACCTATTGATGAATTCCATAGCCTGTTCTACGTCAGGGAAGCATCGGTCATGCATTTTCAATCCCGTTATTCGTTCTAACTCCCAGTAATGTATTAGCGTAAGCTGTTCACCGCTCTTTTTCCACAACGAAATATTGTGGTCATGCCTTCGCGTTAGTGTTTTATCTTCAAATGCTATATAAGCATATGGGTTTATCTCTGAATATACCGATAAATAGTAACCATCCTTCATATGTGCTCCATTCATTTACCTAAAGCCACTTTAAAAAGTATTTGCTATTCTGGTACTGTTGCAATCAAGCTTTTATATTCCTGTAACATTTCTTCCTTGTATACGTGAAAACAATCAACCTTCGTATTCACATACATTTCCATTTCTAAAACGCTGGCTCTCGTGCAAAAATAGTAATCTTCACTTAACACACTCGTATTACTGCAGACTCGATATCTCAAGCCATTCCGCAAGCACTCAGCCTTTATGAGTGAGCAGCCGCATAAACCGCCCACCTTATATACTCCCGGTTTTCTTAACATTTTGAAGAACTCTTCCATCCTCATTAACTGTTTTGCCCTGCTTATATGCTCCCCCACATACTTGCGATATGCAAAATCCCAAAAATCATATAACCAGACATTAGGATATAACCCGTTATTAATATACGTCCAGTGCAATGGCGTCGCGATTTCTTTGTCTGTTAAAATCAACTCACACAAAGTATCCTCTCCTAACATTAAATCAGAATCAACCATCAGCAGGTAATCATAACCTTTTCCCAATGTGTAATTTATGATTTGATCTCTCAGGCATGACATTTTTAGTATTTTTACAGAATTCCACTCCTCTGCCCTGTCATCCTGATTTGAAATCTCTTCTAAAACTCTTTCAATTGTGAATTCAATGCATTCCGATTCTAACCGGGATTTATATTCATACAATGCCGCACTAGATTTATCCTCGATATTATCATCAATAAAATAGAATCCCACTTCACATAATTCACTACAGTTGTTTTTATTTTGAATCAAGGCATCCAGATAACATTTTAAAACAGCTGCCTTTTCTCTTATTGGCGATGATATTAATATTTTCATAACTTATACCGCATATATCCTCTTGTATTTTTCGATAAAATGTGCATTTTTCTCATCTGTTAAATCTATATTTCTAAACAAGCTCATAAGCTGGAATGCAAAATTCAGATTATCTCTTGTTATGTCATGAGGATTAAGTTTTTTCCTTAATGCCTTCATTTCGTCATCACTTACCATGCAAAACAATTCGTTATTTCTCTTAGCCGGAACACTTTCCGTATATAACTCGTGATTTTTAAGACGAATCCGTTTCCCATTTACATAAATAACCTTAAACTTCTTTCTCAAAGCAAAGTTAAAACACTCATTTATCTTATTAATGATCGGTTCCCCTTTATCATTTAGCGAAGTATTGCAAATAATAGGAACGCCCGTTACCTCCTTAAATTTCCGGATAACATCATACAGCACCTTACAATTATCTGAATTTATGGTCTGCACACGTGCTGAATTATCCAAATGCAATATTGATGGCACAAATTGTGCTTTTTCCTGCTTAATCTTCATTGTATGAAGCATATATGGAGAAACATAAGCGTTTTCGAACCATTCATGAATATCTTCTTCCAATATGATCGGCGCTACTGGTCTCCACCATTCTCTTTGTTTTACTACATTCAATATGTCCTTTGTTTCTAATTGTCTGGGATCTCCCAAGATACTTCTGTGACCAAGTGCACGTGGACCTATCTCCGCATCTCCATAAAACCAAACAATCGGCCCATTAATTAAGTCTTCTGCAACCTGTGCATAGTCAATTTCTTCAATTTCTTCAATATAATCACCAAAATCATTAGCCTGTAAAAACAAATTCACCTCATCCGCTTGCCCATGAAAAGCATTTTTTAATGAAAACTTCATGTTTGGATATTTTTTATACAGCATTAACAGTCCTAACCCCAACACAATGCCCGTATCATCCACGCACGGAGGAGCAATGTAATTCTTAAATCCGAATTTGTTCATCAAATACGAGTTTGTTGGACAGTTCAAGCCATATCCGCCGGTAATCGACAAATACGCCTCCTGTGGCTTTACGTTATACTTTTCAAGCAGCAGAGCAACGTTTTTCTCCATCATCCTTATAGATGCCTCTTGAATAATTTTCATGCACATGCTAATTCTGTTTTCTTCGACGGAAAATCTTTCATCAAATCCAGAAAACTTAACCCCTGTGTCACCCTCTGTCAATGAATAAACCTCTTCTTTGACCTGTTCAACAAATTCTGCAAATACATGGTAATCCCTTAGTCTCTTACACTCCAAATCAAGGCTGCCTTTGTAATAGCAAACACTATTGGAGGCTGTTGCCAGAGCCATCAAAGACCCCTCCTGCATGTGAAAGACATTGTGGGCCATGTCCCACAGAATTCCCGGCGAAGAGATTGGGTGTAATTCCGATATTTTCCCCTTCTTACTAACCAGGCCGCAATAACCATATCCTTGATATTTATTTTGCACATAGCCGTCCGGTCCCCCATCAACAGCAAGTGCAACTATCGTTTCATTATTAAAGACCTGCGTCTCACTAAGAATCGCAGAATATAAATGGCATATTGTGTGAATGGAAAAATTATTATTTCCCAGCTTATATATACTATTATCACTTTGGGTATCTATTTCTGGAGTTCCCAATATCTCATCAATATCGTCTAATGAAAGATTGAACTCTGACAGCCGGTCATTTATAAATGACCTCATGTCATTCATGGAATAAAACGGAATATTATGCTTTTTAATTCCGGTAATTCTCTCCAGCTCCCAATATCTTATAAGCGTAATATCTTCCCCCTCCACTCCCCACAACGCTATTCCCTGATTCGTTCGCATTTCACATTTCATAAGATGAGCCAACTCATTCTGTGCAATATAGGATGATAAATAATATTTCCTTTTCGTCTGCATGTACAAATCCTTCTCTTCATTGTTTTAGCACTACTATTAATGCCTAAAACACCTACTTGTTTTGTGAGATATATTCCTTAATGCAACGACCTGTATATGACTCTGGATTCATAAGCAACCCCTTCAAACTTCCCTGATAAACCAGTTTGCCGCCTTCAGCTCCTCCACCAGTCCCCAAATCAACTATGTGGTCAGCCTCCAGCATAAGATCAAGGTTATGCTCTATCACAACTAACGTATGACCATTTTGCTTCAAGCCCTTCATAATCACAACTAATTTTTCAACATCCCTCGGATGCAAACCTGTAGTAGGTTCATCAAACACATACAAGTCTTTTCCCTTTTTATTTTGTGAAAGCTCCCTGACAAGTCTGATTCTTTGGCATTCTCCGCCAGACAATTGATTTAATTGATGTCCAATTGTCAAATATCCCAATCCGATATCACTCATTGCTTTCAGAACCCTGCATATGCTGGGCACATCACAAAATAAGGTTAATGCGTTATCACAAGTAGTATTTAAGACGTCCGTAATACTCTTGCCTTTGTATTTAACCTCCAGAACATTTTTATTAAAGCGTTTCCCTTTACATACCGGACACTGGACTTCCATAGTCGGCATTAAAACCATGTTAAGTTCAACCGTTCCCTGTCCTTCACAGTATTCGCACCGTCCGCCCTTTACGTTAAACGAGAAATCCTTCTTATCCAATCCCAATATTTTGGCTTTCGGCTGTTTTTCAAAAAGCTTTCGAATATCCGTATAGATATCCGTATATGTTGCTATATTGGATCTTGCGCCCTTACTTATTGGCTTTTGGGACATACAAATAACATTATCATTTTTTTCATAACCTTCAATATTTTCGTCCTTAACGCCATTCTTATAGTAGTTTTCCAATGTCTCTACAAGCACGTCAAAAATTAAAGAAGATTTTCCGCTGCCAGAAACACCCGTGATCACGTTGATTTTATTTATTGCAATATTGACATTGATATCTTTCAGATTATGTTTTCGGGCATTCTTTATTTTTATGCAGTCGCCTTGCGTATAATCTATTCCCTTCAAAGTATAATTCTTTTTTAGCAAATAGTTTTTCATTATGGAATTATCTGCTTTTTTAAATTCATCCATAATTCCCGCAAACAGCAATTGTCCACCATTAGCGCCTGCTTCCGGACCAATTTCCACAATATAATCTGCTTTTCTGATTAGGTCCACATCATGCTCTATGATAATGATTGTATTACCATTATTTTTCAATACGTTAATGGCGTTTATAATCATATCATTGTCAGCAGGGTGCAATCCTATGGTGGGCTCATCAAAAATATAAATCATTTCCGTTAAATTAGAGCCCAAAATATTTGCCACACGAAGTCTCTGATGTTCACCGAACGAAAGAGAAATAACGGAACGTGATAACGATAAATAACCCAATCCTAATTCAATCAGTTCATTTAACCTTTTTATGATTAATTCTACAACTTCTCCGACGAGTTTATACTCAATATGATTTTCTCTATATGCTTTATAGCCTAAAATCCAATTTCGTGTTTCTTTAAGTGAATATAGCATCAATTGGTTGATTGATAGGTCATTAACCTTCACCATTTCGAGGTCCTCTGACATTCGGCTTCCATTGCATTCCGTACACTCTACCCTAGTCATAAACTTACCAAAACGCTCTGTCCAGCCCTCATTATCCAATAATTTCTCGTACGTGGTTTCCATGTCATTTATGAATCCCATGAACAAATACTTCTTTTCGGTCGGTCTTTCTACGTTTGGAAAGTACTTCATAAAACGCTGATCATCATTACCATAATACAGAAATGCTTTTGCTTCAGGTGAAAGATTCTTTATTTTGTCGTTCGGATCAAACTCAAATCCATAGTATTTACTTGCTGCAAGAACTATGGGGACATAAACCTTGATCTCATTTTTACCCCAGCTCTTAAAAGCTCCATCATAAACTGACAATTCTTCGTCAATCGTGACGCTTGTATTTACGCTATATATATAGCCAATGCCATGACATTTAGGACATGCGCCATTTGGATTGTTATACGAAAAGTCGGCCATTCGGAATTTTCTAATTTCATGTCCGCAAGCAGGACATTTATCCCTTAAAATCTCAGACGGATTATTCACATCATCAGTCCAATCGGAATCATTCTCATACTTCGAGAGCAAGGGAAGGATTTTATATCTGCAATGACTGCATTCACGAACTCCTACTTGAGCAAATAACAACCTGATATACCTAAGTATCTCCGTTGCCGTCCCGACGGTTGAACGAGGATTACGGTTCGTGATATGTTGATCTATATATATAACCGGAGACAGTCCTTCAATACTGTCTACTAAAGGTTTTTTTACCTGATTAAGGCTCCCCATCGTATCAAAAAGCTGTCGCATACTTTCTTTTTGCAATATATCTATTATAAGAGAGGACTTACCAGATCCTGAAACCCCAACTACTGCAGTAATCTTATTTCTGGGTATTGCCAAACTGATATTTTTTAAGTTATTTTCTTTTGCGCCCTTAATAAATATATACTTCTGTGTTTCTTCACCCACTATTTATATCTCCTAGACTGCATTTCAAACATTTTAGCATATGTGCCATTGTTCCTTATTAACTCTTCATGCGAACCATCTTCAGCCACCTTTCCATTTTGGATCAGAATAATCCTGTCCGCCATTTTGGTTGTCGATAGCCTATGAGAAATAATAACAATAGTTCTCTCCGGCAACATATTGAACACCAGTTCATTAAAGTCACTTTCTGCTTTAGGATCCAAAGCACTTGACGGCTCATCTAAGACCACGAGTTTTTTATTACTTAACAGCACTCTTGCCAGCGCCAGCTTTTGCTTTTGTCCTCCTGAGAATACCACGCCGTCGCCATTAAATTCCCTCGAATAATCGCTGTCTCCTTTATCAGGCAAGCGCTCTATCACATCGCTCAGCTTAACCATATCCAACGCCTTATCCAATTTGATGACTTCCGCTTTTTTGTCAACAATGTCCATTTTGACATTCTCATATAGCGTTAACGCAAACAGCTGGAAATTTTGAACCAATATACTGCATATATTCTTTCGATAGAACTCCAAGTCATAGTCCCGAATATCAATTCCATTTACCATGATTTTACCTCTGTCAGGATCATACAGCCTCAGCAGCAACTTGACAATGGTACTCTTTCCCGCACCATTATTGCCGACAATCGCTACTTTTTCATGCGCATTGATTTTTAAATTTAATCCATTTAAAATATAGTGTTCTCTGTCATATGAGAAAGACACATCAACAAACTCAATTGTGATCGGCATATCGGCGTTGCTTTGCAGCCCTTTATCCGATACTATGTGGTTTTCCATTTCCATGAAATGAATGAACTTATCGATGTAAATGCTGTTATTATGTAATTCCTTTATTGAATTAACAAAATTATTCATACTTCCTTTTATTGTACCGTATGCATTCCACAAAGCAGTCATTGCGTCAAAAGTATATGCACATTTCACAAGAACCATGTAGGCCAAATAAAATAATGTCACAAAATCCCCAAGGATTTTCTTCATCAGATTATCGCCAGAGCATAACATCGTCTTTTTTGCCCCATAAGCAGCATGAATCTCACTAAGCCTTCCCGAGGAAGATGTCAATTTCTCAAACAAAACACCCCCAATGTTTGTCATCTTGATGTCTTTAGCATTTTGTTTTAAGAAAAACATGCGATTCGCATAGTCGATTTCTTTATTATAAGGCATGGTCTTGTTATAAATTTCGCCGTTAATTTTATTCAGCTTAATCTGATATAAAGAGGAGAGAACGTTAATTACAACTGCCATGATAAAAACAACAAAATCTAGAGAGCTAATAATATAAAACAATGAGATCAATACTGCTAAGTTTTCAATTAAATTGACAAAATTCCTATAAGTGTGCCAAGCTCTGGTATTTGATTCATTGTTGGCAATAACCAGATTATTGTAATACTTCTGGTCGTCATAGCAGCCAAGATCAATTGAACTGGATTTTTCAAACATCATTTTTGTGAAAACACGATTGACCATGATTTCTGCGTTTTTCGTCAAACTATTATTATATATTCCCTCTATGACAGTATTAAACAGCAGCACCAAACCATAATATACGCACGTGGCAATAATCAACTGTGTCACGGTTTTCTGTGTTTCTTCCGGATGCGCAATAACAAATTCTACCGCCTTGACAATGTACTGTATAAACAGAACGTTTCCAACGGTATTGAACAATACACTTCTAAGTATGATCAGTAATGCGTAGCAGGTAGAATACAGTGGAACTGTTTTAAAAAATATTTTCAACATGTACATATTATTATGTATTACTTTTTTCATGTTTTACTCCTTGCACTTTATTTACGCACCTATCATTCAATACATGCTCCCGCATCGTTTCTATAGTATTTTGCCTGCAAATTGAACATATCTGCATATTTTCCATTTTGGCGAATTAATTCATCATGGGTTCCCTGCTCAACAATCTGACCACTTTCCATAAAATAAATCTTATCTGCTATTTTAGATGCCGAAAATCTGTGAGAGATATAAATAATGGTCTTATCTGCCAGATAACTATTAATTGTCTCAAAAATCTCTTCTTCTGCAATAGGATCAAGTGCGCTGGTAGGCTCATCTAAAATGTAGAGCTGCTTTTCCGGATTGATAAAGATTCTTGCTAACGCCAAACACTGGCTCTGTCCAAGGGAAAGCATCTCACCCGAATCAGATAGTTCATGGGTCAGTTGCGTGTTAAAACCATCTTCATAATTGTTTATCTTTTCTTTCAGATGAAGGGTATTCATAATATTTTGCATTTCCTCATCTGAATAAATCTTCGTATCCATTGCAATATTTTGGCCGATGGTCGTAGCATAAACATTTATGTCCTGAAAAACAATCCCGTACTTGCTACGATAATTCTTTAAATTGTAATCACAAATATTCTTTTGATTATAAGTTATGCTGCCCTGATCCGGATCATACAGCCGCAAAATCAGGTTAATCAGTGTCGACTTCCCTGCCCCATTATACCCAACCAGTGCAATCTTTTGTTTTGGCTGAATTTCCATGCAAATATCCTTCAAAGTATAATTGTCATTATTGTTATATTTAAAATATAGGTGTTCTATCTTAATTCCGCAAAAAGATGCGTCCACCATTTCCTCTTTGCGCGATACGATCTTCGGTTCATACCGATAAAATTCATTGAATTTGTTTAAGTAGATATTATCATTCAAAATACCATTAAAAGAGCGTACTACAGAAGACGCCCTCCAGGTAAACTGCGCTATCGCCCCCAGCAAAGGCAAGAACATTGCTATTGTTACCGATTTATCAATGACAATTCTATGTATGGAGATGAGTGTTGTAATACAAGATACAATTCCAAATCCAAAAAAGGCTTGAACACTATCAAACATCGATATTTTTCTGTAATACTTTTTTAGAAGCTCCTTCAATCCCCCAAATGCATCATCAATCATTTTATTCAGAACGTTTTTCACATTTGTGGTTCTCAATTCCTGAGCACATTCTGCCTGAATGGAAATTCTTTTCACGTAATCATATTTTCTTTGATATTTTAAGCTCTCATTCGTATAACGATATCTGTACCTATTAATAATAGGCTCAAAAAACAATCCCATTAAAACGGAGATAAGCGATATCATTACAATGATGAAATCCACCTGCGCAAAATATCCAATCAACACGATAACGCAGCATAAGTGAGAAATAAACTGAGATACGTTATTTAAGATACTCTTTACTCTGTCAAATAAATCATTTAATGCAAACGTTACGTTATCATAGTATTCCGGATTATCAAAACACTCTATATCAATCGTCGTAATCTTCTTATATATCATTTTTTTTAAAAACAACGAGAGCTTGACGTCATTTTGGGGAACATACTTCTGATTATAATAGGAGTTCAGTATTTCAAACAGAATATTGATCAGAACGAAAACAATCAACACCTTACTAATCTCAATGATGTTTTTCCCTTTTTCAACTGCTTGCATAAAATATGCAAAAAAGAACACATTATAGAATATCAAAAATAAATCATTTATAACTGTAAAGAAAATATTCAGCCATACCCGCGATGCGGAGGCCTTACATATTGTCTTTAGCATAAATTTATAATTTTTAAAAAAATTATTTTTCATAAATACTCCTTTAATCTCGCATTCTTGTCATCTCCAAAATCTGATTTATAGGTAAATGCACCCAGCATCCGCTTTTTGCATCATTGTAACTCAACTGCTCCCTCTGCAATGACTGTTATCTGCTTCGCTTTTTTCCCTAACGCTTCATGCTGTCCTTATAAAACCGGCTATCACTATAAGTGCTCTGCTCAAACTGATAATCCATAACGACAGAATCGTTTTTATTCACGGTTTCTTCTATATTGGAAATATACCCCTGATATTCTTTCCCAGCTTTTTCACGGAAAATTGCCTCCGGGTCTGACGGGTTCTGGAGCATCCCGAAACGGAAACCGCAATCTTCCTTTGGGCGCAGACGACACGCAAATTCCTTTACCACAATCTGTTTTGACAGGCAGCGTACAAGAAAATAGTATTCTGTTACATCGTCAAAGTCGCTGCCATTACTGTAACAAAACACTTTATTGTAATCATTGGCATCACAGTAATGTTCCAATCCTCGAACAAGATCGTCCTGTCCATTTTGGTGGAGGAAGATAACTAATTTGGCTCAAATCAGTTAAAATAAAATAGGAAGAATCTTAATACCTAACTCAGATATTTTCAATGAAGCCTCTAATTTGTTCATGAATAATTTCAATGTTTTCTCTGCCGGAATCACTAATTTGCAATCTTTACTAAGATTATTTTGACCGAATACGAGTAATTCTTCTTCATCAACAGAAATAATGAAATCAATCTGATTGCCCTTATATATTTCTTTTATATAATCTGTGTAATTTGTTTCGTGTATGTTAGGGATTGAAATATACGTATCTACTAACAGGCTTCCGCTCACATAACCTATTGTTCTGCGGTTACATCGCCATATTTCAACCCCCAAAGTTGATTTGTTTTTTAATAACTTTGTGATAGCAATTGAGGCATAACAGTGGATTTGTGTAATTAATATTTTCACTTTTCATCCTTATAAACCCATCCGGCAATTGCTCCCAAGGCTCACCATTCGATAGTATACAGACTGAACATTACCATGTTGCTTTCTTACTTATCCATTATACTACTTTCTATCTTCAAAAACTCTAATTGTAATAATTTAGCCCTCTAATTGTAATTTTTAGATAAAAACTCGCCTCTCCCCCATAGCCCCCCTAAAAACTATCATTACCCACATAGGCAAGCCGGCATCATCATCCAATATTTCTCTCTCCTACCGTTAGTTCTTTTACATATATTTGTCGCCCAAATTATTCATCTGAAGCTTGTATAAAGTATAAAATACCCCTAATGCTTTCTGCATATCGTAAACGCCGAATAATAGGGTATTCCTTTTTGAAAAATCCAAAAATTTTCCTGACTTTCATTTCCAATACTCTATGAATGGTTAAATAATAAAATAAATGAGAGGGAATCGAAATTATATATGAATTCATAGAACACAGACAGATTCCATAATGGACAGAATCAGCCATAACTCTTACACCATTGATTCCAAGAGGGCAAAAGCTGTAAGTGATTCATTAGGCTGATTTCATATATTTATGATGACAGTAGTCATGCCATTTGTGATAAAACCTATATATAATATTTCATGGTGGCTCTCAAGCATGATAATTATAGTAAAAATGCAGTGACTCCCAAGCGTGATAACAATCAATCACCTCAACTTTCACCCGCCGCCGGAAAATTCATCTCCTGCACATAACGTTCCGAAAACTGCGGCTCCTCTGCCAGATTAAACACCTCTGTCCGAAGCGGCGGCAATATGCCTGCGGCAGATATTATCCCTGTCTGCAGCGGTTTACCGGCTGCCGTATTCTCTCCCTCTGCCGATATCTCCTGCCACAAAATCCGTCTTCCGTACCAAAAAGCGCCCTCAAGCGCGGCATTTCCCACCGCAACCGTTTTTCCTGCCAATTCTGCCGGCAGCAGCCCAATGCGTGCTGCCGCTTTGGAACTCAGATAATAGCCCATTCCACCGGCCAGAAAAACCTTATCTATCTGCGCAGGTGACTCTAATCCATATTTCTCACATAAAATGCGGATGCCCGTGCGGACAGCAGCTTTCGCCATCTGAAGCTGCCTGATGTAACTTTGTGTCAACCGAACGCCGCCAATATCGATGCCCTCTTCAAAATAAGGCTCTGCAAGAAGACCTGTTTCATCCAAAATACCCTCCTCTAAAAGCCTTGCGGCAAGCGCCATCAAATCCGTACCGTAATTTTCTGCATTTCCTTCAAACGCCGGTCCTGCCGCAGCCGCCGTCGCTATCATCCGCTCCCTGTTCCCCAAAACCATCTCCCCATTGGTGCCCAGATCCAAAAGCAGAGTAACCTCCTGCCGCTCATGCATGGACAGGGCATAGATTCCAGCGGAAATATCCGCACCCACAAAGGCGGAAATTCCCGGCAGAATCACCGCCGGAATCTCAAACAAACTTGTGTGAATCTCCGATAGCGTCTCCGGCTGAAAGGGATACTTTCCAAGCAGGCTCACGTCTAAATCCATAAGCAGGTGTACCATGGTCGTATTTGCGGCAATCACAATTCCACAAAGCTTCCTTGTTTCCTTGTCTCTCCCTGACAGGGCAACTTCACCTGCTCCCTCCTGCTTTGGTAACAAAGACGCCTTTTCTATTCCCTTCTTTTCAGGATGCAGGCAAAGTCTGTCCAAGGTTTTTTGAAATTGTAAAATCCCTGTGTTCAAAACTTCCCTGATTTCCCTATACATGGCTTTCTTTGTCTGCGGATTTTCTGCAGCCCCTATGCGCGAAAGCACATCTGCTCCATACTTTCCTTGGGGATTTAAGCAGGTAAAGGTATCAAAAACCTTTCCGTCCTGCAGACTCCTAAGCTGCATCGCCACCGTCGTCGTGCCGATATCCACCGCGCACAAAAAGTCCTCCTGCCCTGCTGCCGCCTCGCCGCCCCTCCGTGCCTTTTCCCGCTCCAAAGCGCATAGCCTCTCTCTTTCACGCCTTTCTGCCACGCTGCCCGCAGCGCTTTCACAAGATATTCCTTCCTCGACGCAAAAGGCACTGACTGCATCCATCTTCTTTTTTCCAAAACATCTGCCGCAGCCCGTACAAATCCTGCAGCGGCTTCCCTTCTCAGATAAATTGGTTTGCTTCTCTGTCATAATAATATTCTATCCCCGCCAATTTTTCTTCCAACTCTTTTCTGTTCAGCTCAAGCTGGCTGCACAGCTCGTCCAAATCTTTATAAAAATCCCTAAGCTTCATATTGATAAAGCTAAGCAGCATCAATGGATCCTTTGGTATCATAAACATGCTTCCTTTCTCCGGTTTTCGGACAACTTGACAACTGCCGTTTTCCGGCAGGGCTTTTGACGCTCTAATCATTATAGGCAAAAAAAGCGGCGGTTTCAAGGAAATTTTCATAGTCCGGCATCACAAAAAGCCGGTCCATCCATATATGCCGTAAATCGATATCCACTTTGCAAAATCAAGCCCCAGCACTGCCAGCACAAGGGGCAGGGCAAGCATAAGAAAGGACAGGAAGGAAGCCTGCAGATAGCTTTTCCGGTTCCACGACCAAAACAACACAACTGCCCCGACCAGCAGAAGTGCCGCAAGCTGGGAAAGCACCGCCGCTGCAATCAGTACAAAAATGGGAATATCCGCCACTTTTCCAAAATACATGGGAAGGTTTCCGGCAGAAAGCCCTATGCCGCGCATGGGATATGTCCTGCCTATGGACACCGCTCGGAATATCCATGGCAGCAGCACGGTACAGGCAGCGCACAGAATATATATGTTTATTTTTTGCATAAGCACCTGCCGCCTGCCCTTACGCGTCGACGCCAGCAGATACCAGGATTTTTTCCGGTACTCCATCGCCATGACGCCGCCAAATGCAAATATCATACAAAGCGTAAGCAGCAGACAGTCCGTCAGAAAGCTCTCGTCCATTTTGCCAAACAAATAGCGGTAGCCCGTGTCATAGATAAAATATCCGCCCTCTGCCTTAATATGCGCGTATTGCTCCGCTATGCGCGTAAAAGACGGATAAAAAGCCAACACACCCAGCCATGGAAGCTTTCTTTCGTCCGCAGTACTTTTATCAATGCTGCCGCACGCCTCCAATTCCTCGATACGCGCAAGCTGCGCAAAAGCCTCGTCAAACCTCGCCTGCTCCCGCAAAACCATATCCTCCTTTTCCTCCGTCAGCCTGCCCTCCAGCAAAAGCATCATATCTGCATAATACTGTTCCTTCGCCGGGCAGGTATAGCTTTTTCCCAAATCCTTCCAGCCAAGCAGCAGCACCGCAAAAAGCAGAAGAAGCAGGGCGCGGTTTGTAAAAAGAATTTTATAGCCTTCATGCCGAAGCAGACTTTGATATGGACGAAACGGCAGCATCAGCCTGCGCGCCTTCTGCATCACAAGACTTCTTCCCCTTAAAAACAGGAAAAATGCCGCCGCTGCTCCTGCCGCGCCAAACAAAATAAGGCACAGCATTGTCGCGGCAAGTCTTGGCACTGCATTGCCCCACACATTAAAATTCAAGTATCCCCCATAGAGCCGTTCCGTTTCCAACATACCGAAGAAAGACAGATACTTGAACATGTGAAACGCTGAGCCTGCCGGTATCACCGCATAGCACAAGCCATTGCAAAAAAGAAAAGCCGCGCCCGCAAGCTGCGGCGTAAAGCTTTTTGCCGCCCAGACGGAAACTGCCGTCAGCATTGCGCCAAAGCAGAAAAATAAGGCTGCTTTTGTCAAAACGGCAAGCGCGGCATACTCTCCCAGCGTAAGCGCCAGACTGCTTTCCATATAGGCGCCCACGGACTGTATCTGCGCGGAAAAGCTTCCCAAGCCTGCCGTTGCGGAGGCATATAGCAAATTTTCACCATAAAACAAGAAACAAAAAGCTGTCACATGTATAAGAAGTGCCAAAAGCTTCGCTCCCATGCACACAGCAATGCCGTTTTTTGCGGCCCTTGTCAGATAAAACAGCCCCTTCTCTTTTTCCTCTCCAATCAGACCTCCTACAAAGAGAAACACTGACAGCAGCAGAAAAATATCCGTACTGTGGCTCTCCATTGCCATCCGAATCCCTTTTGATGGGTAAAAACGAATATTTTTATCGGAAAGCCCCCTGTGGTCGGCTGCGCTTCTTTCCACATTCTGCCTGCCAAACCGTGAAGCGGTCCTAAAAATGGAAATACCGCGCAGCCTTTCTGCCTGCTTCTCAACGCTTTCTAAGTATGCGCCGTACCCTCTTATTTTTTCTATTTCCTCATACAGTTCGTCAAGCAGCGCCCTTTCCTTGTCCAAATCATCCGTATACTTTAAATAGCCGCCTTCTGTAAGCTCCTCCATATAAGTTTCATAAATAGCAGGATTTTCCCGCAGCAGTTGGGCGGCAAGTGCGTTTCCTATCTCATCCCCCCACGCCTGCAGGGTGAGAATCTCCTGCAGCATGGCAATATTGTCCGCCTTCTCCTTCAGTTCCTTTATATATTCCCACTTTTCCTGCTCGTCCATACCGGACATGTCTCCGGCTGCCATACGGTAAGCGGAAAGCGGCGGCTTTCCCTCCTTTGGCAGGTTCCCATACCAAAGCATAAAAAGATTGAGCGCCAGAAGAATCCCTAAGCACGCCAGAAAACTACGCTTTTTCCATATTTTTAACAACTCAAAACAGGTCAGTCCAAACATAGCGTATCCTCTCCAAAAATATCCATATATATCCGCTCCGGATTGGCTTCCCCTCCATGCTTTTCACAGAGCGCTGCAGCCGTACCATACGCTGCAATCTGCCCCTCCTTTAGAAAAATAATTTCCTTGGCAATGGACCAAATATCGGAAATTACATGAGTGGAAACCAGAATAATTTTATCTCCCGATATTTCTTTGATTTTTTCCCGAATCCGAATACGTTCCTTCGGGTCAAGTCCCGCCGTCGGCTCATCTAACACCACCAGCTTAGGATTCCCCATCACTGCCTGTGCAATCAAAAGGCGCTGTTTCATACCGCCGGAATAAGAACCGATAGGACTGTTTCCCCTGTCCGTGAGATTGACAAGTGTAAGCACCCGCTCGATTTCCGCTTTCATTTCCTTTTTGGAAATCCCTTTCAGTGCCGCCATATAGCTCAAAAAACGCCTGCCCGAAAAGGTCTCATACAGCCCCTGCTGCTGGGGCGCATAGCCGAGAATCCCCCGATAAGCCGCTCCAAGCCTCGCCGTTTCTTCTCCGTTCCACAAAATTCTGCCCGCCGAGGCTTTCACATTGCCCGTAATCAGATTCATCAGCGTAGACTTACCCGCTCCATTCGGTCCCAGCAGCCCGTAGATTCCCTCTGTCAGCACATGGGAAACATCTGCAAGCGCCTTTTTTTCCTTATACTGCTTCGTCACATTCTGCAAGATAAGCTCCATTACCTTCCCCTCCCCAGCATGGTAACCGGCTTATAGCCTGCAACACCGTTATACAAATCTTCCTTGGAAATCAAGGCATATTTGTACTGCAGTATCTCATAGCTGCCATCCCCATTATCCTTTGCATCATAGTCGTAAATCACAAGCACCTCCCGCTCTGTTTCTGCCAGAATATCCAACTGCCAGCCCAAGGACAGGTTCGTAAGCATACTTCTTTTTACTTCTCCCGATTCCATATCCACAAAGTACAGAGACTTATCGTTCACATCCTCTATGCTGACACAGCATAAAGTATCCCGCAATACATAATATATATAATTTTGCTTCAGGGAGGCAAGAACGGATTGTTCCCCCGTATCCAGATTCAGCCTTGTGATTTCCCCGCTTACTGAGTCTGCAATAAAGAGCATGCCCCCTTTTACCGCACAAAAGCTCATCTCTCGATTGTCTGTCCGGTATATCTCCTTTTTCTCCTGTGTTGCCACATCGAAGGTGCTGTATATTGTGCTGCTGTTCTGCCATACATTTCGCCATTTATCATCATCCAGACGCATAACGTCCGTCTCGCTCATGCCATCCGGATACGCCACGCCGCTTAAGACAAGCAGACTGCCGTACCCTCCTATCACCTTATATTGGATATTGTCTCCAAAATCAAGGGAAACGCCCTCCGACATTTTATTGTCCGCAATACTATACCTGCAGATCCTGCGCTCCTTTGCCAGCGTGTACGTCTGATTTCCTTCCTGTTCAAAAACAAGCTCCTTTATCACAAACCAAAGTGTATCCCCGCTGCCAAATACAAGCTTTTCCACCACCGTGTCTTCCGGAAAGGTATATATCTTTTTTCTGTCAGAGCCGTCAAGCTCCATGCGGTAGAGCGCCGCCGCTGCCATATCCGGCGCACCCCCTCCGAAAACTTCAACCACTCCGTCTCCGTCATATTCCCTTCCCAGAACATAGAGCGTCTCTTCCCACACAAAAGGCAAGGGATCTCTTCCAAATTCATCATCTAAAAAAACACTGCTGCACGTAGCGCTATTGTGCAGGCAGGCGCTGTCAGAACATAAATATACCTCTTCTCTTTGGGCGTAGTCTATGTAAGTTAAATGCTTTCCATAAAGCCCGTCCGCTATTTCCTGACTCTCCGTAAACTGGTAATAACCCTGCTCCGTTCCGAAATGGTTGGAAAATGCTGAATTTGCATCGCTTAACAGGACAAAACCGCTTCCGTCCTCTCCGCCTTTCGTCTCTCCCTCTCCCTTCTGTCCGGAAATATCCGCTTCAGAATTCATGGGAATCATAATATCCTCCGGCCTCTCCGGTTTTTGCCGCTGTGGAATATTGGGGTTTGCACATGCCGTAAGCATTGCCAGAAATGCATAAAAAAGAAATATCAGAATTTTTTTCATAGCTTGAAAGCCTCCTTAAACAACTCCGCAGATGCGCGGAGTCTTATTTTAAGAGAAGCATATCGCAGAAAAGTCAAAATCCGGTCAAACCGAAAGCATTATTTTTACGGCAGCGCCGCCCTCTGCTTCGTTTGTAAGCATAAGACTGCCGCCATGCTTTTTGCAAAGAATCCGGCAGATGGCAAGTCCCATGCCGGAATGATTTTTATCACTCCCTTCTATTGCGAAGTAGCGGTTTTTACAATGCAATACCTTTTCCGGAAAACCGCAGCCGTCGTCCGCCACCGTCACGCAAAGATTTCCTCCTTCCTCAAAGAAAGACAGATGAATCCTGCTTTTGGCAAACCGCACGGCATTGCCAATCAAATTTTCCAGAATCCGGTACAATACCTGTACATCCAGACAAAGCAGCTCTTGCTTTACCTGATTGTCTGCCGCAAGCGTAAGCCCCCAAAGCTCCGCCATCCTGACAAAATCAGCACGCATGTCCTGATACAGCGCAGGAAAATCCACCTCCCTGCGCATAACCGCAAGCTCCTCCAGATGGTTGATGGTCCTGACAGATTCCGTATACCCCTCCAGCCGTTCTGCCGCCTTTTTGATATTGCCTGCATAGGAAAGCAGCATATCCTGTGTCAGCTTCTTTTTGGGAACATTTATCTGCAAATATTCCGCGTGCCCTTTAATAATGGCAATGGGATTCCTTAAATCATGCGCCACCGAAGCCTGCAGGCTGCGCCTTTCCTCCAGCATCTCCCACATTCTTTTATAATTTTCCTGCAGGGCGGCTCTCATCTGCTCAAAAGAGCGGCATAGCGCCCCCATCTCGTCCGCCGAAGTATACGCAATGGTAAAATCCAGATTCTGCTCCGCAATACACGCCGCGGCATCTGTCAAAATATCTATGGGCGGTTTCAGCTTCTTTTGAAAGAACCTCCTGCAGCAGAGCAGAATGCCGGAGAGGGAAAACAACGCCGGCAGCAGGGCCATCGCACCGTAACATCCAAAATAGAGCAGCTTTTTCTTTGGCGTCAGAAAAGAAACGGCGTTGTCATACAATTCCAGAGAGTACCTTGTGGACACGATATCAGGCTTTACCGTTTTCCCATCCTCCTCAGCCACCAGTACCGCTGCCTCCATAAAATCTCCATCCAGTTCCATAAGATATGTTTGAGATGTCATTCTTCCGTCACCCATTGTCCCTTCCACATGCAGGTAGACGGCATCCTTATCCGGCAGAAGCCAGCGCTGCACCCTGATGCTCACCAAAATCACTGTTGCCGACAGCATTACCACCAGCATAAACGTTGTCATCACATACCGAAAAAAAGCTTTCTGCAGCGGCATACGCAGTTTTACGCACACTTCCTTCTTTATCTGTTCCATCGATACCCCACTCCCCATACCGTCTCAATATAAGTCCTGCCCGTCGCTTCCTGCAGCTTCTGCCTTATCTTGCGTACATGCTCCTTTATCACACCGGCGTCCCCCTCTGCATCCAGTCCCCACACTGCTTCATAGAGGCGCTCCCTGTCAAAAACCTGTCCGGCATTGGTTATCAGAAATTCTATTATGTCAAACTCTCTTTTGGAAAAAGAAATTTCCCGTTGCTGCCAGAACACGGTACGGCTGGAAAGATTGACAAGCAGTCCGCCCGCGGCAAACAGCTTCTGGCTGCTCCTGCTCCGCTCATCCCGTCTTAGGTGAGCGGCAATCCGCGCAGTCACCTCCGGCAGCCCAAAGGGTTTGGTAATATAGTCGTCGCCCCCCATAAGAAAACCGTTGACTTTGTCCTGTTCCGTAATACGTGCCGTAAGGAACACAATGGGACACGCCACATTGTCCCGAATCATTTTACAGAGAGAAAGCCCGTCCGTATCCGGCATATTAATATCCAGCAGAATCAAATCCGGCACACATGCAAGCTGCTGCAGCGCCGCCTCCGCCCCGTTCGCCGTATAGGTGATATATCCCTCATTCTGCAGGTGCGCCGCAAGCAAATCCGTCAGCATTACCTCATCATCCACAATCAAAATTTTATAAGCCATAGAAACCTCCCGATAAAGAATAACACAAAAAAGTCAAGATTCGGTCAAGTCCTCCTAAACGCCGGACCAATATCCTATTTTGCCTCCGCCGCAGGTTTTTGACGGGTGTAGTAATTGTCCTCATTACAGTCAATCACAGCGCGAAACTGCTCTAATACATCTTTGATTAACGTCAGCAGCACACTTTCTTTGGAATCGTAATTGCGGTAAAAGGAAGCTCTCGCCGCCTGTGCGGAGCGGATAATTTCCGTAATCGAAATATCCGCAAAGCTCTTTTCACGCATCAGCTTTAGCAAAGCCTCCGTAATACTGTTTTTGACGCGAATGTTTTCTTCCTTCCGTTTATCCATGACGCTTTCCTTTCTGAAGCTGCAAATTCATTCAAATTGTAGCATACTTCCGTCACTTCCTCAATGAACTTAACCAACATGATACAAAACAAACTCTTTTGTCTCATATACATGTCTTGCCAGCTTTCCTTTAATATGATACGGTTGTTTCACATTGTTTTACAGAATCCCCAAGTATGACCTTTGCGCATGGAACACGGCAGCAGAAAAATATGACCGGTCAAAAGAACGGTAACGGAAGGAAAATTTTTATGAAAACAGCAGTTGTAACAGATACCAACAGCGGCATCACAGTAGAAGCCGGAAAGAAGCTGGGCATTTATGTTCTGCCAATGCCCGTTATTGTAGAGGATTCCTGCTATCTGGAAGGAGAAGATATCACCAACGCCGAATTGTATGGGGCAATGAAAAACCACAGGGAAGTTTCCTCCTCCCAGCCCTCGCCCGGCAGCATCCTCAGCCTTTGGAATGCCGTTTTCAAAGACGGTTTTGAGAACATTGTCTATATTCCCATGTCGAGCAGCTTAAGCGGCTCCTGCGAGAACGCTATGCAGCTTTCCGCAGATTATCAGGGAAGGGTGCATGTAGTGGACAATCACCGGATTTCCGTCACCCTGATGGAATCGGTCTATGACGCCAAAAGACTTGCGGACAGCGGACATTCCGCCAAGGAAATTAAGACTATGCTGGAGGATTCTGCCTACGACGCCAGCATCTATCTTTCCGTGAATTCTCTGGAATACTTGAAAAAAAGCGGACGTATCACCGCTTCCGCGGCAGCCATCGCAGGAATTTTGAATATCAAGCCTGTTCTGACGATTCAGGGAGATAAATTGGATTTGTTTGCAAAAGTGAGAGGAATCAAACAGAGCGAAAGAAAAATGATAGAAGCCTTAAAGCAGGATATTGCCTCCCGTTTTGCCGGCATACCTGCCGGACGGCTTCGGATTGCAACTGCCGGCACCTTTGAAAAAGAGGAAGAAGCAGAGGCATGGCGCGGACTGGTACAGTCCGAATTTCCTCATGCCTCTGTCTACTATGTTCCTCTCTCCTGCAGCATCGCCTGCCATGTAGGAGTAGGCGCCTTGGGAATCGGCGTCTCTATTCTGCTCGCGCAGTAAGCGCGCCGTCTGTAAGCTCTATCCGTATGGTATCGCCTGCCCCTACCTCTCCGGCAAGAATCAGCTTGGCGGAGAGTGTTTCTACATACTTCTGAATATAACGCTTCAACGGTCTTGCACCATAGACAGGGTCATAAGCATTATCTACGATGAACTGCTTTGCCTCATCGCTAAGCTCCACCTGCAGCTCCCTGTCTGACAGCCTTCTGTTTAAATCCGCCATAATCAGATTGACAATGCCGCCGATATTATCCTTAGTCAGCGGTTTAAAAAGTATGGTCTCGTCAAGGCGGTTTAAGAATTCCGGTCTGAAATGGTTCCGCAAATCTTCCATTACCCTTTTTTCTGCCTGCGGCAGAATATTGCCGTCTTCACTGATGCCGTCAAGCAGATACTGCGCGCCGATATTGGAAGTCATAATCAGAATCGTATTCTTAAAATCTACGGTGCGCCCCTGTGAGTCTGTTATCCGCCCGTCGTCCAACACCTGCAGAAGCACGTTAAACACATCCGGATGCGCCTTTTCAATCTCATCGAAAAGCACCACGGAGTATGGCTTTCTTCTGACTGCTTCAGTCAACTGCCCGCCTTCCTCATATCCGACATATCCGGGAGGCGCTCCAATCAGACGGGATACGGCGTATTTCTCCATGTATTCGCTCATATCAATGCGAACCATGTTATTTTCATCGTCAAACAGCGCTCTGGCGAGGGATTTGGCAAGCTCCGTCTTGCCCACGCCCGTGGGACCTAAAAACAGGAAGGAGCCAATCGGCTTGGAAGGGTCCTTGATTCCCGCTTTGGAACGTATAATTGCCTCCGACACCTTTGTCACACCTTCATCCTGTCCCACAACGCTTCTGTGCAGCTCTGTATCCAGATGCAGCGTTTTGTTCCGCTCGCTCTCCGTCAGCTTGGTTACCGGTATCCCCGTCCAGCGCGACACGATGCGGGCAATTTCCTCCTCCGACACACTCTCGTGCACAAGGGAAAGCTCTGTGCTTCTTATTTGCTCTTCCTCAATATCAAGCTGCTTTTTCAGCGCCGGCAGCTTCCCGTAGGAAAGCTCAGCCGCCTTCTCCAGATTGCCCTCACGCTGTGCAATCTGAATCTGCCCGTTTATCGCCTCTATCTCCTCGCGCAGCTTAGAAAGCTTATCCACGGAAGCCTTTTCATTGTCCCACTGTGCCTTTTTCCCTGCAAATTCTTCCTTCAGCTCCGCAAGCTCCTTCTGCAAAGTGCTCAAACGGTCTTGACTGAGACGGTCATCTTCCTTTTTCAGCGCCGCCTCCTCTATCTCAAGCTGCATAATCTTCCGCTGCAGCTCATCCAATTCCGTGGGCATGGAATCCAGCTCCGTCTTAATCAGGGCGCACGCCTCATCCACCAAATCAATTGCCTTATCCGGCAGAAAACGGTCCGTAATATAGCGGTTGGATAAAATAGCGGCGCTTACAAGGGCATTGTCCATAATCTTTACCCCATGATACACCTCGTACCGCTCTTTTAAGCCTCTTAAGATGGAAACCGTATCCTCCACCGTGGGCTCCTCCACCATAACGGGCTGGAAACGCCGCTCCAATGCTGCATCCTTTTCGATATACTGGCGGTACTCGTCCAGCGTAGTCGCACCGATACAATGAAGCTCACCCCTCGCCAGCATGGGTTTTAACATATTGCCGGCATCGAGCGCGCCGTCCGTCTTACCCGCACCCACAATGGTATGCAGCTCGTCGATAAAGAGAATAATCTGCCCGTCGCTCTTTTTCACATCCTCCAGTACCGCCTTTAACCGCTCCTCAAACTCGCCCCGATACTTGGCGCCTGCAACCAGTGCTCCCATATCCAGCGCAAAAATCTTTTTATCCTTGAGCCCCTGCGGTACATCACCGCGCACAATACGCTGTGCCAGTCCTTCTACTACCGCCGTCTTGCCCACACCGGGCTCACCGATAAGCACCGGATTGTTTTTGGTCTTGCGGGAAAGGATGCGGATGATATTACGGATTTCACCGTCACGTCCGATAACCGGGTCCAGTTTCTGCTCTCTTGCCTTCTCCACAAGCTCCTGCCCGTATTTCGCCAGCGTATCATAAGTCGCCTCAGGGTTGTCGCTGGTGACGCGCTGGTTGCCCCTTACGGTGGAAAGCGCCTGCAGAAAACGCTCTCTGGTGATGCCGTATTCCCTGAAAATTTCTTTTAACGCCCTGTTCGGATTGCCCAGCATGGCAAGGAATAAATGCTCTACTGAGACATATTCGTCGCCAAGACGTTTTGCCTCGTCCTCCGCGGATAAAAGCGCCTTATTCAAATCCGCGCCTACATGCAGCTCACCGCCCTGCACCTTGACGCGCTTTTTCAGCGCATCCTCCGCACGTCCCAGAAAGTGCTCTTTATTTATTTCCATCTTTTCAATCAGCTTTAAAATCAGGCTGTCCTCTATCGTTAAAAGGCTATAAAGCAAATGCTCCTGTTCTATCTCCTGATTTCCATATTCATAAGCCAGCTTCTGGCAGCCCTCCACGGCCTCCATAGACTTTTGTGTGAATTTTGAAATATTCATGTCAACAGCCTCCTTTTTCTTGTTCTACTGATACTATAACACAAGGAACAAGAAATGCAACAGAAAAATTATAAACATTTTCTAAAACTTTCCTCTATATATTATAGTAATCCGCAAAATTTTGAGGTTATGCATGGCTGCTTTCCTTTTTGCCTTTTTAGAAAAAATAAATGCTTTTTTATGGAACGGACCCATTATCCTGCTCCTTGCCGCCACACATCTCTTTTTTACTTTCCGGCTGTTCCCCCAACGGCTTACTTTCCGTGCCATCCGCGCCTCGGTTTCCAAAAAAAAGGAAAAAGGGGAAAAGGGAATGGGCGGCTTTGCCACGCTGGCAACCACGCTGGCGGCAACGCTGGGCACCGGCAATATCGTGGGAATTTCCACCGCCATCGCCCTTGGCGGCCCCGGCGCCCTGTTCTGGTGCTTTCTGACAGGGCTTTTCGGCATGGCTACCGCCTATGCGGAGTGTTACTTAAGCTGCCTGTACCGGAAAAAAGCGCCTGACGGCTCCGTGGCAGGCGGTCCCATGTACGTGCTGGAAAAAGGACTGAAAAGTAGGCTGCTTGGCAAATTTTATGCCTTCTGCATTGTATGCGCCGCCATCGGCGCGGGCTGTACGACACAGTCCTCCGCCATTGCGGATGCCGCCTATTCCACATGGCATCTTTCCCCGCACATTATCGGCATGGCTGCCGCAGTACTGACCGGCATGGTTATCCTTGGGGGCGCCGGCAGCATCGGCAGCTTCTGCACCCGCATGGTACCGCCCTTAAGCTTCCTTTACATGGGCGCCTGCTGCTATCTTTTATGGATGAACCGCGCTTTCCTTATACCCTCCTTTTCTTTGATTCTTTCCTCCGCCTTCACCGGACGCGCCGCTGCCGGCGGTTTCGTAGGCAGTACCTTTTTGATGGCGGCTCGTTTTGGCATCGCAAGAGGATTGTTTACCAACGAGGCTGGCATCGGCACTGCGGCTATCGCCGCCGGCTCCTCAAACGATTCAAACCCTACAAGACAGGCGCTGATCTCCATGACTGCTGTCTTCTGGGATACCATTGTGATGTGCACACTGACTGGCTTTACCATTGTAAGCAGTATACTGGCACACCCGGGAAGCACCAAGGGCTACACCGACGCAGGGCTTACAAGCGCCGCCTTCGCCTTTCTTCCCTTTGGCGGCAATGCGTTTCTGACGCTTGCCCTGATTGCCTTCGCCCTCGCCACGCTGGTAGGCTGGTGTTACTTAGGCGAAAAAGGAGCGGCTTACCTGTTTGGGGAATCAGGCATCCGCTCCTACCAGCTTGTTTATATCGTTATGATTTACATAGGCGCCATCATTCCCATGCAGCTTGTGTGGAGCTTTACGGACTTTATCAATGCCGTTATGGTGCTGCCAAATGTCCTCTGCCTCCTCGTCCTGTTCCGAAAGGTGGGAAAGCCCGAAAAAGTGTAAATGCCACACGCAAAATCAGGATATCCCGCTGCCGGCACATTTCATTCCTTGTTTATGCAGAACCTCTCTCCACCAGACTGCAGGCAAGGCATATCTCGGCGCCCTCGTTTTCTCCGCGGAGCATTTGCAAAAGGCACTGCACCGCCACCGCGCCCTGTTCTTCAAAATTGGTGCGTATGGTCGTCAGCGCCGGCGTAAGATAACGCCCCAGCTCGATATCGTCACAGCCCATCACCTTGACCTCCCAAGGCACCTTGATGCCTGCCTGCGCAAACGCCTCCATGCCGCCAATGGCACTTAAATCATTGGCGGCAAACACCGCCTGCGGCAGCGGCGCTCCCTCCGACGCCGCTTTTTTTAAGAAAGCGCTTACTGACCTATATGCCATATCACGGGCAAAACCGCCCTGCCAGATATGCTCCTTGCTTATCTCGATGCCCTTTTCCGAAAGCGCGGAAAGAAAACCTCTTTTCCGCTCCCTTCCATCATAATTATCCACTCCCTCTATCAGCCCCAGCCGCGAAAAGCCCTTCTCCAGAAAATATGCTGCCGCCATTCTTCCTGCCTGACAAGAATCAAAAAATACGCCTGCCTGAAGCCTGCCCTTGATTTCCCTGTTCAGGTACACAACGGGAAGACCTGCTTCGCTCAGCTCCTCCGCTTGCTTTGCAGTCAAAGCATTCCCTGCAATCACAGCGCCGTCAACCCTGTGCCCAAGCAGGTTTGCCATAATGGTTCTGCTCTGCGAGGTCACAAAAACCTGCAGCTCATACGCCTCCCTCGCACACCATTTTGCCATGGAATCTGTCAAGGCTCCCATATAAGGACCTCCCATGTATCCCACAAACAGCCCGATTACCTTTGTCGCCTGCGCCTTTAAGTTTCTTCCATTTATATTTGGTACATAGTGCAGCCGTTTTGCCACCTCTAAAATATGCGCCTTTGTATCGGGGTGCAGTACGTTCACACCGTTTAATGCATTGGAAACCGTGGATATCGAAACCCCTGCCTCCCGCGCCACATCCTTAATCGTTACCTTCCCCATTTTCATCCCCGCTTTGCTTCGCAGCCTGTTTCGTTCTCACATCCTGCCATGCTTCCATCTTCTTTATAATGCTATAAACTGCACCGACAAAAGCTGAATGCCGGACTGTATATGCTCTGCCGTCAGCTCATACAGTCCCTTTGACAGCGCCACCTTGGATATCCGCTGGATATAGTGGTTTCCCCTTGTCCCGTTGGTCTGTATCATACCCGCTTCTTCGCCGTTTAAGCAAAGCCTGCACAGCATCTGTGCCCTGTCGCTTTTATCTGACATAACTGTCACATTGATGCCGTAAATACCGTCACTTTCCGCATACAGCAGTATACCTTCTCTTTCGGCGCGTTCTCCCGTAAGGTCTGTCACACCGGTAATCACTTCCGCCCTGTCAAATGCTGCCTGCTCTGCTGCCGCATTTTCCAACGCCTCCACGGTTCGCTTTGCTGCCCCGCCTTGTTCTGCCGCTGTTTCCGTTGCAAGCGGTTTTATCATCACCGGCTGCTTCTCCTTAACCTCCCGCCCTGCCGCAGGAGATGCAAGTAAAAACCGCAGAATATTCATAGCGCTGCGCTGCAGCTCCGCCTTTGTCAGACTGCCTTCCTCCACCGCATGCAGCAGATTGTCGCCCCGCGCATTGATTGCCGCGCCATTGTTGTTTACCACCATATAAACATCATTCTGGGCACGCACCATGGAGCGCATATCCGTCTGGTCTGCTTCGCCCCCTTCTACCACATCATTCAGACCTGCCCACCAGTCCGTCATTACCAGTCCCTTATAGCCCCACTCCTCCCTTAGAATCGTGGTATTCAAATCATAATTTGTGGCGTTCTGATATCCGTTCAGCGGGTTGTAAGTCGTCATAACCGCTCTGCCGCCGCCCTCCTTCACTGCCATTTCAAAGCCTTTTAAATAAATCTCCCGAAGCGCCCGCTCCGATACCGCCGCATCCACCCTATGACGGCTCTTCTCCTGATTGTTGCAGGCAAAATGTTTCATGGTGCCCGTCACACCTGCTCTTCCCATACCGCGCTCACATGCCGCCGCAATCGCCCCCGTCACATAAGGGTCCTCGGAAAAATATTCAAAATTCCTGCCGTTAAGCGGATGCCTGTGAATATTGATACCGGGTCCCAACAGCGTATCCACTTCGTTGAGACAAAGTTCTTTTCCTTCCAGATAAAACAGCTCTTCCACCAGCTCTACATCAAAGCTGCAGGCAAGCAGCGTACCGCCTGGCAGCAGCGTTGCCTTCTCTCCCGTATCCATGCGGATACCGGAAGGTCCGTCCGCCGCGCAGCCTGCCGGAATTCCCCGTGCGGCAAGCTCGTCGCTCACACCGCCGAATGCCGCCGCCGTACCGGAAGTCACCCTTGCATTGCACATGCCCTCGCCCCGCACAAGCACAGCCAGCTCTTCCACGGAAAGCTGTGCGGTGAACGCCTCTAAGGAAGCCCTGCCCTCACGGACATCGCCAAAAGAAATTTCCTTTTTCCCTGCTGCAAGCTCCTTCGGCAGGTTTTCCTTTATCCGACTTTCCAAATCCACTGTACGCAAGGGCACAGGCTCATATGCGGGCGCATAGCTGCCATCTGCCTGCAGAACGGGCTTTATCCTGCGGAATGCCTCCACCGGAGCCGCCGCTTCGTGCAGCCGCTCTGTCACAAGCAGCTCCTGCGGCGCAAAAGGCGCGCCGCCATCCGCCCGGCAGAGCTCTTTCGTCCTACGGCAGTCCGTACCCACATAGAAGCGATAGTCGCCTGCCTCCAACACAAAGCAGGATTTATTGCCCGTCACGCCGCCGTCATCATAGGAAGCAAAACGTTTAACCGGAATACGGAAATACAGTACCTGCGACTCCCCCGCAGCAAGCAGCTTCGTCTTGGCAAAGTCGGCAAGCACCCGCTTTGCCTTCCCCAGCACGCCCTGCGGCGCCTCCACATAAACCTGCAGCACTTCCCTGCCGGCACAGGCGCCCGTATTTTCTACCCTGACCATAAATTCCACACAGCTTCCTGCCCCGCTTCCCGTCACTTCTGCCGTCCCCGGCTCCCACGAAAAAGTCGTATAAGATAATCCCAAACCGAAGGGGTAGAGTACCTTCTCCTGACAGAAAGTCTCAAAGTACCGATACCCTACATAAATATCCTCTTCATAAAAATTGCGCGTATCGCTGCCATAGTTGGCACAGGCAGGATAATCCTTTATGGAACGGGCAATCGTATCCGTCAAATGCCCTGAAGGCGATACCGCTCCCACAAGCACGTCGGCGGCGGCATTGCCGCCCTCCATACCGCCGTGCCATACATAGAGCAGCGCTTTTATGGCGCCATGGCACCACTCCTCGTCCACCCAAGACATATCGATGATATTGGAAACGTTAAAGACCACAGCCACGCGGGAAAAATATTTTGTCACAAGAAAAATCATGGACTTTTCTTCCTCTGCCAGACGAAAACTGCCCTCTTCGTCCGCATTGTCCCTTTCCTCGCCCGCCGTTCTTCCTAACACAATCACTGCCTTATCGGAGACCTCTGCCGCCTCCTTTACCAACGTCTCGTCAAGCGGCATTTCCTCCAAATGCCACGGCTCCGTCGTCCAGTCCTTTTCCCGCGCGCAGATGGGGTGGGCTGCTATCCACGCCCTGTAAGCTTCCACCAGTTTCTCGTTCAGCCGCACATGCGGGTGCTGCGAAAAGCCGTCGATAAGATTTGTCGTATACTCCACGTTTACCAGACCGCCCGAACCGATTCCACTTTTATAATAATCCAACTGTCCCCTGCCAAAGATAGCTACCCTGTCCTCTTTGGTAACCGGCAGCATACCATCTTCATTTTTCAATAATACTGCGCCCTCTGCCGCCGCTCTTCTGCAAAAAGGCGCCAACTCCCGAAGCGCTCCGTTTCTTTTTTCACGCTGCATACTCTTCTTCCTCCCAATTTCCGCTGCTGACCGTAAAAGTCCTTTGCACATGCCTTACGCTTTGACAGCCCTCCTTGTGCACAAAGCTTTTATAAATAGCGCAAGATTCTGATTTTTTCACAATAAAAACGTTTTTATTTTTGCCTAGTATAACATGTGCGCTGACACTTTGCAACTCATTATCTTGGATTCGGGTGTAAAAAGCCCTGTTCGAAAATGTTGGTTGTCAATTTGACCTTGGGCAAATTGACAGAAAGCAACCTCAATCAGGGCTTTTGACACCCGAATCTTATCTTGTATTTTTTCTTTCCTTTCTGAGCTGTTTAAAGGAAATCAGGAAAGCGTTTTTGACAGGCAGCCATTCCAGTCCGGTTTTTTGAGACAAAAAGCTTTGAAAGGCTTCCTCCGCTGCGCCCTCTTCCTTTGGCAGCATATAAGCGCCCTCCTTACTCACAAAAAGATAATCGTAGGCGCCGTCCTCCGAAAGCCTCACGATTTTATCATAGAAAAGCGCAGTGTTTCCTCCTTTGTTTGTCACCCGCAGGCTCTTTTCTTCAAAACAAAAGGCGGTGCGCCAAAAGCTGCCGCCGCATTCCTTTACCAGTTTTCCTGCGCGGAATTTCGGTATCTGCCGCCAGCTTATCAAAAGCCAGCATCCAAACAGGCAGCACATAACGCCGGCGGCACCGTCAAGTCTTCCCGACAAAGCCGCAAGGACAAAGCCTGCACCCAGAAGAAGCTGCAGGAAAATATATTTTTTCTGAAAGGAGAGGTACTGTACCTGTGAAAGGCGCTGCACGCTCTCCGTATTGTGGCAGAATTCTCTTGTAAAACGAGGCATGTTCCCCTCCTTTTTTCTGCTTCCTTTTTAGGATTCAGACATCAAAAACCCTGTCTCCCCACACCGCGGCTCCCAGCATGGCGGCAGACTCTAACATATCCGAGGCATAAATCTCCACCCCGCCCGCACAGGCTCTCAGCGCTTCTCCAAATAAATCAAAGGCAAGGGAAATCCTGCCCCCAATAACAATGCACTGAATCTTATGCTGCTTTACTATATCCGCTATATGCCCTCCCAGAAGCCTTCCCATCTGCTCATATACTGCCGCAGCCGCCCCGTCGCCGTTTCTCGCTTCTGCCGCAATTTCC
>ERZ778515.234-NODE-234-length-48962-cov-6.155581_pt1 | contig 48962 bp, 34 predicted proteins | sample MGYA00510343_ERZ778515 | MGnify/ENA primary metagenome ERZ778515 (study PRJEB29527, sample SAMN07138965) | mouse gut metagenome | material: feces | host: mouse | place: China:Nanjing | collected 2016-01-25 ...
TATCAGGAACTGGGATATGCACTGGCATGGGGTAACGAGTACTTGAACCAGCTGGTCGAAGCCGGCGTTCCGGCTGCTTTGGCTGCCAAGAAAATCAAATTCAACTTCGGCATCAGCGGCGTTTATTTCATGGAAATCGCCAAATTCCGCGCCGCCCGCATGCTCTGGGCCGAAATCGTGAAACAATACGAACCGAAATGCACGTGCCCGGACTGCTGCAACACCGGTGCCGACGGTCTGTGCCACTGTGCCTGCAAGATGTACGTAAACGCTACTACCAGCGAGTACAACCTGACGGTTTTCGACAGCCACGTAAATATGCTCCGTACACAGACGGAAGCCATGAGCGCCGCCTTGGCCAATGTGGAATCCATTGTCGTGACACCGTTCGACCAGCCGTATGAGACCCCGACCGAATTTGCCGAACGCATTGCCCGCAATCAGCAGTTGCTGTTGAAGGAGGAATGTCATTTCGACAAGATCGTAGACGTGGCCGGCGGTTCCTATTTCCTGGAAACGCTGACAACTTCGCTGGCCGGCGAAGCCTGGAAACTCTTCCTTTCCGTCGAAGAAGAAGGAGGATTCCTGGCAGCCGCCCAAAACGGAACGATCCAGCAAACGATCAACGACACCGACAAGGCACGCCATGCCAACGCCGGCAAACGTCGCGAGTTCCTGTTGGGAACCAATCAGTTCCCCAACTTCACGGAGACCAGCGATGGCAAAGCGCCCGTGGCCGCCTGCGGATGTTGCCACAGCCACGGCAGCGAATGTGAAAAACCGTATGCCCGCATCGAAACCAGCCGCCTGGCCAGCGATTTCGAAGCCCTGCGGCTGCAAACCGAACAAGCCGCCAAGCAACCGACAGCTTTCATGCTGACCATCGGCAATCTGGCCATGCGACAGGCCCGCGCACAGTTCAGCTGCAATTTCCTGGCTTGCGCCGGATACAAGGTGATAGACAACCTCGGATTCCCCACGGTTGAAGAAGGAGTGGAGGCAGCATTGAAAGCAGGAGCCGACATCGCGGTGCTTTGCCCCAGCGACGACGAATACGCCGAATACGCCATCCCCGCGTTCAAAGCGCTGGACGGTCGCGCTCTGTTCGTTGTAGCGGGTGCACCGGCATGCAGCGAGGAGCTGAAGGCAGCCGGCATCGAGAACTTCATCCACGTGCGTGTGGACCAGCTGAAGACATTGAAAGAGTATAACGCAAAATTGGGAATCAAATGACAAGAAAGAGTTTTAAAGACATCGACATATTCGCCGGAATCGAAGCCAAAAACGGTCGGGACTGGCAAAAAGAAAACGGTATATCCGCCAACTGGAAGACACCGGAACAAATAGATATACAACCGGTCTATACACAAGAAGACCTTGAAGGGATGGAGCATCTGGACTTTGCTGCCGGTATACCTCCGTTCTTGCGCGGCCCGTACAGCATGATGTACCCGTTCCGCCCGTGGACCATCCGTCAGTATGCCGGATTCTCCACAGCCGAAGAGAGCAACGCCTTCTACCGCCGCAATCTGGCCAGCGGACAGAAAGGTCTGTCCGTAGCCTTCGACCTTCCCACACACCGGGGCTATGACCCGGACAACGAACGCGTGGTGGGCGATGTGGGCAAAGCCGGTGTATCCATCTGTTCGCTGGAGAACATGAAAGTGCTTTTCGCAGGTATCCCCTTGAACAAGATGTCCGTGTCCATGACCATGAACGGCGCGGTACTGCCGATTCTGGCGTTCTATATCAACGCCGGTCTTGAGCAAGGCGCCCAGCTGGAGGAGATGGCCGGAACCATTCAGAACGATATTCTGAAAGAGTTCATGGTGCGCAACACTTACATCTACCCGCCCGCCTTCTCCATGAAGATCATCGCCGACATCTTTGAGTTCACCTCGCAGAAGATGCCGAAATTCAACTCTATATCCATCTCGGGCTATCACATGCAGGAAGCCGGTGCCACAGCCGACATCGAACTGGCCTACACACTGGCCGACGGTATGGACTACCTCCGTGCCGGCGTGAATGCAGGCATCGACATCGACGCTTTCGCACCGCGCCTGTCGTTCTTCTGGGCCATCGGCGTGAACCACTTCATGGAAATCGCCAAGATGCGCGCAGCCCGTCTGCTGTGGGCCAAAATCGTAAAGAGTTTCGGTGCCAAGAACCCCAAATCCATGGCCTTGCGTACGCATTCGCAGACTTCGGGCTGGTCGCTCACGGAACAGGATCCGTTCAACAACGTAGGCCGTACCTGTATCGAAGCCATGGCCGCCGTATTGGGACATACCCAGTCGCTGCACACCAACTCGCTGGACGAAGCCATCGCCCTGCCCACCGACTTCTCGGCACGTATCGCACGTAACACGCAGATCTACATCCAGAACGAAACGCAGGTTTGCAAACACATCGACCCGTGGGCCGGCTCCTACTACGTGGAGACACTGACCAACGAACTGGTGCACAAAGCCTGGGAACACATTCAGGAGATTGAAAAACTCGGCGGTATGGCCAAGGCCATCGAGACCGGTCTGCCCAAAATGCGTATCGAAGAAGCGGCAGCCCGCACACAGGCACGCATCGACTCCGGCGCACAGACCATCGTCGGCGTGAACAAATACCGCCTGGAACACGAAGATCCGATCGACATTCTGGAAGTGGACAACACAGCCGTACGCCTGCAACAGGAAGAGAACCTGAAACAGGTGAAAGCCAACCGCGACGAAGCCGCCGTACAGAAAGCACTGGCTGACATTACCGCCTGCGTGAAAGACTTTAACGAAGGACGCAAGAGCGAGCACAACCTGCTCGACCTGGCCGTAAAAGCCGCCGGCGTACGCGCCACACTGGGAGAAATATCCGATGCCTGCGAAGCCATCGTGGGCCGTTACAAAGCTGTCATCCGAACTATATCACAAGTGTATTCATCCGAAAGCAAAGCAGATGCCGACTTCGCCAAAGCGTGCGAGTTGACCGAAGAGTTCGCCAAACAAGAGGGAAGACGCCCGCGTATCATGATTGCCAAAATGGGACAGGACGGTCACGACCGGGGTGCCAAAGTATGCGCCACAGGTTACGCCGACTGCGGTTTCGACGTAGACATGGGTCCGTTGTTCCAGACACCGGCCGAGGCGGCCCGCCAAGCCGTTGAGAACGACGTGAACATATTGGGCGTAAGCTCATTGGCCGCCGGCCACAAAACGTTGGTTCCGCAGGTAATCGACGAGCTGAAGAAACTGGGACGCGACGACATCATGGTGATTGCCGGCGGTGTGATTCCCGCACAGGACTACGACTTCCTGTATCAGGCCGGCGTAGCCGCCATTTTCGGCCCCGGAACCTCCGTTGCCAAGGCTGCTTGCGAAATGATGAACATCCTGTTGGATAAGGAAGACTGAAACTGACCGCCGGAGCCTCATCCGGTTACGCTTACCGCCGCCGTGCCTTTTCCGCACAGCGGCGGTTTTTTATTTCTCCAGTCTCCCTTCCGATAGGCCCAATCACCGATACCTTACAAAAAGGTCTGCAACATCCGTATCCCGATGTTGCAGACCTTTCCTCCGGTTTCTATCATGTCCTGCGCCGGACGCAACCGGCTATCGCAGTCTTCGGCCTAAAAACGCTTAAACAAAATGGGAAGCACCCACTTCATGCGGACGGGTACTCCGTTCCGCGTGCTCGGTTTCCATTTAGGCATCTTACGTATCACCTTCTCAGCTTCGACCGTCATATCGGGATGCGGGCTTTTCAAAGTCTTCACCTCTGTTATCGTACCGTCTGTCTCCACCACGAAAGATACATATACCTTGCCATCCATACAGCGGGCCGGGGCTTTCTTCGGATACTTCAGATGCCGGCCTACCCATTCGGCCATCGCCTGATTTCCACCCGGAAACTCCGGCATACGTTCATCCGGTTCCTCCCAAACCGTTCCAGTCCCACGCTGCTCATCTCTTTGGGGAGATCCGCCCAAGCGAAACATGACCGGAAGTACCATTTTCGTACGAACTTCTTTACCGGCAATCCGCCCCGGAGTGAATCCGTGCAGCCCACGCAGCGCGTTTTCCGCCGCTGCCGACAAAGCGGGATGAGGGCTTCGTATAGCCTGCACATGGGACACACGGCCATCCATTTCCACCACGAAAGACACCATGACACGCCCCTCCACGGAATCGCGCATACATTCCGGCGGATAAACCATCCGGCTCCACACGGTTCGTAAAAGAGCATCCTCGCCACCCGGATACGCCGGCAACACATCCACCATCCCATATACAGAATCCGTATCTTCCCGCACCACACACCCTGTGTCCGCGACATTACGGACATGAACTTCTTCTGCCGGGATCCGGTATGCCTCCGCGCCCAAGGGGTGCCCTCCCAAAGTCGCCATCCCCAACATGCCTGCCGCTATCCTCTTCATAATCATTATCATATTTCCCTTTCAGCTTCCTACAAGCACAAAAATAGGAAGATTTTAGTAAAAACAAATCTTTTCGCAGACAAAAAACGATGAAATTCATAAGAAACAGACAAGACCGCGCACACAACATCGGGAACCGAGGAACCGAACGTTCCGTTCTGCTCCCGCAAAGTGCAAAACAAGGCACCGTTTATACAAATCAAACCGTGAACGTTACAAACCGGGCTTTGAACTGTATAATTCAAGGCCCGGTTTGTACTTCAGACGCCGCACATCGCTCTTTTCCACGAGCCGGTCGCCATTTTTCAGCAGACAAACATACGGTTATCCTATTCCAATGCCAACTGCTGGACTTTACTGGACGAGACGTCCAGTATTTCCGATACTTTCTGCACAATCTTCCTACAGCCTTCCTCCACCGATTCCATGATCTGCCGATAAAGGAGGTCGTTCTCCCGTTCACATGCCGGCTCTGTCAGATCTTCATCCCGACCGAAGCAATAATGCTGGAACACATGCAGACAATTCCACCGGTTATAATCGACGAACTTCGTAAGGAAGTCGCGCTGTTCCCGGGCCATCACCAGCACCAGGTCCGCGCTGTTCAGTAATTTCCGGGTAAGCAGTCTGATGGAAGAATGAGCGGCCATATCCGCTTCGTCGACGGTATCGGCCATCTGCCTGTCCGTCTGTCCGAGCACCTGCTCCGATACGGTAGCGGATTCCACTTCAACATTCTCGATATGGGCTTCGGCGAGTTTGTTCTTCAGAATGCGTTCTACCAGAGGCAGGCGACGGACAACACCTGATTCTATCAATAAGATTCTCATACGCAATTTAGTTTAAAAGTTCATACTATCGTGCTCCCTCTCTCTGTCACGACTGCAAGCTACTCTTTTTTGCCTGCAAAACCAAATCCGTATCACAGAATTAATAATTTTTGGAGCACCGGCCCCGAACGAGCCGCTCCAACACAAAAAAACATAAATAGGATAAAAAAAGAAAACAGCGGAGAAGCGGGCGTAAACAACGGGGCCACGTCCCTTACTCTTCTTCCGGTTGGTCGGGAACGGATTTCTCCTCCGGCTTTAACAGAATCTTGCCGTTCTTGTCAAAAAGTCCGTATGTAGTGCGCAACACCTTGAACTCGGTACGGCGGTTCAGTGCATTACAGATTTCCTGCTCTTCCTCGGGCAACTTCAGGATGAAGGCCTCGGTAAGCGTATCGTTCTCGTGAAGAAACGCATACGTTTCCGTCAGTTTCCGACGTACCACTTTCGGTCGGCTCTCCCCGTAGCCCATCGGAGTAAGACGGTCTTCCTGGATGCCATGGGCAATCAGATAGCGCACCACCGACTCCGCCCTGCGGTGAGACAAGCGCATGTTATAGGCGTCATTGCCCCGATAGTCGCAATGCGAACTCAGTTCAATGGTTACATTCGGATTCTCATTGAGCAACTCCACCAGTTCGTCCAGTGCCTGGGTGGACTCGGGAGTCAGCTCGGCACTGTCGAAAGCATAGAACACATTGTTGACCAACACGGGCGCCGTAATGGAAGCCAGCGGGAACTGAAGCACGTATTCGCGGCTCACGCTGCTGGTGTCTATCCGCAACTCCTCCTTATGATTCAGGAAGCCCTTACAGGTTCCCAGGAAAATATAATCCACATTCGGCTGTATCTGCTGCGTGAAGGAGCCGTCGCCCCGCACGCTCAATTTCAGGTTAGTGCCGTCATTACCCACCATATACACCAGCCCGTCGGGCAGTTCATAGCCGTCTTTCTCGTACACCCACCCCTTCACGGTCTGCAATACCTCGGGGCATTCAAAGCTCATCACATGGTCCCATCCCCGGGCATCCCCCCGGTTCGTACTGAAGTAACCCCGGTTGTGCAGTCCCTCGAACGTCATACCGAAATCGTCGCCGGGCGAATTCATGGGGTATTTCAGATTTTCCACTGTCCACAGGCCCGTGCTGTCGCAGCAAGCACAAAACAGATCCAATCCCCCCATACCCACATGGCCGTTCGACGAGAAATACAGATCGCCGTTGGGACGGAACGTCGGAAACATCTCGTCGCCCGGTGTATTGACCGGTTCACCCAGATTTTCCACACCTCCCAAACCATGACCGGTCAGGCGCACCCGCCAAAGGTCCAGTCCGCCCAGTCCGCCGGGCATGTCGGAAACAAAATACAGCCAATTGCCGTCAGGCGATACGGCGGGATGAGCAAAAGAAGAAAGCGTGTCTTTGGTAAGTTCCAGCAATTGCGGCTTCCCCCAGGAGGCGTCCGAGCGGGAAGAAGTATAGATCTGCGCATAACGGGGGTAATCGGCGTCAAAAGTACAACGGGTGAAGTACATCGTTTTTCCATCCGGCGAGAAAGCACAAGCCCCTTCGTCGAACTCACTGTTTACTTCCGACTCGATGCGTTCGGGCTGTCCCCACTTGCCCTTGTCGTCTTTTTTGGAGAGGAAAATGTCACCGCTCTTGGTTCCCGTGATACCGTTGATTTCGCCACCGGTGGCCTGCGGACGGGTAGACGTCAGATACAGCTGGTCGAAATCATCGCCGTACAATACAGGAGAGAAATCCGTACGACGGGAATTAAATATAGGTTGCTTCTTCACCGTATAGTTCGTGGGATGCTTGCGCCAGATCGGCGCCATCGTACAGCTTTCCAAGCCGTTACGGGCAAGTTCGTTCGTCGGATCGAACTCGAGATAAGTTTGGTAATTCTGTGCCGCTTTCTTGTAGTCGCCGTTCTTGCGCTGCATGTCGGCCAAATAAAGGAACGCGATACTGTCCGGGTATTTGTAACGGACGGCGTTCTGATACGATCCCACCGCCTTGGCCGTGTAATTGATACGCCGGTAGCAGTCGGCGGCTTTATAGGCACGTTCTCCCCGCTTCTTACGTTCCTTGACGGGGGTTCGCATATAAGCTTTCTTGAATTCGGCTGCCGCCTCGAAATATTCGCCCAAGGCATAGAACTGTTCTCCCTTTTTCATGTTGTTCTCTGCCCCGCAAGCGGCAAGCAGCAGGAGCAACAGCCAACCCAATCCGTGATATGCAAACTTACGTCCCATGCTGAAATAAACGAATTATCCCGTTGTTTATTGTTCAAAAGGCTGACGGAAAGTGCATCCGTTTCTCCATTCGGAACAGCCGTATGCCGTACGGCCTTTCAGAATACGCCCCTTACCGCAAAGCGGACACACGTCGCCTTCGGCCACCGGGGCCGCTTTCGGTTCCGTTTTCTTCCGCGCGGCACGTTTGCGCTTGGGGGCATCGGTCTTTTTCTCTTCCGGTGCAGCCGTTACCCTTCGGTTCTCATTGTCGGCCAATACCGTTTGCACCAGATCGGCCACCATCTGCTTAAGTTCCTCCAGGAACTTCTGCGCGCTATAATCGTGTTTTTCTATCTGGCGAAGTTTCTTTTCCCATATACCGGTCAGCTCGGCGCTCTTCAACAGTTCTTCTCGTATCAGGCCGATCAATTCCACACCGGTAGGAGTAGCCATCAGATTCTTGCGCTCCTTACGTATATAATGCCGTTTAAAAAGCGTCTCGATGATCGCCGCGCGTGTAGAAGGTCGTCCGATGCCGTTCTCCTTCAGCGCATCGCGCAGTTCGTCGTCCTCCACCAGCCGGCCGGCCGTTTCCATAGCACGCAACAGTGTGGCCTCGGTGTAGGGCTTGGGCGGCTGTGTCCATTTCTCGGCCAGTTCGGGACGATGCGGCCCGCTCTCGCCTTTCTGAAAGGCAGGTAGCGTACGTTCGTCCTCCGCCGGTTTCTCGGTATCAGCGCCACCGTTTGCTCCATACAGCACCCGCCATCCCGGATCCGCAATCTGTTTACCGGTCACTTTGAACGCAATGTCCTCTACCGCACCCCGTACGGTAGTCTGCAGGAAACGGCAATCGGGATAAAATGCCCCGATGAAACGCCGGGCTACCAGATCGTACACCGTCTTCTCCATATCGGTCATATTATGAGCCGGAACTCCGGTCGGTATGATGGCATGGTGATCGGTTACCTTAGAAGTGTCGAACACCTTTTTGCTCTTGAGCAGTTTTTGGCCTGCCAACGGTGACGTAAAGGCGGCATACGCCGTCAGTCCTTCCAATATACGCGGGCATTTGGGATAGATGTCGTCGCTCAGGAAAGTGGTGTCGACACGGGGATAAGTAGTGAGCTTCTTTTCGTACAGGCTCTGTATCAGCTGGAGGGTCTGTTCGGCGGAATAACCGAATTTCCGGTTACACTCCACCTGTAGCGACGTCAGATCAAACAAACGGGGCGGCGCCTCCGTGCCTTTCTTGGTCTTCACATCCGTCACGGTGAACAGAGCGTCGCGGATGGCGGCCAGCGCGGCCTCGCCTTCCTCCTGCGTGGAAAATCCCCGGCGAGCCAGGGCATTCTTTTTCTTGTCGGCCTCCGCCACCGTCTGCGCCGGTGCCTCCTCCTCGTCCTGTTCCATTACAGCCGTAAACACCGTGTCGCGGTAAACGGTGGTCAGCACCCAATAAGGTTCCGGCTTGAAATGCGCAATCTCTTCCTGCCGCTTCACGATCAGCGCCAACGTCGGTGTCTGCACGCGACCGATACTAAGTACCTGACGGTTCTGCGCGTACTTCAGTGTGTACAACCGGGTAGCGTTCATACCCAGTGTCCAGTCGCCGATGGCACGGCTCAGTCCGGCCTCGTAGAGCGACTGATATTCACCCTGATCTTTCAACGTCTGGAAGCCTTCACGAATGGCTTCTTCCGTCAACGATGAAATCCAAAGACGCTTGACGGGGCAACGGGCGCCCGCCTTCTGCATCACCCAACGCTGAATAAGTTCACCTTCCTGGCCGGCATCGCCGCAGTTGATGATGCCGTCGGCCTGCCGCATCAGGCTCTCAATGATACGGAATTGCTTTTCAATCCCCTTGTCGGCCTTGAGCTTAATGCCGAAACGCGGCGGAATCATAGGCAAAGCACCCAGGCTCCACTGTTTCCACAGCGGAGTGTACTCATGCGGTTCCTTGAGTTCGCACAAATGTCCGAACGTCCATGTCACCTGATATCCGTTGCCCTCCATGTAACCATCATGCGAGTGCACGGCTCCCAGCACATGGGCTATGTCTTTCGCCACACTGGGCTTTTCCGCAATACATACTATCATGAGCGTTTTGATTGATTCGGACAGCAAAGATAATACTTTTCGTGAAAACGCCACACCCCTCCGAGGACAGGTGTGGCGTTTTCACGAAAAACGAACGTTGAAAAGCCCGTTATCTGACCCGTATCTTACGTTGATTGTGAATATACAGGCCGGGCCTCATATGACGCATCTGAGACGGCGCCACCCGGCGGCGCAACAGACGTCCGTTCAAGTCGTACACATCAGAGAGCGCATCGCCACTCGCTTTCGCCGCCTGCAAGGCCGTAAGCAACCCCGGATTGTGCACCGCCCGCAAGGCATCGCGCAAGCCCCGATAGGCCTCCATCAGCTCTGCATAAGAGGATTCCGCCGAAACAGTCTCCGCGTTCCGACAGGCAGCATCGAGCGAGGCGCGCACGGCATCTTCCAGCGACGAGCCGGCCAGCAACCGGTCGCCAGCCCCTTTCATCTCCGTCAGCAACGTATAAATCTCCTCTTCCGTACGGTTAGCCGTCACGTCTGTCAGCGTAAGATTGTCGAAGCCGAGAAACTTCTCGCTCCCGTCCGAGTTATGCAAGGCCTTCACTCCCAGACTGACGGGCACTACGCCGTCGCAACGGAATCCCACAGACACGCGCTGCCATGCGGCGGTGTTGGCAGGAGCCGTCACCGAAGCCGTAGCCTCCGAAACCGCACCGGCTGCCGGTGTGACCCACACACTGGCATTGCCTCCCAGTCCGTTCTGCCACACCTCGGCCCCCAACTGGTAATAGGCGGCAGGCAGCGTATCGAGTTTCTGTTCCAGGCTGATGACCGACCGGCCCCATTTCTGGCGTACCAGATAAGCATTTTCCCCACCGCCGTTCGTGGTGGGGATGCCCGTAAAAAGGTCGGCATACAGGCATGTGCCGTTCAGCACCGTCATATCGTTGCGGTCGCGCTCCGTATAATTTACCGTCCACCCTTGAGGAACATAGACAGCACGGTCGGAGGTGACGCCGGAGTTGGCCAGCACCGTGAAAGTCTCCTCGAAACCGGGATTCTCCAACCGGTACGTACAATCGATGTTCAATGCCTCGTCCTCGCGGCGAATACCTTGCAGGGCGCAAATTTCGTCGGGTGAGAGACAGGTGTTATATAGCCTGAAATCATCCATCGTGCCCACGAAGTCGCCGTTGTCGTTGGCATAAGAGGTGTCCCACCATTGCGTACGGCCCAGGTAGTTGCGCGTGCAGGCGTTCTGTGCCGCCAGCATATATGCCTCGATTTTATTCTCGGTACCGCTGCCTGCCAATACGCCGTTCACATACATATCGGTGAGACCGGTACGCGCGTCGAAGGTGACAGCCATCTTATATGTCTTACCGGCCTCCAGCGCCACACTTCCGTTTACCATCGTGGTGGTGCCGCCGTTGTATTTGATGCCGGCAGCCAGCGCGTTGGCGCGCAGGAACAGACTGTTACCGGAATGGGAACCGAAATCGTAGATACGAGGAGCGGCAGACAGAGCCGTCGGGGTAACGGTGACCAGCACGGTATAGCTCCGCAGACTGTCCATCACACCGGCAGGCAACACGGCATAGCCGTTGGCGGCAAAAGCTGTCGGTCGGTTCTGAGTCAGATTCAGCCTGCCGTCTACAGTAGCTCCCCCTTTCACGGCCAAGTCGTTCCGCCGCCCGCTTCTGTCCTCCACATATACGCTTTCGTCTTCCTGCCGAACACTTTCCGTCTCGAAGTCATAGAACGCCAGCAGGTTCTGCTCGATACGGCGCGGCAAGGCCGTACATACAAATTCGCGGGTAACACCCTGGATCGCCGCCGTCAAGCGCACCTCGACAGCAGCCTCCGGGGCACGAAACGTACCGTCTGCACCTATTATATCTTCCTTATCGGACGTCCAGACAATGCTTTCGCCACCGACCTTTGCGGGCAGCACCACATCGGTAACCACCTCGGCGGGCAGGCACAGTCCGGCCAGCACACCGGCTTTCAACTCGCTCTTCAGCACCTCCTGGCTCAGGCACCCCGCATATACGACGGCACTGTTCAGCCATCCTTCGAATCCGCCGATGCGCAACTCACCGGAAGTCTCCAGCGCAATGCCGTCCAGCTTCTGATCGATCAACCCGTTGCGATACACGGTCAGCGTCGCCCCGTCGTACGTCACCGACAGGTTGAAGTCGGCCAGCGGCGTGGGCCAGTTGTCACCGTTCGTTCCGTTGGAGTTCAGCGCCCAGTTGTCCGACGTGTACAGTTTGTTGGCACTTTCGTAACGCACTCCGTTGACCATGATATAAGGCCGTACGGTGCTTTCGTCCACACCCAATGTCCATCCGTTGCCGCTCAGCAACACACCGTGATAGGCCGCTGCGCTCAGCTTCAGATTCACATTGCAACTGAACGCAGCCGTCCCGGCCTGCGGTTCCCATTGCAACGTTTCGCCCTGTCCGGCTGTCACGGCCTGCGCGGCATAGTCGCGGCGCACGGTCACCGCCGGCACCGCTGTCTCCTCCCGCCAGTCGTAGTCGCAGTGGATAGCCGTGGGATAACCCGCCGGATAATCTTTCTTCACCATCCAATACTGGTAGTCGCCGTTCATCCAGCCCAGTCGCAGAGGCGAGCCGGCCGAACCCGGCAGCACGAAAGGCCGCACGTTGTTTTTGTCCGAGTTACGGGTTATCTGCTCCCCGTCCGTCACGGCACCTTCGTCGTTCAACATATATTTCCAGATTTCATACACACGCTGCCCCGAAAGGCCCGAAGTGGGAATAGACAAATAAACGACGTTCGGATTTTCCGGATCGATCGCCTCGCCGCCGCTGTAGCAATACTCCGTATTTGACGTATGGAAGCGCCCGCCGCCGTCGGCCAGATCGGTCTGGCGCCAACGGCTACCCGTCCACTTGGCATAATAATATTCGTGCTGTGTTTTCCCGCCGTTGATGCGCACCATCGCTATCACGGGGCGGTCTTCGGCGTCGCAGGCTATCTGCCACACCCAAGCGCGCATGTTGGCGGGTGCATCAACAATCGTATAGGGATAACGATTCTTGTAGTCGTTGGTTTTATTCACGTTGAACTTACCGACCGAAATGGTCGAGAGCCGATTGCCCCGGATGTCTTCCAACGTGGGATTGGTGCTTACCGTGCCGTCGGCGTTTGGCGTGGCGTTCAGGTTAATCACATTAAAGTAGAGCCAGTTGGGCTGTTCGTTGTCGGGGTGTCCGGTGGTGTAGGTCATGTACAGCTTGTCCTTCCCGTTGCTGTAATACTTGGCATACGGACGCGCGCCGGTGGACTGCACCATCTGATAGGGACCCCACTCTATGTTCACGTCGTCGTTCTCGTCGGGCAACGACAACTTGGCTATCGTGGGATGCCACCCTATCCCGCGCCAGCACAGGTAGAAGTGGGTGGGGTCGTCGCTCAGGATGAACGGCGAAGGGTATGTGGTGTTGTTACCGGTGCGGATGACTTTCTCCTCGCCCAGCGTGGTGATGTCGCCCGGTCGTTTCGACACACGATAATAAAAGGCCGGCTCGTCCGTGTGGCGGGAGTAGATGATGAGCACCCGCTCGTCGGGCAGCACCAGAAACGTGGGGTTGTTGTGATCGTCGGGCTGGAAATACGAGCGCACCAGCACCTCGCTGCGCACCCCGGTACGGAAGTCCGTCTGCGTGGCTTTGATGTTGCCGTGTACGTCGATATAGCCTAAGTAGGAAGCGTTGATGGTGCCGCTTTCGTTTTCGTAATGCAGGGCGCGCGGATCGGCAAACCAGCACCAGGCGCCTTCGCCCGTCACCGTGTAGCCCTGAAACTTGTCTTGTGCGGCCACCTGTACGGCACACAGCAGAAGAAACACTGATAATGAATGGAATAAGTTTTTCATGTATAGTTAAATTTTACATTCGTTGCTGCAAAACTACGTTTTTTTAGCGGAGAAGACAAATAAACGAGAGACGAAATCTTAAAAAAGGCCGTTTTTCTGTGTGCGCAAACAGAAGGACAAAAAAACAGAGTTCCCGGAGAGAGAAAACCGTCGGACGCATGCGGCAACTTTTTCTCTCCGGCCTGCCGTCCCGGCATCAAGACGTGAAACGCACAAAACAAACTTTGATGTCTGCATACCAAGGTTTGAATCTTACAGATCAAAACATGATGTCAAGTATTCCTGCCCAATACGGTGGAAAAACGCTTCGGGAAGAATCTTTTTCAAAGTCGGAAGCCCTTGGTTTTCCATAAAATTATAATTATAGACAAGTTACAGCACATAGTGCTTGGAAAAAATACTTAATTTTGCATAACGAAAGCAGAAAAACTCATTAAACACATACATTTATGAAATTTACCGCACAAGCTCTAGGCGTAATCTTCGCCCTATTCATCGTTCTCCTGACAAACGGTTTACCGTGTCCGGCACAAAAGCCCCAGAATAACGAGCCCTTTTTTTCCCGGAAAGTCCAACACCCGGCAAACAGAACCAGCCCAAACAGAATGGCAAACACCGATAGCACGCTATCTGAAAAGCCTGAACAGAAAACGGCTGCTGCTCCGGTCGACACAATGAATTCGAAAGTCTCCGGCTCTGCAACTGAAGTCGCAGATACGAATCGGATATATGAGATTGTCCAGGTTCTCCCCGAATATCCCGGCGGTATGGACGCCATGGGTAACTTTATGCGACAGAACATCGTGTATCCCGACAGCTTACAAAAAAAGGGTATTGGCGGTCGGGTTTTGGTTTCCTTCGTCATCGAAAGAGACGGTTCCGTCGAAGCAGTGAAAGCGATTCGGACACCACATCCCGCTTTAGGCCAGGAAGGAGAACGTATTGTAAAATTAATGCCTAAATGGAAGCCGGGCAGGCATGACGGCAAACCGGTACGTGTAAAATTCACACTACCTATTATGTTCCGTGTGCATTAGGGAAGAACTAACAAAGCCAGCCCAAAGAAAGGCGGACAGCCAGAAGGCTCAAAAACAAGAGACTGCGTCCGAATGGTTTTACCACCACAAAGCGAAAAAAGGCCGCCTAACTGACAAGCAACGGGGTATGCGTCCGTAACGGAAGCATACCCCGTTGTTGTTATAAGCCTACTCCCACAGGCAAAACGGACTGACGTGGCCGCTACGAATGCGCCACTCCGGCGGATAAAGATTGTTGGCACGGTTGCCGAGCTGTTTGGCAAAACCGAGCGGGACGCCGCGATACGTCAGACAGACCACACCGCGCGGCACATCGGACGGCAACACGAGGGCTTCCTTGCGCAAATAGGCCACGGCTTGCGCATAGTCCAGTTCGCAGCAGGCGAACGCTTCGCGACGGAAAGCCGTACTCAACGCCAGCCCGTGGGCCGGTATCCAGTCGCGCCCCTTGCATTCGGCCACAGGCACGCCGGCATGGAGCACCGTACAATGCTCGCGCAAGAGCCGGAACAAACCGGCATAGGAGGCAGGAAAAGCCCGCCACAGACCGTCAGTATCCGAAAAAAACGTGTAATCGTCCGGCGCCTGCAACCAAGTGCGGCATGCGGCGGGAAACGGAGGCGCCGACGTCCGGCTGCCCCTGTCTTTCTTGCGGCAGGCCTTACGACGCTCCGCCCCTTCGCCTCCGACGGCCTCTCTGCCAAGCGGCAGGCTGCCGTTCTTGCGCAACACGGCCAGGAAAAAGCCTTCGCCACGGGTGGTACCGGGCAGGAAACGGTAAACGGGGAAAGCCCCGGAACCGTCTCCGGCATCTTCGGCAGAAGCCGTTTCGGGCAGCAGGTTGCCCGTCACCTGCCAAGTCGGATCCACCGGTACCGGCAGCACCTCGGCTCCCAGAGTACGAACTATCCAAGCTATATTCTCCTCATCCTCATGCCGATTGAACGTGCAGGTGCTGTACACCAGCAGTCCGCCGGGCTTCAGCGCAGGCCATACGTCCGTAAGAATCTCTCGCTGCCGGCGACAACACATCGCTACGTTGTCCAAACTCCAGTCAGCCACGGCTCCTTCGTCCTTACGGAACATGCCCTCGCCGGAACAGGGCACATCGGCTATCACCATATCGAAAACAGCGGTCAGGGCTGTGAAAGCATCGGGATAGTCTTGCGTCACCACCGTGCCGGGATGGCCCCATTTGGTCATGTTCTCGGCCAGCACCTGCGCCCGTGCCCGTATAGGTTCGTTGCTCACCAGCAGACTGCCGGCTGGAAGTACGGAACGGACCAGCGTGGACTTTCCGCCCGGAGCGGCACAAAGATCCAGCGCCACCAACGGATCGGTACCAACATAGGGACGTAAAGCGGATGCCAAGAACATGGAAGCGGCCTCCTGTACATAATACACACCGGCATGCAACAGGGGGTCGAACGTGAAAGGCGGACGTTGAGGCAGATAACGGCCCCATCCGCACCAAGGCACCGGCTCGGCACCGGAAGACAAGGGGGACAAAGCATCGGCTTTAAAAGGGTTGAGACGAACAGACACGGAAGGCTCGGCTCCCAATCCTTCCTCCAGTCTACGGGATCTCTCCTCGCCCAACTGCTCACGCATGGAGTTGACAAAATCTACCGGTAAATCCATTTTTATGTTAATTAGACAACAAAAGTAAGCAATTATGACCGTAATTTGAAAAAAAATCATTCCCTTTGCACAAGAATCCGCCTCGTAAGGCATCCTCCTATTATTAACAGCACCTGCAATCGTACGCTAACTATGAAAAAGACGCTATCACGCCCAGCCCTGTTGCTAGTCTTTCTATGGCTTTGTCTGGCAATCCCTGCAAGCGCTCAGGACACTTCCGGTAAATATATGGAGCCTTTCTCGGACGAAGAGGCGGAACTCGTCTTGTACTCCGACACGACCAATATCTATGAAGACGAAGAGGAGGTACTGGTTGACGAGAACGATACGACCAGTTGCATCCTTGTCCACGACAATGAGAAGATGTGGAGCTTCTTCGGCGACGTAGTGGGAACCGGATTCTTTTCCGCCATGGTCATTTTGTCTTTGCTTATCTTCGGCCTGCCTCTGCTGGCGTTTCTATTGATCGTCTACCTTATCTACCGTTCCACGCGAAGCGGAAAACAGACCGATGCCGACGAAAGCACGAAATCAAGTATCCGTCAGATCTTTATCGGTGTGGCGCTGCTCATCACGGAAATATGGATCGGACTGGGCGGTATACTGGGGTGCATCGCCGTCCTTATTATCTGTCTGGCCGTGGGACGGCTCATCGGAAACCGACTGGCGGGACACGGGCACGAACGCACCAGGAAGCCTTCGGGATTTTTCAGCCGTAAGACGGAAGCGAAAAGCGACGAACAGGAAGACACGATCGACGGACAACGATAAAATATTTGAATAACGCTCCCGACAACCGGTTGCACATTACGTTTTTTCTGCGTATCTTCGCATACAAGGGGCCGGAGCATCCCGCTTGCGGTCGGACATTATCTTTATATCGAAACACATGAAACAATATCTTGACCTGTTGAACCGCATATTGGAGGAAGGTGTAGCCAAGGAGGACCGCACCGGGACCGGCACGATAAGCATCTTCGGACACCAGATGCGCTTCAACCTGGACGACGGATTCCCGTTGCTTACCACCAAGAAGCTGCATCTGAAATCCATCATCCACGAACTGCTGTGGTTCCTGAAAGGAGACACCAACGTGAAATACCTGCAAGAGAACGGCGTCCGCATCTGGAACGAATGGGCCGACGAGAACGGCGATCTGGGCCATGTCTACGGGTATCAATGGCGCTCATGGCCCGACTATGAGGGCGGTTTCATCGACCAGATTCAGGAAGCCATAGACGCCATACGGCACACCCCGGACTCGCGACGCATCATCGTCAGCGCATGGAACGTGGGTGATCTGAAACGGATGAATCTGCCACCCTGCCATGCCTTTTTCCAGTTTTACGTGGCTCAGGGACGGCTTAGCCTTCAATTGTACCAACGAAGCGCGGACACGTTTCTCGGCGTTCCGTTCAATATCGCATCGTATGCCCTGCTGCTCCAGATGATGGCACAGGTGACCGGATTGCAAGCCGGCGATTTCATACACACCCTGGGAGACACACATATCTACAGGAATCACCTGGAGCAGGTACGCCTGCAACTGGAACGTACGCCGCGCCCCTTGCCACGTATGGTATTGAACCCGGATATAAAAAGTATGTTCGACTTTACCTACGATGATTTCCAGCTGGAAGGATACGACCCGTGGCCGCATATTCCAGGCAAAGTATCCATATAACAGTTAAAAGAGGATGAGGATAACAATCATTGCCGCTCTGGCGCAGAACAACGCCATCGGCCTGCACAATCAATTGCTATACAGAATGCCGAACGACCTGCGCCGGTTCAAGGCACTCACCACGGGCCATACCGTCATCATGGGCCGGAAAACATTCGAATCCTTGCCCAAAGGCGCCCTGCCCAACCGGCGGAACATCGTATTGTCGCGGCAGGCGGCGGCTTCATTCCCGGGAGCAGAGTGTTTCTCCTCGTTAGAAGCGGCTTTGGCCGCTTGTCGGGACGAAGAGGTCTTCATTATCGGCGGGGCGACCTTGTATGAGGAGGCCTTGCCCCGTGCAGGACGTCTGTGCATCACGCACATCGCCGACACGCCGGCGGATGCTGACGCTTTCTTCCCGGAGATACGGTCGGAAACATGGCGGATGGAGAAAGAGGAAGCCCACAAGGCCGACGAGAAGCATGCCTTTGATTACACATTCACGGATTATGTGCCGCGCTAGACTGTCGCGATGCAGGTAAACAGTCATTCCCATGAAAGCCAAAGTCATTTTTACCGCCTGGATGCTGGCCGTGCTGTCTCCGCTACAGGCACAACAGCCCGAAGAGCATTATATCGAAGTAACCGGAACATCGGAAATAGAAATCGTACCGGACAAAATTCATTATATCATCGAGATAAAAGAGTATTTCGAGGAGGAATTTGACGGAAAATCCAAGCCGGAGGAATACCGCACCAAAGTGCCCTTGGAACAAATAGAGAAAGCGCTACGACAGACACTGCGGTCTATCGGTATCCCTTCGAATGCCATCCGAACGCAAGAGATAGGCAACAACTGGCGACGTGACAGACAGACGTTCCTTGTATCGAAACAATTGAACCTGACCCTGAAGGATTTCCAACAGATTGAAGAAATTGTCAGACAAATAGATTCCAAAGGTGTATCGCACATGTATATCGGGGAGCTGGAAAATAAAGATATTTCGACGTATCATCGCCAGGGGCGAATCGAGGCCTTGCAAGCGGCACGAAACAAAGCGGCTTACCTGGTGGAAGCTTTGGGAAAAGGACTGGGAAATGTCCTCCGCATCGTGGAAAAGCAGGATGATCCGGCCGTTTTCGGATGGCAGTCCCCACAAAGCAACATATCCGTATCGAACGCCGGTTCGTTTGATCAGTACCGCACCATCAAAAAGCGCTATTCCATGCAGGTTCGGTTCGAGATTACAGACCGTTTCTAATAACTGACCGGGCATAACGGGCCCACCTCACGACCGATTGGATTATAAAGCGAACACAAACGTCTTGCCCTCCTTTCTTAAAACTGTCGCGCCTCGCGCCCGACTGCTCGGCCAACCGGTCACTTAAACCAGCAACAGGCCCGAACAAAAAAGTGAAAGCGCCGGCAGCGTTTTTCCCTGCAAGGCCCTTTCACTTTTCTACATCATACTCCGAAAGCATCATAAAAACCGTCATACGGTTGTCTCTTCCTTACCGTAACCGATCTACAATCTACAAGCATTGTCGTCCGTAAGACCGCTACTGCGACCGGTATCCGAAAACAAATACTCTTCAATTGCCGGCACATATACTCTCTCTCCTGCATTCGCTGTACAGAACAGTCCGCTTCACAAAGAGGACCGGCTTTTGAAAGCACGGAGGAAAAAGACAATAAGATTCCCAGAAAACACAGTTCTACACTTCCGGCAAAACGGCTTCGCCTGCTGCATCCGTCTCTTTTGCGACTACATCAGGTATCGGCATTTGCCTGCTGATCGCCTCATGAAAAGAGATAATGGTCTCGGAACGCTGCAAGCCCAAAGGCTGAAGCTGGTCGTGAATAATACTCAGCATATGATGGTTGTTCTTCGCATAGATCTTGATGAACATGTCGTAGCCTCCCGTAGTATAGTGGCATTCCACTACCTCAGGAATACGCCATAACTCCTCAACGACGCGATCAAAATCCGAAGGATCTTTCAGGAACAATCCAACAAAAGCACATGTTTCATAACCGATCTTCTGTGGGTCGAGCACAAACTGTGACCCTTTCAGTACCCCCAACTTCATCAGCTTCTGAATACGTTGGTGAATGGCCGCGCCCGACACATGACAGGCTCTTGCCACTTCCAGAAAAGGGATACGGGCATTGTCTGCAATCAACCGAAGAATCTGCTCATCCAGAGCATCCAAATTTGCAACACTCATATCATTATAATTTATTGCAAATTTAATGAAAAAAGGCGATAGCCCGGACAAAATAGAATAAAAAAAGCGGTGGTCTTCTTTCAAGATCACCGCTTTTTAATAAGGTATTCAAGTGCGTTAATTACGCTTCGAAGCCGAATAATTTATCTTCAATGCCCATGACTTACGAAGCACTTCCTTAATATCCGTTACGATACCCATCGGAGTTTTTTCGTCAATCTTCATTGATACTGTCTGGGCTGCCTGATCGGTCATCGTCGCACGCTCCTCGGCAATAAAGTCCATGACCTCACCAGGCTCGGCGAAACGGTCGTTCAACTGAATACGCGGCGTACTACCCATGGTGGCGCGCAACTGATCCGTTGGAGGACCGACGTAGATAAACGAAACGGCTGACTTCTTCTCCAATTTCTCCAATTCCGTACCAGCCGGAACCGTGAACTTCACCTTCAATGTAACTTCACGCATGGTAGTTACGATCATGAAGAAGAACAAGATGGTAAAGATAAGGTCAGGCAAAGATGACGTGTTCATCTCGGGCATTTCACGCCCACCGTCTTTATTAAATCTGCTCATCAGTTTGTCCCTCCATAATTTTTAGGTTCAGCCTCGGAGATCTTCTGGGGATAGTAGGCGCGTATAGCCACCTGCTGATCCTCGTTCAGCGCTGCATAAGGCTTTCCGAACTTGGCTTTGCTCAATTCGTTTCGCAATTCATTATAAGCGGCTACCAACTCATTCTGCACTTGAAAGTAGATCGTGTAACTCGTGCCCCGGTCCGTCTGAACAGAGATAACATGCTTGTCTGTTACGGCACACTGCCCCAAAAGATCAATATGCTTCATATGCTTCTCAGGAAGCGAAGACAAGTTATTCTCGTTTTTGATGAACTCCTTGGCACGCGCTCTCAACTGTTTGATATCAATAAAATCATGATTCACCATCAAGTTGCCGGCCGCATTCAAACGTACATTCAATACGTTTCTTTCCTTTACATCGATTTCTGCTTCTTCCTGGTCTTTCTCAGGCGGAGGGGGCAAGCGTCTGGCCAAACCCATATCCGTGTCCATAGAAGTTGTGATCAAGAAGAATATGAGCAATATAAAAGAAATATCCGCTGTTGAACTGGCATTAATGCCCGGAACTTTCTTTTTCTTTTTTCCCATATCTGCTCTCTATTTTACTTTTTATCGGAAACGATGTTTACTCTCATTTCTTTTTAAAGATACCGGTCATGTTCACAGCCACGCAAAGGGTTGCAATAATCATCAATATATAAATAGAGATGATGAACATGTCCGATACGGTAACCATTCCGGCGCTGGTAACTGTCCCGTCGGCGGCTGTAAACTCTGTTTCACCCAAACCGCAAACATAACCGATTACCAAAGAAGCAACCATGATAAGCAGTGAAACGAAACTGATTTTACCACCCGGAACACCGCTCAGATTCTCGCCCGAATAACCCATATTTTCCTTGATACTCTTAACAACGCTCCACACAGACAAAACAGCTGCTACGGCAGTCAAGCCATACATCAAGTAAATAATAAGTTCGGTGAGCTGCGGCTCGTTATAATCCCCGACGGGGTTGTCATATCCGACCGTGAAGAACAGCACGAATGCAAGGACGATGACCGCCGTACATGCTGTCAGGACGTATTTTGACAATTTCTCTGTCTTAATCATAATTCCCTAATTATTTTTTCAAGTTATACTTCATGCACATATCCAGCAACGAGATAGTAGATTCTTCCATGTGAGAAGTAATCGTCTCGATTTTCGAAAGGATATAATTATAGAATAACTGAAGAATCAACGCAACCACGATACCGAAGATAGTCGTAATCAAGGCCACTTTCATACCGCCTGCCACAACTGTCGGAGAAATATCACCGGCCTGCTGGATCTGGTCGAAGGCCATAACCATACCGATCACAGTACCCAAGAATCCGAGTGACGGAGCCATTGCAATGAACAGCGTGATCCAAGAACATCCCTGCTCCAAGTAGCTTGCCTGTACACCGCCGTACGCTGTAACGGAACGTTCTACGTTTTCGATACCTTCGTTGATACGCATCAAGCCTTGATAGCAGATGGAAGCAACGGGACCGCGTGTGTTACGGCAAATGGTCTTGGCACCTTCGATATCGCCCTTAGCCAATTTCTCTTCGATTTCGGCCATCAATTTCTTTGCATTTACTTCAGCCAGGCTCAAGTAGATGATACGTTCGATGCAGAATGCCAAACCGAAAACCAAAGCGATAGATACCAACGACATAAAGCCGGCGTCACCTTCGATAAACTTTGTCTTCAATTCCTTGTGAATGCTTTCGCCCTGCTCTTCTTCCATCGGCGCCACTTCTTCGGCAGCTTCCACTTCTTCTTCAACCGCAGCCGTATCAACAGCAGCGCTGTCTACCTGTTCCGTAGCGGCAGCATCTGCGGCAGGAGCCTCGTCCTGTGCCATCATTGACTGAGTCGCACCCAAAGAGAAGACTCCAACCATCGCAATAATTGCAAATAACTTTTTCATTGTGTGTCTGATTTTTTAAGATTAATTAATTTGTTATTTATTATTATTTCTTTCGTTTATGTTCTTCATGTTCTATTCCGATGCGGAGAGAGGGGGATTCGAACCCCCGATACGCTTTAGGCGTATACACGCTTTCCAGGCGTGCCTCTTCAACCACTCGAGCATCTCTCCTTCTTTACATTTTTTCCTTTAAATCGGGTGCAATTTACAAATTTTGCGTGACATGCAAGCGATTTCCGCTACAAAAATATTCTTTTTTTTCATGACATACACCATATATCCGAAAAAACTTTTCCTATGCCCTAAAAAATATTTGATTTTATTCTGACTCCCCCTCTATTTGGCCCGGCTGAAAACAGCAAGCGCATTGGCCGAGGTCACATCCGCTATTTCGTCCGAAGTCACTTTATAAACCGAAGCCAGCGCTTCACACACATAGCGAAGTCGGGCGCTTTCGTTCCGCTTCCCCCGAAAAGGCACCGGCGAAAGATAAGGGGCATCGGTTTCCAGTACGATACGGCTGAGCGGCACCGACTTCAACACTTCCGGCAACAGGGATTTCTTGTAAGTAAGCACTCCGCCGATACCCAACATAAAGCCGTCGAAAGACAGCAATTCCTCCGCTTCTTCCCTCGTCCCCGTAAAACAATGGAACACACCGCGAAGTCTATGGCCGGCACTTGTCCGCATCGTCTCCACCAACTCCGTATGAGCGGCTCTGGAATGAATCATCAAAGGCAGGCCGTAATGTTCCGCCCATTCGATTTGCCGGCAAAAAGCTTCCTTCTGCTCCTCATAATAGGCTTTCGACCAATAATAATCAAGGCCTACCTCTCCTATGCCGACATACGGATGTACCGTCTGCAAACGGCGCTCCATCGCATCCAGCACATCCCGAAAATCCGGTGTCAGATCGGTGGGATGCAGCCCGATCATCGGATACAGAAAACCCGGATACCGGCAACAGAGTTGCAGCATGGGTTCCACGGTATCCGCATGGATATTGGGCAGAAAAATCTTATCAACCCCGCCCGCTTTAGCCCGCTCTACGACAGCATCTGCGTCTTCGGCAAACTCTTCGGCATACAAATGCGCATGCGTATCGATGTACCTCACCTTGTTCAAGAATTACGGTTGAGAAGAGCCTGTGCCAGATCGCGCAGAGGCTGTTTGCGTTCCGTCGGTATATCCACTTGTTCCAAGCACTCCAACGCCTGACGGAAATAGTCGTTTATTTTCTCATTGCACAGCTCGCCTACCCCTATCCGGCTATACAAATCCGTCACTGCCGCGATCTTTTCCTCCGACCGCTCGGGCGTCTGCTTCAACCAGCTCTCCAATTCGGCCCGTTGCTGCCCATCGGCCCGCTGCAAGGCATTGATCAGCATATATGTTTTCTTATTGCACAAGATGTCGCCGCCGAGTTTCTTCCCGAACACGGCGGGATCACCGTACACATCCAGATAGTCGTCCTGCAACTGGAAAGCCAAGCCCATCTTTTCTCCGAAAGCATACAGGCTATCGGCATCACCGCAAGGAGCATCGGCCAGGATGGCCCCGATTTTCAGCGCACAAGCCAGCAACACGGATGTTTTAAGACGTATCATCTCTATATATTCGTTCTCCTGCACGTCGTCCCGTGTCTCAAACTCCATGTCATACTGCTGCCCCTCGCCGATCTCCAATGCCGTCTCCGTAAACAGTTTCAGCACTTGTTCCAACTTCTCCGGCGGACATGCAGCCATCATCTTGTATGCCAACACCAACATGGCATCACCGCTCAGTATGGCCGCATTCTCATCCCACATCTTATGCACGGTGGGACGCCCCCGGCGCATTTCCGCCCGATCCATCAGATCGTCATGCAGCAGGGTGTAATTATGATAGGTTTCTATGGCCAGGGCCTGTGTAAGGATGTCGGCCGGTTTTTCCCGATACAGATTGTAGGCCATAAGCATGAGCACGGGGCGGATACGCTTGCCGCCCAACGAAAGCACGTACTTGACCGGAGCATACAGTCCCTGCGGAGTACGCTCGTATTTCATGGCGGCAATCCCGTCATTCACCATTTGCAAAATTTGTTCCGAAGTGTACATACGTCTGGAGATTGGTTTATGATGCAAAAGAGGCTGCACACCCGGCAGCCTCTTCCTTATTGTCTTGTCATTTCTCTTATTGCAGTCTGAACAATACCGGCAACACGAATTTCACACGTACCGGCTTGTTACGTTGACGTCCCGGTTTCCAACGAGGCATCATCTTTACAACGCGCTCGGCTTCTTTCGTCAGATAAGGATCCGGCGAACGAACCGTCTTCACATCTACGATGGAACCGTCTTTATTTACCACGAAAGACACCATTACACGGCCTTGAATACCCTGTTCCTGACAAATGCTGGGATACTTGATGTGTTCGCCCAACCATTTCATGCAGGCATCCATACCACCGGGGAATTCGGGGTTATCCTCTACAATGTCGAAAATACGGTCTTCGTCAACTTCTTCCACCACCGGGCCGACAGGTCCCGATACAACAGCCGTAGGAGCACCCGTGCCCTGCACCGTCGTTATGGCCTGATTGACTTCCTCGGTCGTTTCAACCTCTTCTTCGGTCAGTTCGGTCTCATCGTCCACGATATTCAGAATCTCGGCCACTTTCGGAGCGGCAGCCGGAGGCGGCGCCACCAACTCTTTCTGCTGGGTGATAGGAATCATATCTTCCTCGAAAGTAGATGTAAATACCGGCTCCATCTCTACTATCTTGCGGTCGCGCTGTGTCCATTCGAACGCAACGAAGATGGCAGCCAAAATCAACACATAGCCGATAAGCATTCCGGTACTCTTCTTACCTTCCAGATCTGCTTTCAGTGATTTTTTAACTTCCATAATATTTTTTGTTTTTTACGTGTTCTTCTCAGCGGGACAAATGTAGCACATTTTTTTTATTTACAAGTCGCTTTACAATCATTTTTTTCACCGAAACAAGTTTTTTTCTAAAAATCTATGCTTCCCGTATCCTAAAAATCGTTTTTCTGCGTTTCATACCCAGAGCCTTTCCAAAGTCCCGCAAAACGATTGTTGCGGTCCGAAATAAGGCTATCTGAAAAAAATAACGTATCTTTGGAACCAAATTGAGAAGCCGATGAAAAAAATCATTTTCTTTTTTGCCCTCTCCCTGCTCACTGTCCGGCTGAAAGCGCAGGAGAGTTCTTCCGTATTCAATTTTCTGCGCTTACCGACATCGGCACACGCCACGGGATTGGGCGGTATGAACGTTTCCCTGATAGAAGATGATGCGACTTTGATTTTTAACAACCCGGCTCTTCTCACTTCCGTAAGCGACAGGACACTGAACCTGAACTTTATGACGTACATGCAAGGCAGCAAGGCGGGAAGCGCAGCCTTTACGCGCACGGCCGGCGAACGCGGCGCCTGGGCGGCGACGGCACAATTTACGAACTACGGTTCCATGAAAGAGACCACCGCGAACGACGAAATACTGGGTGACTTCGCTGCCCTCGACATGGCCCTGAACGGCCTTTACAGTTACAACTTCAACGCCCTGTGGGCAGGCGGTGTCGCCGGCAAGTTCGTCTATTCCAAATACGGTGATTACAGTTCGATCGCTCTGGCCGTAGACCTGGGACTGAATTATTTCGACGAGGAACTGGACCTGTCGGTTTCCGCCGTGGCCGCCAACTTGGGCGGACAGGTAAAGGCTTTCGGCGACACTCACGAGCGTCTGCCCTTCGACCTGCGTCTGGGTTTCACCAAAGGGATGTTCCACGCGCCCCTCTCTTTCTCCGTCACGATGGTGGATCTGACCCGATGGAGTGCGGATTATTTTTACAATCCCGAAAAGAAATCGAGCTTCGGCCGCATTCTGTCCAACCATTTCGTGGTGGGGGTGGACTGCACTCCCGGACGTCTTTTTTACCTGTCTGCCGGCTATAATTTCCGGCGGGCCTCCGAACTCAAGGCAGCCGGTTCGTCGCATGGAGCAGGCTTAAGCCTGGGTGCCGGACTAAATCTGACGCGTTTCAAATTCGGCGTCGCCTACGCCAAATACCACGTTTCCACCCCTTCATTGGTATTTAACGCCTCTTACCACCTATAAAATAGCACATCGGCGGGCGTTCTTCCCGTCATTTCCCGGTTATTTTCCGACTTTTATTCCGTAACGTGGTGCGCACCGCGTTACAACGTGGCCTGCATGCCGTTGCATCGGGGTGCGCACCACATCCGAACCTTATGCTCACCACCGTTACATCCCCTCCCGACCCTCCGTTTTCTTCCCTCCCAAAGTCGTTTTCCTCTTCTTCACCACCTTTATTCTCTCTCTAAAACAAGCATCAAAAAAGCCCGAAAATCCGGCACTCTCATGCGCAACACAGTATTCCGTCCGCCACTCCGTTATCCATCGTGGCGCGCATCATCGCATCCCCCAAACTAATCGACGCAAAATTTGGAAAAGGTCGTAAGTTGTGATACCTTTGCACACAAATACCAACCTTGAGAACCCCGTATGTACGGGGCCTCGTAACATACTTATTTCTATGAAAAAAATCGTGATAGCCATCGACGGATATTCCTCTTGCGGCAAGAGCACCATGGCCAAAGACCTGGCGCGTGAAATAGGTTACATATACATCGACAGCGGGGCCATGTATCGTGCCGTAGCCCTGTATTGTCTGGAGAACGGACTGATTTCCAAGGGAGAAATCAAAGAAGAGGAACTTCGGAAAGCACTCGAAAGCCTAGAAATCACTTTTCGGAAAGACCCACAGACCGGACTGCCGCAGACATATCTGAACGGGACAAACGTAGAGAAGAAAATACGCACGCTCGAGGTGTCGGGTCAGGTGAGCCATGTGGCTGCGTTGGGTTTCGTGCGCGAAGCCATGACACGGCAACAGCAGGCGATGGGACGGCAGAAAGGGATCGTCATGGACGGGCGCGACATCGGTACAGCGGTATTCCCCGACGCCGAACTGAAATTGTTCGTCACCGCCTCGGACCGGATCAGGGCACAACGGCGCTATGACGAACTGACGGCCAAAGGCGAACCGTGCAGTTTTGAGGAGATTCTGCTTAATCTGCAGGAGCGTGATCGCATCGACACCACACGTGCCGTAAATCCCCTGCGACAGGCCGAAGACGCCATCGTGCTCGACAACAGTCACATGAGCATCGAAGAGCAGCGCAAATGGCTGGCCGATGAGTTCCGAAAAGCAACCGCCGAATGAAACATCCCATACATATTGAAATAGACCGGGGATCGGGGTTCTGCTTTGGTGTGACACGGGCCATCAACAAGGCGGAAGAAGAACTGGAAAAAGGAGAGACGCTGTATTGCCTGGGAGACATTGTGCACAACGGAAAGGAATGCGACCGGTTGCGCAAACTGGGTCTCATCACCATCGACCACGACGCTTTCCACCGGTTGCACGACGCCAAAGTGCTGTTGAGGGCCCACGGAGAACCGCCGCAGACCTATGCCGACGCCGGCGCCAACCGCATCGACATCATCGACGCCACATGCCCCGTCGTGCTGCATCTGCAAGAACGTATTAAAAAGGAATATGATCTGAAAGACAGCCCGGACAAACAAATCGTCATCTTCGGGAAAAACGGGCATGCCGAGGTTATGGGACTGGTGGGACAAACGGAAGGGAAAGCCATTGTCATAGAAAAGACAGAAGAGGTGAAGAAACTGGATTTCAACAAAGACATCCGTCTGTATTCACAGACCACCAAACCGCTCGACGAGTTCCGTGCCATCGTGGAATATATCCGGCAACACATCTCGCCGCAGGCCACGTTCCGCTACTACGACACCATCTGCCGCCAAGTGGCCAACCGCATGCCACACATTCGGGAATTTGCCTCGCGCCACGACGTGGTGTTCTTCGTCTGCGGCAAGAAAAGCTCAAACGGTCGCGTGCTTTTCAACGAATGCCGGTCGGTGAATCCGAGGTCCTATTTAATAGACACAGCCGCCGAAATAGACATTCGACGGTTGCCGGAGGATTGTGTGTCGGTGGGCATCTGTGGAGCCACTTCCACACCCAAATGGTTAATGGAGGAGTGCAAAATACGCATCGAGGAGCTGCTTGGCAGCCACGAATGAGGTCTGCCGGCCTTCCAGTACACGCCGCTCGGCCTCGCCCGTCATCGCCTCTATAGCCGGATTCTGGTAGAAGCTGTTACGCAACTGCTCGTTGATGCTCTCATACATCCAATATTTGGCCTGTTCGCTGCGACGGTGTTCGAAATATCCGTTGGCCTTCACAAAGTCGATATAAGCATATATCATATCCCATATTTCCCGGATACCGTAACCGTAAAAGCCGGAATAAGTAAGCACCTGCGGCGTCCATCCGCTTTCGGGAGCCGGGAACAGATGCAACGCATTGCGGAACTGCGTGGCAGCCAATTGGCACTTGTCTACGTTGTTGCCGTCGCACTTGTTAATGACAATACCGTCGGCCATCTCCATGATACCGCGCTTGATGCCTTGCAGTTCGTCACCCGTGCCGGCCAGCTGTATCAGCAAAAAGAAATCTACCATCGAATGACAGGCGGTCTCGCTCTGACCCACACCTACCGTCTCGACAAAGATCTTGTCAAAGCCTGCCGCCTCGCATAGAATAATCGTCTCACGCGTTTTCCGGGCCACGCCGCCCAACGAACCGGCGGAAGGACTGGGACGGATGAAGGAAGCCGGATGAACGGCCAGTTTCTCCATGCGGGTCTTGTCCCCCAGAATACTGCCCTTGCTCCGCTCGCTGCTAGGATCGATGGCCAGTACGGCCAATTTGCCACCGTACTTTTCCAGAACATGCACCCCGAATTCGTCTATGCTGGTGCTCTTCCCCGCTCCGGGCACTCCGCTGATACCGATACGTACCGAACGACCGGCGTGAGGCAAGCACTTTTCTATTACTTCCTGCGCCATAGCCTGATGAGCCGGATTCATACTTTCCACCAGGGTTACCGCCTGTCCCAATACGGTCACATTTCCCTTTACTATACCTTCTACATAATCACTTACGGTCAGCGCACGGTGCTTGAACCGTCCCCGTTTCAGATAAGGGTTTACGATAGAAGGCTGCGCCACGCCGCTGTTCACGGTCAGGCCCTTATATTCCGCGCTGTTCTCAGGATGTTCCATATCTATTCTTATTAGGGCTTTACTTGAATCGTTACGATCTTCTTGGGATGCTTCGGGTCGTCGGTGATAAGCAACACCCGTGGGCGGTTCTTCGCTTTGGCCAGATAGCTCCCTACTACGGTGATCTTCATCTTGGTCGACTTACCCGGTGCCACCTTGCGGTTGCCCAGGCTCACATTCAACGCTTTGTTGAACACTTGCACCGATCGGATGGAAAGCGGCGTACGTCCTTCGTTCTTTATTACGATCGTCCCGCTCACCTTACGCTTGCCGTTGAGTGCTCCCAGATCAAGCGAGTCGGACGACAGGGTCATCACCGGCGCCTGTTCCAGTTGGCGGGCCGTCAGCTTGGAGAAATCGGGCAACAGCACCGCCGATACGGATATTTCATTGTCATCGCTCACCTTGTCGCCCATATAACGGGCCAGGTACAGCGAAGTCTGTGTCAGTCCCATCTGCATGAGGTGCTTGCTGTCCAACGTCAGCACAATCTTACCGATGCGACCGCCGGCCAGCGTCTCCGGCAGGTAGCGTGCCGACAGATAAGGGGGCAGGTGCATCAGTTCGGGCTTATAACTTTTACGGTCCGTATTGACAATCTGAATTTCGGCCACAGGACAGTCGCCTTTGTTCACCTCGTCAAATTCCACTACATTCGTATTCATCCGTACCGTTCCCAGATCAATAGGGAAAGATCCCGAGTAGTCGGTGGCATGCGACACCACCCGTCCTTGCAGATGCAGATAGACAGGTTCTTCCGAGGCATTGGTATAAACTTCCAGTTCTTTCTGGAAAACGCCCAGCATCGCCGCATCATATACGGCGGTAATCTCACCCTTTTCTCCCGGTCCGATGGCCGCGCGTGTCCATTCCACGGCGGTACAGCCGCACGAAGGCGTTACCTGTTTGATCTCAAGAGGCAAATCGCCCTTGTTCGTTACGGCAAAAGTCGCTTTTGTCGGCAACTGGAAAATGACCTCTCCCATATTGGCTATATCCCGATCCACGGAGAAACGAGGCTGTGCCCAAAGAGACGTAACCCACCCCAGTGCCGCACAGGCTATTCCGATTCGCTTCAATATCATATTCTTTCCACTCTGGTTTACAAGCAAAGATACGGAAAATGTCGCATCCGACAAGGGAAACCTACTTCTTTTCTTTCGCCAGCGTGCGCAGGGATGCTTCCAACGTGCGTACCAGTTCACGCTTGTTGGTACGGGGCGAGTAGACAAAGCCTTCGCATACCACTACCCGACCGTCGGCGCTGTCTGCACGGACCAACGAAACGAAGGGACCACCGATGCCGCCCTTGCGCATTTCCCACAGACCGCGCGCCTCCAACGTGTTCTCCCCGTCTATATTCCTTTGACGGAAGGTCACCAGCGGATGTCCGTCCTGCCGGGTTGTCGTCATCCACTGTTCGGGAGTAGAACCGGGAATATTGGCTTTCATCACGGAATCCCGCTTCCGCACGAACTCCTCCGGCGTAAACGGCTGCGCGCCGGCCAAGGGATAAGAATAAAATACGATGTTATAATCTTTTTCATTGCGGTTCGTACCGGCCCATAAAAAATCTTCTCCCCGTTTCGAAGCCTTGATGTCGGCAGGCGCACACAACGTATATCCCGCCAGCGTATTCAGTTCGTCACTCACTTTCCGGCTGTACTTGCGGCGCAAACGGGCCGCCTCTACTTTCAGTTCGGACTCAACGAACGCATCCGCCAGCCTGTCCTTGTTACGTCCCAGCCATCCGGCCAACTCCTCGGCACTGCGGGCGACAAGCGTCACTTCGATCTGCGGCACGGCCTCCACATCCCTTGCCATCCCCACGAGCGGATGAGCCTGCTCCGGGTCAATGCGCACAAACAGTTTATTACGCATCGTAACATACATACGGTCATAATGACGGGGAGCCACCCGCACCAAACGGAACATGGCTTCATTCTGCGGCAAGCCGGGAACGGGCCCTTCCAATATATCCCGCAACGAATCGCCCGCCGCACTGTTCCATACCTCCGGGTCCACTACAACCAACAGTTCATACGGCAAACCTTTCGAGGACACGATCCGTTTTTCTTTCTCCGTCTGACAGGCACCGCAAAGGACAACGGCACTCAACATCATATACATCCATTTTTTCATAGACTTACTTATTTATTAAAAGACAACCGCGCGAAGTTATACTATTTTAGTAGAAAGAACAAAATATTTCCCTGCTTTTTTCTTTCATTCAACTACGGGAGGCACGATAATCACGCGCAGAAAATCCTTCAACCGATAGGGGGCACGCCCCGCTCCGCCCTGTGAATCACTCACCAGCACGAGCGTCTGCCTGCCATCGGCCAGGCACGGCCCCAGACACATGCCTTCGTAATTGGCCAAACGGGTATTCACCGCGTTGAACCGGCTTTTCCATTCCGCCACCAATTGCTTGGGCAATACTTTGCGACGGGCCTCCTCCACCGATGCCGCCGATGCTGTCAGCGGTTCACCGCCCGACGGACGAACCCGGTAGATCTTCACCTGCACCCAACTGCCCCAATACCGGCGGGCGACGTAAAATTCCCGTTCCAGCACCAGCAGACTGCCGTCCAGCATAGCCGTCAATGCCGACACCCCGAACGCATACGCCCGACCGGTCCGTTCGGCTTCGGGCCTATCGGTCAAATAGGCATAGCAGGCTCCCGGTTGCAGGTCCCGGCCAAAACTTTGCAGACGGAGCAATCCGGATTGCGGGTTCCGGGGAGAAACGAGGTGCCCGTCGGCCCGAAGCACATTTTCCGTCGTCGTCCAGAAACGCTCCCGCACCGGATCGTAAGTCAGCGCTTCGAAACCATAATTGGGATGGATGCAGGCCTTGCCAAAGACCGGCGGCACCCGCAACTTTCGCCCGGTGGGCGCCCCCTCCAGATCGTATTCCCGTATTTCCTGATCGCCTTCCCCGCTGATGAACAACGTGCCCGTCCCGGGCATATAAGCCACTCCTTCGACATCCCGACTCGTATAACCGGACGTAGCCTTCGGCTGCGAGGCTACCGGACGCAAAGGTTCCACCGCCACCGAGAGCACGCGTCCCGTCAGCGAATCGATGCGGAGCCGGAGCGGATAATAACCGTCGACCGGCGCTTTATCGCTGACCAGCGCATAGCGGTCGGTTCCTATGCGGGTGATGCCGCTGTAATCCGCCGCCGGAGCACCGTGACGACGAAGATTCACTTGCGGAAGTACCTTCACCGTCTGTGCCGGCAGCGAACCTGTCGAAACAACACAAACCAGTACGCCGAGAACCACCGTCCTCCATCGTCCGTCAAGGCTTCGCATAGATTTTCACTTCTACCGTATGTGATGTATACTCAGGCGCATAGAGGCATTGCAACGTTGCCAACCCGGCGCTATATGTTCCCGCACGGTCCACATACGTCGTATGTTCCAGCACGTACGTTCCCTTGGGTAACCGGTCAAAGAAATACTCCGTCGACGCATCACGCACCACCTGATAATAGCCCAATCCGTCGCTGTAGCGATAACCCGACAAGGCCTTTCCCGGTTCCATGCAGGCCGCACTGCCGGCTTTCAGCCGCACGTACTCGTAATCGCGGTCGGCGGTAATCACATAGCGCTGTACCAGTTTGTCGCCCACTTTCGGGCGGGTTGTGCTCACCTCGCGCTGTATCCGCAGTCCCGTGGCCTGTACTTTCACCTCCGACAGGGGTGCCATGTATTGTGCATAGACGGCTCCCCAAGCCTCGCCGCCCGCCGACTTGTCCACCGCCAGTACTGCGGGGCGTCCGGGCATTTCGGCTCCGGTAAAGGTTTGCTTCACATAGCCCAGTCCGGCGGTTCCGCCCGCACGGCCCGTCTCGCCTGTCACGGGGTGCATCTGCACAGACCCGCGCCGCCCCTCGCGGAATCCTATTTCCACGCGGTCGGTTGTCGAGGATGTCAGCGCGTCTCCATTGCCTTTCAGCAGAGCATAGACCGCATTGGCACTGTTCACGGGGGTGCTCCACGCCTGCACGCGCTTCTGCTGCAACAACCACCGGCGCATCTCCGCTTTCAAACCTTTCTCGGTCGGCAGCACCTCATCCACAGCTTCCATGGCCAACACGTGCACGGCCAGCTTGCGGTCGATCGAGGAGAACGAACCCGAGGGGTACTCAAAATAGGCCCCCTTGGCGACCGACTGCGACAGATTTTCGCACAGCGACGCCATAAAGCGGCGGGCGCTGTTCTCTTTTCCGGCCAGCTTCAGCACGATGGCTGCCAAGGCCCGCTGCTCGCGGTCGGTCTCGCCAATGTTTGTTTCCATGTGGCGCAACAAGTATTGGTTGTCGCGACGGTCGGCCTCAGTCAATTCAGCTCCCGAACGCAGGATGATATATAAATAATGTAGCGATGCTCCGTCGGGGAATCCGATTTTCCCGCCGCGTTGCTCGGCTTTCTTCATCTCGGCCACCCGTTTCCGGTTTTCCGCTTTCAGGTAGTCCAGCACCCGGTTAAGGATCGGCGCGGTCTGCGCCGTCACCTCCCGGTCGTCCACCAGCGTCCGCAGGCGCACCAGCAGTTCCGCCACCTCGCGGGTCATGTATTCGTTGCCCGGCATCTTGGGGAACCACCCGAACGCTCCGTCTTCGGCTTGCAGCGTTTTCAGGCGTTCCAGTACAGCCGCACTTCGTGCCGTCTGTGTGTTCACGTCGAAGAGGGTTGCCAAGCGCGCTTTGCGGTCGGCCTCGCTCTCGGCATCGGTCACCCACGGGGTTTCGTTCAACAAGATGCCTTTCAATTCTTCGTTCTTTTGCAGATTGCTCCACAGCGTCTTGCCGTCCTTACTTTCCTGCCTCCATTGCTCGATGACCGTTTGTAGGGTCGGATTCTGGCGGGCGATATGAGCGGCCAATGTTCCCGAATAGTAGGCCGAAGCCAGCGAAAGCACGTCTTCGTTCTGAGGTTCTTGGAGCGACGGGAGGGCCTGCACGGCGTTCCACAGCGGATTAGCCGTATATTCCACCGTCAGCACACGCCGTCCGTTCTTGTTCTTGTCGCTACCGAAGAGTTTCGTCAGATCGGTTTCCGTGCGTCCGGCACTGTCGATGCGTAGCTCCACGGTCTCCGTCACCCATTCGGCCGACGAGAGTACCGGCAACCAAGCTTGTTCGCCATCGGTGTAGTCGCCGCATTCCGCCATCACCCGGCAGGCCAGCACGGTCTGCTCGCCGGAAGGAACAAAACCGCCGAAGCGGCACACCGTGTCGTTTCCGGCAGCCAAGCGGATCGCTTCCTTGGCCGTGTAGACCACTTTCTCCGTCTCGGGATCAAAGATTTCCAAGCGTACTTGTCCGTTCAGCGCCTCGGCCGACAGGTTGTCGAGCGACACATTTACTGTGGCCTCGTCGCCCTGACGTACAAAGCGCGGCAGGAGCAGGCGCGCCATGAAGTCCTTGCGGGCGGTAGCCTGCGCGGCAATCTCGGCTGTCATCATATCCGTAGTATGGGCCACTCCAAGGAAGTTCCACGTGGTGAAGCTCTCGGGCAGGGTGAAGCGCATCGTCACCTCACCGTTCTCATCGGCCATCAGACGGGGATAGAAGAACGCCGTTTCGTTGAAGTTAGTGCGCAAAGGAATTCCGGCAGGTTGAAGCGTTTCCGCTTCGGTCTCCTCGGCCTCTCCCACTTCCGAACCGTAGCGCTGCGCCAGGTCTAAACCGGCAATTTTGCCCTCCAGTTTGGCTGCGGCCATCATCGGCGCCCGTGCCACTTCCTCGGTAGTTTCCACCTCAGCGCAGTCCTCAACCACATTCAACACCTCCGAATGGGCTCCGCTTGCTTTATATTTCCTCGCCGATGGTGCCGCAACAGCGACATTACGCAGCGTAGACAATAAACCTCTTGTATAAGCATTAAACCTAAAGTTGTTCAGCAACGCTTCGTCAAACTCGTCGAAGCGCAAATCGGCCACTTTCTTCCACAACAGTTCAAACGAAGCCGACTGGTAACCCAACTGGTCTTTCAGGCTTCTCGCCCCGCGCCAGTAGGCGTCGTGCAGACGGTGGTCCTTGCTGAGTTGCAGCAACCACGTGTGCTTCACCAACGGGTCGAGCGACGCGTCGTAGAGGGTGGCCAGCACGTGGGCTTTGGCCGGCTTTCCGTCGGGTGTCTCTAAGCGCAGGCGCCATTCTTCTTGTCCGCCCGGCGTCAATTTATCGCGGAACGACGTCCAGCGCCACCGCAACCGGGTGTCGGGCAGTTCGCGCTTCAATTGTTTTTCAAACGTATAGGCCTGCTCGTCCTTTACGAAAAGGAAAGAAGCCGTCAGGCCGTCGCCGTATTTCTCTTCGTAGGGAATGGTAAATGTCTGCACACCGTTGGAGAAGTTCAATACCTGACTCTTCACCACCTCATCCTTAGACAACAGAGTGTAATAGAGCGTCACATCCCGACAGACGCTGCCCACGCAAATGGTGGCGGGGCGCTGTGCGGAGAAGGTATCCGACGGACAATAGAACCAAGCCGCCGTATCGGCAGGCACACGGGTGTCGCCCACCCCGAAGAGGAGAAACGTACCCGTCCACGACGCCGTGTCGCCCTTCACGCGGGCCGAAGCCTGCACCCGGTAGCGACCGGCCGGCAGCGTTGCCAATTGTTCGGGCACCAAGGGTTTGCGGGCGTCCACCGTACCGGTAAGCAGAGCCTTACCCACTTTCCGAGTGTCGTAGAGCGCATATTCCACCATACCCTCCACGGGTTGGTTCGAGGGTGAGAGCAGACGGAAGATCCACGGACGCAGGGCGTGACGGTCTTGCATCTCATCGATGCGGCTTTCGAGGCGCAACGGCGTGGTGCTCATCGGCAGACGGTAAGAAGCGGTCTGCGTCTCACCGCCCGAACTAAGCGCCTCAACCTGCAACACCACCGTGCAGCCGCGCCGCAAGGCCTCAGCATCCACCGACAGGGGCAACGGAAGACGGAAAGCACCCTGATCGTCGGTATAGACCGTATCAATGGGGAACTCCGGCGAAGCAGACGGCCCACCCCAACGATAGGGGAACGTCCAGTGCCACACACCCGTCAGGCGTGCCCGACGCACGGGCGCACCGCTGAACATCCGGGCCTCGCCCCGCAGGGTGATGGTATCACCGGCCTTATAGGGATCGGTAAAAGGCTTGAAAGTGAGCTGATAGGTGGGGCGTTTATACTCCTCCACCCGGAAAGTGCAGGTCATCGTGCCCGCTTTGATGCGGTAGATGCCGGGCAACCCACCGGCGGGCAACCGGAACGATGCCGCCACAGTGCCGTCCTCGTCGCTCTTCAACGTGCGGGTCTCCACCTCCTTGTAGTTGGCATCGTAGAGCGTCACCTTCACCTCCTCGCCGGCTAAGGTCTGAGCCGCCCAATCCTTCTGCGAGAAGACGATACCGCCCAACTGTACCTCTTGGCCGGGACGATAGATGGCCCGGTCGGTATAAAGCCGATATTGTTTTTGGGGGGCGTTCTCGGTTTTAGCATACTGCGGGCGCCCGTAGATCCATTCCTCGGGCAGCATCTTGTCGTTGCCCTTCTCCACCTTAACCATCAGACTCATCGGTTTGTCCGGGCGGGGTATCACCACGCAGCCGTCGGCATCCGTGGTCAGTTGCCGATACAGCGCGCGGGAGTTGTCAGCGGTGTAGACCGCGACGGTAGCCCTTTCCACCGGACGACCGCTCTTGCTGTCCACCACCACGCCCCGTATCTTATCGCCGGGCCAGTCTTGGTTCAGAAAGCGGAAGGCCGATACCGGCTGTATCACGCACACCGAGCGCGAGTTCTTCCACGGTCCGGCCGGCGCTGTAGGAGTGATGATCGACACGTAAAGTCCCGCGTCGGGAGCGGTCCATTTCAAGGTATCGTCGAACGTCTCATAGGCCGGACGATCGGCGAAGGTATGGGTGAACTTGTTCACCAGCACACCATTGCGGCGCACGTAGTCGGCCTCGTTCTTGGACCGATACATCGCTTGCCGACGGAACGACGCGTTCATGCGATAGGTCTGCACAGACAAGGACTTCAAGTTTCTGCCGTTCAGTTTCAGGTCGTATTCCCGGCCCGGGTAGTAAACGGAATAGGTGCTACAAGTCAGCTGAGGGCAAGAAAGCGCATTCACTTTATTTTGCAGGTCCGACAAACGCTCGTAGTCCGGATGAAGCGCCAAGCCCTCGCGTCCCCACTCTTCCTTACGCCGAGGCGACACGTCGAGCGTCATCATGCGGAGATAGACCTCGGTGACCAACGGCAGATCGGCAAAGGACCGACGCATGCGCTCGTAGGTCCGGCACTCCGACGAAGCCAGCACCTGCGCCTCGCGGTCGCCTTCCTGCACCTCGCCCCACCACAGCGGCATCACCGGCTCTTCGGACGACAACGCAATGGAGTCTAACATAAACAGCAACTCGGCCTCGCGGTTGCCGCTGCGCCGATAGCAGGCCAGCGCGGCGCCGGCCACGCTCTCGGCTTTCTTCGGGTCGCGACCGCCCACCGCTCTACGAGAGTGAGCCAAGGCAAACATGGCGCGACGCGCCACCACGTTCAGCAAGTCGCCTTTAAAGTAGCCGGCATGCTTGCCCGCCTGCACAAAGGGCACCCACTGCGCTGCCTTCTCCTGCTGCAACACAGCCGGATCGGCCATCGAGAGCAGATAATTGGCTTGTCGGGCACTGTCGTACTGCTCCACCGTCCACTCGTGCAAGCTGTCGGGGTGGGCCGCTATCGTATGACCGGAAGACTGACTGCGGGGGCGGTTCTGATCATAGATCTGTCCCAGCACCGAGGCCAGCACGGCCCGCTCAACCGGAGCGGCCTTCTGCTTGCGGGCCTCCAACCGGCGCACATCGGAAAAAAAACTGTCGGGCACCACCTCCTGCCGCAACAGGCTGGCACAAAGCGTGGCGGCCAACTCCTGTCCGCGATTGCCCTCGCGCAAGGCTTTGGCACGAAGCGTGCCGTCCACCACTTTCAGGGCCGACTTGGGTAGTTTTTGTTTCTGGTAATTCTCCACCTGTTTCCACAGGCTTTCATAGCTCTGCGCCCGCAGGCTCTCCACGCCAGCCAGCACAAAAAGTAGCAGCAAGCAAACCATGCGCACCTCTCTGCCCTCTATCTTCCGCAGCTTTTTCATCGTTCTTCGTTTTGGTTGATCTGCAAAGAAACAAAAAAAAGCAAGTCTGCCTGCCTCCCGCGCCCTTATTTTATCTTAAAAAAGACGAAGAACATTCATCTCATCGCGCATGCGGAAACTTTCTATGGTCCACACCGAAAACCCGCATCATGACCGGAACCGTACACACCAAACCTTGTGCCGTAGAATTCACGCTTCGGTTTGTACAGCTCTAAGCACGGTTTCATCTTTCCGTGCGCGTTCCGATAGAAAAAGAACAGCGCCGCCGTAAGTTACGGCGGCGCCATGTCCTTGTTTTTCCCAAAAGTATAACATCTGACGGACTTATTTCACCAAATAGGTGTTGAAAGAATGCGCCGGCATCCGGGCATTGAGGTATTTCTTGCCGATCTTCACGGAAACGGTCTTTTCCGCGTCGTTAAAGTTACCGGCAATCACCACATACTGCTTCTCGGGCGTACGGTAAACCACCACCGGTGTATTACCGTTCGTGCGGGGAGAGTAGCCGATCATCTCGCTCCCCGGAGCCACATAATGCGAGAAATGTTTCACGGCATAGTATTCTGCCGTATACCGGAACTTACGGGTTTGGGAATCCAACTGAATCAGGGCGTTCTGGTTCCATCCCCAGGGACTTGTCCCGTGGTCGGGCAAAAGGAAGTTCCAGTTGAACCACTCGTCACAGCCGTTGCCCACGTTGTCACCGATCAGGAAGAAAGTGTGCTCGCCGGCTTTCCAGTCCATGCTGCCGTTTCCACATTCGCTCTCGGAACAGATATAATGGAAACCGGGATACTGCTTGCGGATATGCGGCAGAATCTCACGCCCTTCCCATTGGAAAGCGATACCGTCGATACAGTCTCTAAGTCCGGCATCCGACAGGATCTTCTCCACATGATCCTGACGGTTGGTGTTGAAGGTCCCCAGATAAAGTTTCACGTCCGGGTGTTTCTGTTTCAGTGTAGGCGCCAGATATTCCTTGTTGAAGCGCACCGTGCCCTCCGCCGTCCAGGCACAACCCGGATAGGGCGTATAACTGTAGGCTTCGTTCTGGTAGATGATCATGTCGATGTTCACTCCCTGTTCCTTGTAGGCCTCGATGAACTTGCAGAAGTAGTTGGCATACGCCTGCAAATAGCGGGGATCCTGAATGAAGTAATCCTGTGTAGCCAACTTGCGTGGGAATTTACCGTTGCGCTCGCCCAGGAACTTCATCTCATCCTCGTCGATACCCTCGACAGAACCGAACAGCAGGTAGTCGATGCGGTTGTCCTGCCGATTGTGCCGGCTGCTCACAACCGGATAGTCATTGTTAATCTTCATCCAGCTCGGAGGGCTCCAGGGAGAGGCCCAGAACGTCAGGTTCGGGTTGTACTTCTGTGCCGCCCGGATCAGCGGGATGATGTTTCGTTTATCGCGCTCGATGTTGAAGTAGCGAAGTTCCAGGTCGCCCTGCACCTCGTCGCAGCTGTACCACGAACGACCGTAATCGTTACAGTTCATGGAAATGCGCCCGCGCGTGAATTTCAAATCGCCCTGCGGGTCGAACAGGTTGCGCATAATCTCGTCCTGCTCGTCGCGCGTCAGGGAGAGCAGGGCGTCCCAGTCCAGTTCATTGAAAGTGGTTCCCCAGGCCTTGAGTTTTGTTCCTTCCTCCGCACCGCTCACTTCGAGCAGAGGCGCAACGGAGGCCTTCGATTCCATACGTGTCTTGGTCTGTTGCCAAGGTTGGCTTTCCGTCGTCGTCACCCTGACAACGCTTTGCGCCAACGCTGCGGAAGCAGCGAAAAACGCCACGAAAGCCGATGAGAGCATTTTATTCGTCATGTCGTTCAGCTATTAGTATAACGCTGCAAAAATAAGGGATTCCGGTCGTTAAGCCGTTGTTCGAATGTAACATCCGGGGGCACAAATGTATCAAAACGATAAAATGTTACATCTGTTCCGCCCGTTTGTCGCTCTCGGGCGGCTTTCCTGTAGTGCCGGCCCGATATTGCGAAGGGGTGACACCGTATTTCTCCTTGAAGCACTTGCTGAAATAACGCGAAGTGCCGAATCCCACCCTATCGACGATCTCGGCAATGGAAGCATTCGAGGAGACGAGCAAAGCGGCTGCCTTCTGCAAACGTATGTCTCTGATAAATTCCGACGGTTTGGAAGACGTCAAGGCTTGCAATTTCCGATACAGATTCATACGGCTCATGCACAAATCGCTGCTGAACTGTTCCACACTGTAAGCGGCATTGTCGAGATTCCGCTCCACCGTTTCCACCGCTTTCCGCAGAAAATCCTCATCGGCACTCGGAACATCCGGTTCCTCCGGTCCATCGCCCGCCCGAGGAACGGACTTACCGGACCCGGCAACAGAAAAACGGACAGCCGACGTCTTTTTCCGTTTATATAGCGCATACGCGATGACGATCAGCACTATCAAGCTCCCGCCGATCACCCACAACGCGGCAAAAGACCATAAAGCCGGAGAACGAAATGTCACACACCGGACCGGACGGCCCCACTCCCCCTGCCGATCCGTCGCTTTCACCTCCAATACGGCAGTCCCGTCGGGAATATCTTCCAGCAGAATACGATTCGACCCTTTCGGAAGCACCGTCCATTCGGCATCGGCCCCCAGCCGCCAGGCAAACCGGATGCTGTCGGCATACAGATAATCGAACGTAGACACAAACACCTCGACCCGCTTTACGGTCTGCCGTGAAGTAAGAAGACACGGACCGGGCGAAGGCAAGCGGCGCACCCCGTCGACAATCAACAATGTGGGTACGGGACGTGTGCCCGTATCGACAAGATGAGCGGAAGGCGCCAACATGCAAAAAGCACCGATTCCACCGAGACAAAGGCTGTCTCCCTCCAAACTGACAGTGTGAAAATAGTCCATATCGACGGCCGGATCCGAACAGCGCAACAAGCGGTATGCAGCGTTCTCGGGATTGTATTCCTTTATATATTTATCGGTCAGGATCCACAAATGTCCTTGCTTGTCGGCCACAATCTTTTTCACGGCATCCCCGTTCGGGTTTCCGGCTTTCTCATCCTCCCGCCACCGGTCACCGGCAGGATCATAGCAGCAGACATTTCCTCCCGACGTGGCTATCCATATCCGTCCGTCGGGGGCAACGGTCAACGAACAGAAGCCGCCCGAAGGGAGAAGGCTCTTACGTACACCAGAAAAAGAAACAGCCCCCGAACGGGAAGCATCCACCCGGCAGAATCCGGCCTTGTCGGCCACTCCGTAGACCGTTCCATCGGCAGATACGACCACATCGCGCACCCTACCCAGCGAATCGGCCAACAGCCTTAATCGTTTGTCCGTATAATCGTACGCATATACCGCATTGTCGGTTCCTATCAACAGGGAGCCTCTGCCATCGTCGCGAAGCACACGGATAGCTTCTGCCAAAGAGGCCTCCTTTTCCTCTTTCCAATGAATTTCCATACCGTGGTTCCAAACCCGAAAAAGGCGCTTCCCGCTGCACGTCCATATACCGGGACCCGTCTTGCTTTTTTCCACGCATTTTGCCGTATGCAAAGGACCTGGCACAGCCGCCTGTCCGGCAAAAGACATCTTTCCCTTTTCGGCATCGTAGAACGACAGGCCTGTCCGTCCTTGCCATATCCAGTAACAGGTCCCGGTTTCACGGACAATACGATCCACCATCACCCGGTAGCCCGTCTTGTCAGACATGGCTTTGACCGAATCGCGGCGCAGACCGGCCTCTACCGCCTGTACGATAAAAGTATGGGGAGAATACCCCGGCACCCATATATTCCCCTTGTTATCCTGTACGACATTGTCCAGAATCTTTTTCCCTTTGGACAGAAAATGATCGGTTGCATACGGCACCAGCGTGTCCCCCTTGATGCGATAAGCATACAAATCATCCATCGCCGCCACCCACAGCAGACGGCTAGCGCTGTCGTAAAGAACATTAAGCACCTGACTGCGGAATCCCCCCGCTCCGTCGGGCCCCAGTGTAGCCGGCTGAGGGATTACAACGGGCGGTTTCCCGTCGGAACCCGACCGGTATTTTACAATGCCTTGCCCCCACGTAGCGACCCACCAGGCAGAATCCGCCGATGCCGGCACCACATAATTGGGTGCATAAGCCAAAGGCCATTCCATCGGCAGCCACCCGTCGGCCGAACGGTCGAAACAAAGCAGCCCGCCGCCTCCCTGCACAGCCAGCAAACGACCGTCGGCAGTTTCAAAAAAGTTGACCACCGGACACCGTTTCCCTTTCCACGCCGACACATACACATGGACACGAAACGAACCGGCCGCAGCTTTTCGTTCCGTGGTTATCGAATCGGAGTTTTCCGACAGACGGTAACCGAATATACGGTTTTGGGCAGCAATCCAAACCGTGCCGTCGGTTGCTGTAAACATACTTGAGATAGCCTTGTCTCTCACCCCCTCTTCCTGAAGCCGATCGATACCGTATCCTTTTTTATCCAGCAAGCAGGCTCCTTTGGTGGTGCCAAACCAGATACGGCCTTGCTTGTCTTCAGTGAGGCACGTAATGTCGTTGCCGGGGAGCAACGACGGACGGTTCTTGTCGGAACGGAACACCTCGACCCTGTATCCGTCGTCGCGACAAAGGCCGCCTCCTTCGGTCGCATACCACATATACCCTTCACTGTCTTGCAAAATACGGTGAACATTGGCTACGGGCAATTGCTCCTGATTGGGCAACTGTACGACACGGAAACGCCGGGCTTCCAGTGCCGGCAGCAACAGGAGCGCGCTTGTCGTTATCATCAAAATCCGCAAAAAATACATGGTGTTCTCGGTTCCTTTCCTGCAAATATAGCGTATTCGGACGGAGCAGCAAAGACGAGTTCCGCTTTTTTCCGCTCGCAACACCCGCCATAAAGTCCACTCCGAAAAACAAATGTGACGAACAGAGCCTCCTCCGTCCGTCACATCCTTTACCTTATATAATTATAGAATCCTCAACGTCGCTTCCGTCAATCTTCTTTCTCCGGTATCTGCGCCAGCAATGTTTGCAGGAACTCCCAGAACTTGGCCACCGAAGGGATGTGACAACGCTCGTCGGGCGTGTGGGGAGAACGAAGGGTAGGACCGAAACTCACCAGATCCATTTTCGGATAGACCTCGCCTATCAGGCTGCACTCCAGCCCGGCATGTACGACCTGCACGACAGCCTCTTCACCGTAGAGCGAACGATAGACCTCAACCATACGCGCCGTGATGGGCGAATCGAAATTAGGCTGCCAAGCACCGTATTGACCGCCAAATTCCACTTTCATACCGGCCATTCCCATGCAACTCTCAACCATAGTACCTACGTACTCCAGCATCCCTTCATCGGAACTGCGAGCCAAGACAAGCACTTCGGCCTCTCCCCCACCGATATTCACGATCGCCAGGTTGGAAGAGGTTTCTACAATATGCGGCATCGAAGGGATATTGCGAAGAACACCGTCATGACAGGCCAGAATGGCGGAAACGAGGTTGTCGCGAATCTCCTCCGGCACACAATAAGACGGAAGTTCCGTACGCTCGGCAATCAAAGTCCATCCCTCTTCCACACCACGGTACTCCGCTGTGAAAAGCTCCTTGCAATAAGCCGTCAGGTCTTTCAAATCCTCTTCATTATCGGCCGGCACCGTCAATACCACCTCGCACTCACGCGGAATCGCATTGCGCATGTTACCTCCGTGCCAGGATGCCAGCCGCGCGTCATCATCCGCTATGGCCTGACGCACCAGCCGCGCCATCAGTTTGTTTGCATTCGCACGATTTTCGTTTATTTCCAGACCGGAATGTCCGCCTCGCAAGCCTTTCAGTGTAATCTTTACCGCCACATCACCAGGAGCCACTTCCATCTCCTTGTATCCCAGTGTTGCCGTGATGTTCACACCACCGGCACTACCGATCACAAATTCTCCCATCGTCTCGTTGTCGATATTCAGCAGAATGTCTCCCGTCAGCGTGTCGAGTGCCAGATGGTTCACACCGTACATACACGTTTCCTCATCCGCAGTAATCAAAGCTTCCAGCGGACCGTGCTGCAAGGTCTCGTCCTCAAACACCGCCAGAATAGCCGCCACGCCCATACCATCGTCTGCGCCCAGCGTAGTTCCTTTGGCCTTCACCCATTCTCCGTCGATATATGTCTCTATCGGATCCGTTTCGAAATTATGTGTGCTTCCCGTCACCGCCTGAGGCACCATATCCATATGAGCCTGAAGCACCACGGTCTTCCTATTCTCCATCCCCGGTGTAGCCGGTTTGCGCATCACGATGTTCTCACCTCCGTCTTTAAACGCCGCTATACCGTGTTCTTTGGCCCAATCCAACAAAAAGGCCTGTACTTTGTCCAGATGTCCCGAAGGGCGCGGCACTTGCGTCAACGCATAAAAGTTTCTCCATACCGGCTGCGGAGCCAATTCTTTCATTTCATTCATAGTCTTATATTTATTGATTAACTCTGTCATCACCTCTTCATCTATCCGATCCCTCTTGAACCGTTCCCGACCGCACCGGTCGGGTAAACTGCAACGCTCCCAGCGCATATAATCCCAAAAGCAACACCAGCAACGTTTGCAGCGCATGAACAATGAGTACAAACAAGCCCGCATCCAACTGCGACACTCCGTACATCACCAAAACCGTCTTTACCGCAAAGTGCCAAGGTCCCGCCCCGTTAGGTGTAGGTACCAGAACAGCAAAACTCCCCACCACAAACGCGACCCAAGCAGCCGCACAACCTAGGCCGGACGTACTATTGAAGCAAAAAAAGGTCAGATATAGATGTAAGAAATAAGCTACCCAAATCCCCAAAGAATATATAAGAAACAAAGGGACATTTCGCACCTTACGCAAAGAAAAAAGTCCCTCACAAAGCCCACGGAACATCGCTTGAGTACGCCTGAACAACGTCAGACGCCGGACAAACACCCACATCAATCCGCCAAGCATCAACAAGCACAGAGCTGCCAGCCAGCATTCCGTTGCGGTGAAACGATGGATATAGGAAGTAAGTCCCATACCGGTTTGCTCAAAAAAAGTCCGAAATGTACCAAACTGCATTAAAACGACACAGGCAGCTATCCCCAGAACGGCCAGCATATCCACCATACGTTCCGTAACTACCGTTCCCACCGAACGGGAAAAGTCAACCCCTTCATAGCGCTTCAACACAGCACACCGGAGGACTTCCCCCACCCGAGGAATCACCAAACTGGAAGCATACGACAAGAACACGGCATTCAGACAAGTATGTATACGCGGCTTCTCTCCCAACGGAAACAACACCTGACGCCAACGCAAGGCACGAAAAACCTGCGCCCATACACCGAAAGGGAAAGAAAGCCACATCCACGTCCAGTTCATCTTATGTTCGAGCGCTTCCGCCAGCTCCGAAGCATTAAGTCCCCGGTACATCCATCCCAAAATAGCTCCTCCCAGCAACAGCGGGAAAGCCACCTGGCTTATTTTATTTATCATCTTTCGCCTGTCCAATGCCGATGCAATCTATAAAATCTCTATCTTTGCGCTGTAAAAGTAGTATAAAAAAGTAAAAAATGAAGCCGGTTAAACCCAAAAAGTTTTTAGGACAACACTTTTTAAAGGACCTGGAAATCGCCCGTGCCATTGCCGATACCGTAGATGCCTGCCCCGAGATACCCGTGCTGGAAGTCGGGCCCGGCATGGGGGGCATGACGCAGTTTCTCTTACCGAAAGACCGTCTGCTCAAAGTCGTGGAGATCGATTTCGAATCCGTAGCTTACCTACGCCGGAATTACCCGCAACTGGAAGAACACATCATCGAGGACGACTTTTTGAAAATGCACCTGGACCGTACCTTCAACGGGCAGCCCTTCGTGCTGACCGGTAATTATCCATATAATATCTCTAGCCAGATCTTCTTTAAGATGCTCGACAACAAGGAACTGATACCGTGCTGTACCGGTATGATTCAAAAAGAAGTGGCGGAACGAATCACCGCCCGGCCCGGAAACAAGTCATACGGCATACTTAGCGTACTGATTCAGGCCTGGTACGACGTGGAATATCTTTTCACGGTAGCGGAAACGGTGTTCAATCCGCCTCCGAAAGTTAAAAGTGCCGTTATCCGTATGACACGTAATCAAGTCTGCCAATTGGGCTGCGACGAAAAGCTATTCCGCAAAGTCGTAAAAACCACTTTTAACCAACGGCGGAAAACGTTGCGCAATTCCATCCGTCCTTTACTGATTGAAGCCGACCGGTTGTGTGAACAAAACAATCTAACGCCAACCGACCACACGGCATTTCTAGCAAGAGACCTATTTAACCGACGACCGGAGCAGCTGTCGGTAGCCGAATTTATCGCACTGACAAACGACGTAGAGAAAGAACTGAAACCCGAGAAATAAAAAAACGGATTTTGAACCGCATATCTTTGGCCTCTGAAAGCTTTTTTGTACTTTTGCGGTGCTGAAAATAGTTTTGAACAAAAATGGACGATTATCACGCGGAAAACAAAATTAATTAGGAGCAGAGATTGGCAGGGCCGATTCTCCGTTCCCCAATTGTTAACGGAGGAAAACGCATGCGAACATACTGGAACACAAATCGTGGCCTGCATACCCTTGAAAAATGGGAGCCCAACTGCTGGGTACAGGTAACCTGCCCTACACAGGAAGATGTAGACTTTCTGGAAAAAGAACTTCACATACCGGATTATTTTCTAATGGACATCGCCGATACCGACGAGCGGGCCCGTTATGAATTTGACGAAGGATGGATTCTCATCATTTTACGTATTCCTTATGTAAAAGAAGTTCGTTCCCGTACTCCTTACACCACCATTCCGCTAGGTATCATACTTAATAAAGACGTTTGCATCACGGTTTGTAATTTTGAAACCAATATGATGATCGATTTTGTAAGTTATCAGCAGAAACGCGGTTTAGGCTTTACAGACTCGGTCGACATGGTCTTCCGCCTGTTCTTATCTTCAGCCGTATGGTACTTGAAAAGGCTGAAACAAATCAACACCCTTATCGAAAAAGCCAAACAGCATCTGGACCGCAACGTTGACAATGCCGATCTAATCAATTTGTCACGCCTGCAAGACAGCCTGACCTATTTCATTACTTCAATCCGTGGCAACGAAACCCTGCTGTCCAAACTGAAGTTCAAATTACCGGTGGACGAACTGGATGCCGACTTAATTGAAGATGTCAACATCGAAATGAGCCAGGCCCGCGAAACCACTAATATCTATGCCAACATTCTGGATTCTACCATGGAGACTTACGCAAGCATCATTAATAATAATGTGAGTAGCGTAATGAAAATGCTCACCTCCATCTCTATCATCTTGATGTTTCCGACTTTAGTCGCCAGCCTATTCGGCATGAACCTAGTAAATGGCATGGAACATTCTCCCTGGGGATTTCCGTTGGCCCTCGTTTTGACGGTCAGCGTGACCGGCGTCTTCGTGTGGTATTTCAAACGGAAAACATGGATTTAACGGCATATTTTCTTAAAAAAGACTTTTTTTGTTAGGCAACAAACATTTTTTTAACTTAATTTGTAAGCTATATTAGTGATCGACAATCGAATCATATACTAAAAACAAGTAACATGATGGACTCTCAAGAAACGTTTTCCTTGGAAGAAAACAAAGTACTCCCTACGGACATTCCTGTAAATGAAGGTGTAGCCGAAACAGAAAAGGCTCAGCCGCAAACCAAAGCCGAGGTGATAGAACGCTTAAAAGAAATAGCACAAGGCGAGGTGATGAACAACAAACAGGAACTGGATCTGCTGAAACAAACTTTTTATAAGCTTCATAAAGCAGCCTCATTAGAAGCGTACAACGCTTTTCTGCAGGCTGGCGGTACCCCCGAAACCTATATGCCGGCTATTGATCCCGATGAAGAGAACTTCAAAGCAGCCATGCAGGCGGTAAAACAAAAGAAAGCTGAGTTGCAAGCTGAACAAGAACGCCAAAAAGCCGAGAACCTGCAAAAGAAACTCGACATCATAGAGCGTATCAAAATAATGGCAGCAACACCGGAAGAAGC